>WNFR01027136.1_pt1 | contig 12964 bp, 12 predicted proteins | sample 5400221 | NCBI WGS metagenome assembly WNFR01 (sample SAMN13153357, study PRJNA577476) | soil metagenome | isolation source: 40 cm soil under Madrone tree | place: USA:California | collected 2016-06-14
CTCTCTTACCTGGTCGAGTGCAACGTCAAATGCCTTTGCGACCGCTTCCTCGACCAAACCCTCGCGCAATCCGATGCGCAAATCGCCGGTCAAGATTTTAACGACGTACTGACCTTCGCGTGCTGACAGGGTAGAGAATCGATTTTGCAGCAACTTCGCCTTGGCTCTTGGGCCGCGCGCATGGTGAAGATTTTCGAACAACTCGCGCGATTCACAGATGCTGAACGGCTGCGGCGCCGTTCGCCCATTGAGCGCTTCGAACGCGCTTTTGCCTACATCGCCATGGGCGCTGGCGATGCGATGAAGCTCCGCATCATCGATGCTGGTGGCGGCTTGCAACGCGCGGAAGATGACAGCCCACCCAACCTGCAATGTGCGCAAATCACTTTGGGCAAACGCTCTTCCGGTGAAGTAGAGAGCCGCGATCGGAAGTTGCTCGCTCGTCAGGCCGCGAAGGTAATCGGCAAGCAACCGGATTTTTTCCAGTTTTGCGGGAGTCGCAGCGATGGCTTCACCAGTATTCGCAAACGTGAGAAATTCCGATGGGGTATCGGACGCGTCATTCGGAAACGGGCCTTCAGTTGATTCGGCAGTATGCGACACGCGCGCATTCGGAGGGACAGGCCGCGTGCTACCCGCAGCAGGCAGGTGCAGTTCCATTTGGTTTTCTTCGCTCAACGCCCAGGCCTCTACGCCACGCGCCCGTAAATCGCGGGCAAACGCAGCAGCGAAACCATGGAGCGTAAGCACTCGCCTGGGCTGTACGAGTTCAACGTAGCGGATCAAATCGTCATAATCCGCGTGATCCGAGAGAGGAAATGCTGCGTCGACTTGGTAGCGATAAAGCGCGTTTGGGTCGATGGCCCAGCCACTCATCATCGCCACGCGTTTGTGTGGAATTCTTTCCAACATGTGCGACCGATTCGCGCTGGGTGGACAGATGAGGACTCTTCCCGCAACATCGTTCGGGTTGTAACGCACGTACTTGCAAAAGGATTGACCGAACTGCTCATAGATGCGCGTCATCCGATAAACGGAGCCATGCAGCATGGGAGTCAGCCCGGCTCCATCAAGCGAACACAGTATTTCCTGAGCTTTGCCTAACGAGTAACCCAAAAGCACGGCCACTTTGCCAGCGTCAATTGTTTCGCGGCAAAATGAGATCATTTGATCAATGACTTGTTCCGTTGGCGGAAATCGATAACGCGGCAGCCCAAATGTAGTTTCCATGATGAGGGTTTCGGCGTGGCGCCACTGCGCTTGTTCAGCGGACTTTCCCGGACGCAGTTTGAAATCTCCTGTGTACAGCAGCGTTTCGTCACCGAGGGAGAGAAAACTTTGCGCCGAACCAAAGATGTGTCCGGCGGGCAGTAACGTAACACCGACGCCATGCACGGTTCGTTCACCACCGAACGGCAGAACGTGTTCGATGCGATGACCCGGCAGCCGACTCTGAAGCAAACGTGCTGTCGGCTCGGAAATGATAATCTCCTGGTGAGGCGCAATGTGGTCGCTGTGCGCGTGCGAAATAAAAGCGAAACGCTTTGCGTCCCAAGGATCCAGCCAAAGGTCCTGTTTCGGCAGGTAAACGCCGCGTTGGTAACGAACTTCAATCATAAAAGCGAATCTAATTTCAGATTTTCGCTAGTTCCATAAGGCCGATGAGATATGTGGTTGCGCATTGACACCCAATTCAAAACCCGCATCTATTACGTAAATGAGGTTTGCCGTCGCACTTTCGGTTTTGGCCCTTTTTGCCTTCATCGCTTCCGGCAAGCCTGCGCCCGTCGAACCGAGAATCGTGGAAAAAGTGACGCCCCTCCCGGTCGCCTTAGACAAGGATTTCGAGTTTCGAAAGACGAAGCTTTTCATCATAAGTAACAAGCCATCAAGAACGGGTCAGAGCGGACGACAGACAACGAGTTCAATTACCAAGAAGTCCAATTCGCCGGGCCAAAAGACTGCGACGCTTCAGGACGTTCCGATTACATTTGAGCGCCAATACCGGATGTTCGGCGCTGTGACGTCGCTCGATCAACATCAGCGGTTCGGTAATTACTTCGATTTTTTTTGGCGGGCCAAACGACCCTCCGATATCACGGTGCGTTTGGAATATCGTCAGGAACAATTGCACGAGCACGTCCAGGCACAGGAGATTTCATACCAAAACGTGCATGGGACTCATAAGACGGAATTCAAGGTTATTGGAGACGATTTCTTCGATGACGGCGAGGTTATTGCCTGGCGCTGCCTCTTGATCTCAAACGGCCGGATCGTGGCGGAAAATCGTTCGTTCATGTGGCAGTAATATTGGACAGCGGTGGCCGGCCGCTTTCTTGCTCGTTGGCGTCCAACCGCAACGCTTCATTAATGCGGCCCTTCGCGCCCTGCGTTTCGAATCAATTCCTGGAACTTCTGGCGTCCCGTGAGGTTTGACAGCATGCCTTTTGGACGAGTATCCTTCAAGTAGTTAACTGTGGATTCGTCTATTCAAGTAGGGGTAAGAGGCCCGACCATATGGGTGAAAGTCGAAGGGAAGGGTAGTTTTCTCAATAGCGGCAACCTCAAGGAGTTCGCGCGCGAGATGTTGGACCGCGGCTATCGCGAATTTGTCGTGGATTTAGCAGATTGCGCCATGATGGATTCAACGTTCATGGGAACGATGGCCAGTGTGGCCTTGCGGCTGAAAGAACTCGGTCGCGGTCACCTTCACATCATTCACTGCGGGAATCGCAGCCAGGAGCTTCTCTCTGGATTGGGCCTCGATCAAATATTTGATATTCATACTAACGGAGCGCGCGCGCCGGAATGCGGAGCGCTCGAGCAAACTCCGGAAGACAAGTCGCGAGAGACCCAAAAACAGGAGCAGGCAGAAACGATGCTGGAAGCCCACGAGGCGCTTTGCGAGGTGGCACCGGAAAATCGCTTTCGATTTAAGGACGTTCTCGATTTCTTAAGACAAGACCTTCATCGCGAGACGCCTTCGAAGTAAGCTGGCCCTTGCACAATGTGGCCGACTGTTCTCCTCGGACTGCTTGTCGCGTCCATTGCCGGATGGATTGCCACGAGCTATCTCCAGAGACAGCGGATTCGCAAGCTAGAGCGGTCGCATGAGGAAATCCAAGTCGAGGAGACGCTCGTTTTCGATTTCCTGCACGGACTTGGCGAAGCCTTTCGAGAGACGATTCGACCTCAGGAACTTCATCGGCTTATCGTTGAAGGGGCTACGCGCATTCTCGACGCGCATGGCGGCGCGCTTTATGTAACGGATCGGACTGGCGGAAAGCTCACGCCAGCTTTCATCTCCAAAGGCTGCCCGCCGTTAGTCGATATTCCGACGAACATTTTGCAACAAGCGGCCGCCTCTCCCAGCGCTGTTGAGAGGTTTCTCCGGCTCCATACAGTCACCCCGGACGAAGGCCTGGTCGGACGCGTCTGGCAAACAGGCCAATCTGTTTGCTTAGACGAATTGTCCGAGGCGCCGGAGTTGGCGAAGTTGCGCGATAGCGCATTTGGGAGTGGATCGATCATGGCGGCAGCGCTCCGCTATGGAGATCAAGATCTGGGTGTCTTGGCGCTCGCCAATGGCCCGATGGGTGCACCGTTTTCGCAGGGAGACTTCGTCGTCTTTAAATCGATCGCTGAGCAATCTGCCTTTGCGCTCTACAACGCCATCATTTATTCGATGGCCAACGAAAAGAAACGGCTGGATCACGATCTTGAGATTGCACGGGACATTCAGCGGATTTTGCTCCCCTCGGAGGCGCCGGCCATTGATGGATTTCAGATCAGCGGCTTCAACGTGCCGGCCCGCCACGTGAGCGGCGACTATTTCGATTACATCCAAGTAGATGACGAACGGCTTGGCGTGGCGATCGCGGACGTTTCAGGCAAAGGTGTCCCGGCATCGCTCATCATGGCGATCTGCCGCAGTGTGTTGCGCGCTGAGGCGGCGCGGAACCCTTCTCCGGCGGATGTCTTACGCAAAGTGAATCGTCAGCTCTACCCCGATATCAAGGAAGAAACGACATTACCCTCGCTCGCGCCGGACACGACGCGCCACTACTGTATCAGCGGCGATCGGAGATTGTTGCGCCAGTAAAATCGCCGGGGATGGTCGTCGGAATTGACAGTGGGAGCGTGTTTGATAGGCTTACTGTTGACTTCGCCGTCTCCCTCGAGCGCAATGATTGCCTCGTCCTCTACACCGACGGTGTGACCGAAGCGCTTAATACCGAAGGAGATGAATTCGGCGTCGACCGCCTGATGCAGTCGGTCCGCTCCAGCGCGAAAGATAGTGCCCAAGCGATTGTAAAGAAAATCATCCAAGACGTGCGCGACTTTAGCGGCCCGGCACCTCAAAATGATGACATGACGTTGATTGCGATTCGCAAAACATGAAAAGAATTCCTGTTGCTGAACAAGACAAAGAAATGACGGAATCACGCCCGGCAAAACATACGCCTTTACCTGAAGCGCCCGAGGGTAGACGCGAGGAATCCGAGACGGAAGATCCAATGGCCGGCTTACAAGCCGATCTAGACCGGTTCCGCGATCTCGCGCTGCGCAGCCAGGCGGACTTTGAGAATTACAAAAAGCGCTGCGCGCGCGAAAAGGAAGAAGCAATCAAGTACGCCAACAACTCGTTACTCCAGCGATTGGTCGCAATTATCGATAATTTTGAGCTTGGTCTCGCAGCCGCGAAAGAGCAGGGACAACAATCCCCGATTTATTCCGGAATGGTTCTCGTCCAAAAACAACTGAACGATTTACTTGCCGAAAATGGGCTGCAACCGATCGAAGCCGAAGGCAAACCATTCGATCCAAACCTGCACGAAGCAATCGCACACGAGCCGAGCGATCAAGTTCCCGAAGGGACCGTGCTGCGCCAAGTCAGCCGCGGTTATCGAATTAAAGACCGATTGCTTCGGCCTGCGAAAGTTGTGGTTTCCCGCGGGCCGGCAAAAAAGTGAGTTTGCTTGCTTGCTGCGCCTCTCAATCGCATAGGTCACGCACGACTTGTCGGCCACATGGCAACTGAGAAACGCGATTACTATGAAGTGCTGGGCGTTGGGCGAAGCGCCACCGATGAGGAGGTGAAACGCGCTTATCGCAAACTCGCGGTCAAGTTTCACCCTGACAAAAATCCGGACGACCCGCACGCAGAAGAAAAGTTCAAGGAGTTAGGTGAAGCGTACGATGTCCTTATGGATCCTGACAAGCGCGCGGCCTACGATCGCTTTGGTCACGCGGCGTTCGGTCCGGGTGGCGTCGGATTTGGACGCGGTGCTTTTCATGATCCGTTCGAGATTTTCCGCGAGGTTTTCGGCGGCGGCGGATTTGGCGGCGAAATCTTCGAGACGTTCTTCGGTGGTGGGACTGGCGCACGGACAGAAGATCGACGCCGCGGTTCGGATTTGCGCTATGACATGGAAATCAAACTGGAGGAAGCGGCTTTTGGAGTCGAAAAGCAGATTGAGATCTCGAAGCTGGACGCGTGCGATAAATGCCAGGGCAGCGGCGCTGAACCAGGCTCGCGCAGGATCAGTTGTTCCACTTGCGGTGGCCGTGGTCAGGTCGTCAGTTCGCGTGGTTTTTTTCACATTTCGCAGACATGTCCCCGATGTCACGGAGCCGGTGAGATGATTGAAAAGCCGTGCCACAAATGCCGCGGCGAGGGACGCATAGAAAAATTGAGCCGAATCAAGTTGCAAATTCCCGCTGGGATCAGTGAAGGCACCCGACTGCGATCGTTAGGCAATGGCGAGGCCGGCCTCGGTGGCGGTCCGCCAGGCGATCTTTACGTGGTCATTCACGTCAAGGAACACAAGATATTTCAGCGTGAAAGTGATGATTTGTATTGCGGGGTGCCAATCCCATTTTCCGTTGCGGCCTTAGGCGGCGAGATTGACGTGCCGACTTTGGAAGGCAAAGCGCATCTCAAAGTGCCAGCGGGCACGCAAAGTGGACAAGTTTTCAAACTGCGCGGGAAGGGTATCGTGAACGTCAACGGCCGCAGACATGGTGATTTGTTCGCGCGTCTCATTGTCGAAGTACCGTCGCACTTGAACGCGGAGCAGCGTCGCAAGCTCGAGGAATTTGCAGCGGTTTGCGGCGACGAAAACACTCCAATGCGCAAAAGTTTCTTCGAACGCGCGAAGGAATTCTTCAACTAAGCGGCGGAGATTCCGTGGTTCGCAAAAGCGTCAAATTAATCGAATGCCCACGTGATGCCTGGCAGGGTCTCAACCGGCAAATCCCGACAGAACTCAAGGCGCGTTACCTGCGCGCACTGATCGCGGCGGGGTTCAAGCACATCGATGCTGTAAGTTTTGTTTCTCCTAAAGCCGTCCCGCAAATGGCCGATAGCGAGAACGTGCTGGAGCAAATCGATCGGCCTGACGACGTCGAAATCATCGGCATTGTGGTGAATGAGAAAGGCGCCGAGCGCGCCACAGCAGTAAAAGCGGTTACGACTCTGGGTTATCCTTGTTCCATCTCTGAGACCTTTCTGCGCAAAAATCAAAACCAGACACTCGAAGATTGCTACAAAGCGCTGGAATCGATCAAAGGCAAAGCTGACAACGCGAGGCTCGGCGTCGTTGCTTACATTTCGATGGCGTTCGGGAATCCATACGGTGATCCGTGGAATGCAGATGAAGTGTGCGAGGCAGTAGAGAAACTGGCCGCGACTGGCATCCGGTCCATTTCGCTGGCTGACACCGTTGGAGTTGCTGGCCCTGATCTGATTCACAGCATGATCCAGTCAGTCACGAAGCAACACGCCGATTATGACATCGGCGTGCATCTTCACAGCGCACCCGATACAGTCGCAGCAAAAGTGCTGGCAGCCTACGATGCGGGTTGCCGCCGTTTTGATTCTGCCATGGGCGGTCTTGGCGGATGTCCCTTCGCGCAGGACGCGCTGGTCGGAAATATACCCACCGAAAGCGTGCTGGCAGCTCTTCAAGCGCGAGGCATAGAGCTGCCGATAAGCGAATCACTAGACAGCGTGCTGGCGCTAAATTCCGAAATCGCCTCAAGCTACGCATAGGGAAATAAGTCCCGTAGCTTTTCATGCATCGCTTCTACATCGCGCCGGAAACTTGGAACTCGGTTGCGCCGATGTTGAGCGGATCGGAAGCGCACCACGCGCGCGAAGTCCTGCGCATGAAAGCAGGGGAGAAGCTAGTTTTGTTCAATGGGCAAGGACGCGAAATTACCGCGGAAATTGTCGATCTTAGCGGGGCCGAAATCAGACTACGAAAATTGCACGAAGCTGAAACGCCGCCGCTGCAATGCCGGATTGTCCTCGGACAGGCCATTCCAAAAGGGAAAAACATGGAGCTGATCGTGCAAAAGGCGGTCGAGATCGGGGCAGCCGAAATCGCGCCGATCATTTCTGACCGCACCATTGTGCAGGTCGAGCCACGCAAAAACAGTCGAAATGGCGGCAGATCGCGATTGAAGCGGCCAAGCAAAGCGGTCAGAACTGGCTGCCGCGTGTGCACACGCCGAGAAAATTAGCAGAATTATTTTCTATGGCTCCGGAGGAATCATTCGATCTTCGGCTGATTGGATCGCTCCAGCCTGACGCGGGACACCTCAAGAAGATCCTGGCAGATTATTCGAGAGAACATGAACTCCGCCCTCGTAGCGTGCTGATGCTTATTGGGCCCGAAGGCGATTTTACACCCGCAGAACTTTCGCTCGCGCGTCGCCATGGCTGCCAGCCGATCACGCTGGGGCCAATCATTCTGCGAGTAGAAACGGCGGCAATCTATTGCTTAAGCATTCTCTCCTACGAATTGCTGATTTAATCGCCGTGGACGGCGGCTTTCTCGATCGGCGGTCGGTATCGCCAAAAGAAAAGCGGCGATCGCGAAGGCGTGATCGGTCCGAGCCGGACTGCATTAGCACGCGATGCGGACGCTCTGCCAGATTTATTGTGGATTAGTCAGCCACCGCTGCTTCAACGGCAGATTCGTCTGGAAGATTTGTTGCAGGCGTCCGGTCCGGCGGCGCGGCTTGGATTGAAGTGATTGTAAATTGAGTGCCGTCGTCGTCTTTGTTCAGAGAGACGGTTTGGCCAACTTCACGACCGAGCAGCGCCTGTCCAATCGCCGTCTGATACGAAATGATGTGGCGATCGGGATTACCGTCCCACGCGCCGAGGATCGTGTACGTTTCTTCCTTGTTTGTCTCCGAGTTGCGCAGTGTCACGATTGTTCCGATGGAAACGCGCGACGTGTCGGGATTCTCAAAGGAAGTCCCGCGCGCGTTGTGCAGCATTTGTTCGAGCTCTGCCTTGCGCCGCATGAGGACGCTTTGCATTTGCTTAGCCGCTTTAAATTCAAAATTCTCGCTCAGATCGCCATACGACCTGGCGAGCGCGATCTCCCTGCTGTTCTCTGGAATTTTTGTTTTGACGAGCTCTTCGTATTCGGCCTCGCGTCTTTCCAAGCTGCTCCAGGAAACGATAAGGGGGGCAGCCTTTTCCTGTGGTTGCGCGCCTGTGATCACGCTCTCCAGCTCTGGATAGACTTTCACGATCCGCGCCAATAAGGAGCGTTTCGTCAACTCGTCAAAGAGCGGGCTCAACTGGAGCCGCCGCATCGCATCGCGCGCGCGACCGACATCTGCGTTTGTAAAAATTTCGCCAAGCAATTGGCGATCGTCGACCAAGGCGCGCTGTAACTTGCTGGCGCGACTGGGAGCGTTGTGCTGTTCGCGTTCCAGCGCAGACAAAATTGCACTGAGTAAATCTGGCGTAATGAGCTCACTCCAGTTTTCCCGTTCACTACATAACCAGGCGAGCATTTCGCTCGTGGCCGAATGTTCGCGAATGCTTCGTTCCAGCACTGTCCGAAGCTCGGCATGCTGGCCGGCTTCGCTTAAGAGGCGCGGAATTTGTGCGACCATGCGGCCGTGACTGCCCTGCATCCAATTTAAGGCGCGCTCCGTCCAGCGCGGACCAAGTGCGGACGGCAACGCTTGCAAGATTTTTTTCTCTTTTGCCGCCGGCAATTTGGGCAGGATTGATGTCAAACGGTTTTCTTCCTCAAGAATTAGCTTTGAAAGGGTCAAACCGATATGGGTCGTGTGCAGAGACGGAACGCGTCCAACCAAATCGTCCCGCTCAATGATGAACTCGAACGCGAGCTCAGGATGCATTTTCTGGTTGCGCACTGCCGTGTTCTCGATGGCGACAACGATGGGTTGAAGCTGTTTTTCAGGCTCCTTGAATTGCTCGTGAAATTTTATGATCTGCTCGAAGGCCGCGATTTGTTCTTTCGGCTGTCGCGCTTTGTTAAAAGCAGCGATCAGCTCCTCAGCGTGCGATACGCCTTCGCCGCGAATTTGGATCGGCTCGGTTTTTTTTGCGGGGATAGAAAAAGCGCCGCTAGCCTTTAGTGCCTTCTTGGTTGATTCCCACCAGCGTTTCCATTCCGCCTCGGTGAAGACATCGCCTATCAGCCATTCACCGATCTGCTGGGTGGTAGCTTTGCCGTCCAAACTTTCCACAATATTTCGGACCACTGCGACAGGGTCCTCCCTTGCCAAATTCTTAATCGCGGCGAGGTCCGTCGCCTTTCGGGCAAGAAAATGCTCAGGCACGAGAGGCTTAAGATTCTCCGCCGCGTACTGAACCTGCATGGCATGGGACTTTTTGCTGGCGAAATCGATTTCAATCTGATTGAGGAGCAGGTTCCATTCGCGTACGCGGCCGAATCCCCAACTCTTATGGAGACAAAATGTGCCCGGCCTTAGTTTCTCCAGTTGTCCGGCGGCTTTGGAGGTGAGCTTTCCCGATTCGACAAGCTTTTCTAGTTCAGGGTCCATTAATCTGACATATAGGTCCTATGTGACGTATAGGCCGCATGGGCGTTTAGCGCAATTTGCGATTGCCGCGCGCCTCGCGGCATGAAAACCTGCCCGCCGTGACGACGAGCATCTGGTTTTGGATTGCGTTTCACATCGGCGTCTTCATTGCAATCGGAATAGATCTCTTCACCTTCAAGCGCCGCGGTCGGGAACTAAGCATACGCGCCGCGTTTCGTCGGACGGCGATCTGGGTCATCGTATCGCTTGCATTTAACGCCCTTGTCTGGCGCATCAAGGGACCACATCACGCCCTCGATTTTCTTACAGGGTATCTCATCGAGTATTCGCTGAGCATGGATAATATTTTCGTGTTTGTATTGATTTTCGCGCATTTTCGCGTTCCTCCGCTCGCACAACGCCGCGTTTTGGTCTGGGGAATTGTTGGAGCACTCGTCATGCGCGGGACCATGATTTGGTGCGGTATCGCGCTGGTGCAACGCTTTCATTTCGTTCTGTATCTTTTCGGTCTCTTTTTGCTTATCACCGCAGCCCGCATGTTTTTTAAAAAAGATCCAGCTCGCGATTTCACAGAGGGTTGGGTATTGCGTACCTGCCGTCGGATCCTTCCGATTACGCGCGAATTCCACGCCGAACATTTTCACGTGCGCATCGATGGCCGCTGGATGTTTACCCCGCTCGCTCTGACCATGATCGTGATCGAGGTTACGGACCTGATTTTTGCGGTCGATTCAATACCCGCGATCTTCGCAATTACGCGTGACCCGTTCATTGTTTATACATCCAATATTTGCGCGATTCTCGGCTTGCGGTCCCTCTACTTTCTCCTCGCCGGGTTGATGGATCGTTTCATTTATTTGAGAACAGGACTTGCATTTCTGCTCGCCTTTGTCGGGATCAAAATGATGATCGCGGATTATTTCCCCGTGCCGAGGGTCCTCGCTCTGGCTGTCATCGCGCTCATTCTTGGGATCACGATCGCGCTTTCCATGTTTAAGACACAGAACCGCGTTGCCGCTGAAGACCGAAAATAAAGTGTTGCTTTCGCTGTTTGGAATTATTTAACTGATTTGGAGCGCCTATGAAAACCATCCTTTCCCTCGCAGCGGTCGCTGGCCTTGCCAGCGGAGCTTTGGCCGATATTCAGGATCCGCCTTCGAATGATTATGGGCCAACGCGCAAGCTCGGTCGCGGTCTTTCGAATTTTGTCTGGGCTCCGACTGACTTTTTTGTGACGGTTAATCAGGTCAACCAAACAGAAGGTAATTCCGCGGGGGCTAGTTATGGTGTTGTACGCGGCCTGGGACGCTCAGCGACACGACACGTTGCTGGTTTAATCGAGATTTTGACATTTCCGTTTCCAATTTGGCGGGGAAGCTATTACCCCATTCTGCCGCCGGATATTCCATACATTCACGCCGGCTATCCGGAATTTCCGCCTGAGGTCGGGAACGAGTCGAAATATCCGTACGTCCGCGATTCCCACCAGGATTTTAATTAGTTTTCGCTCCGATTTGGAGGGATGCCTTACGGGCGGGATCATATTAATCCGGTCGGGCTGGCAGAGGTGGGCGTAAAAGACCTTCTTCGACGTTTCTATAAGCGTGCGTGCTCGCCGCCACGGAATGAGGCGGCCGATGGGGCAGCTGGGTCGTCCGGTCTGGTGGAGATTCCTGCGCCGCTCGTCATTACGCGGGTCCGGAGTCAGCCAGAGTTTCAGAAACACCGAGCGCAGATCAATCCAGAATTGGCTGCTCGGCAGGAGGCGGAGCGCCAGCTTGCTCAACCCTTTGCGTCGTTTACTACGTCTGGGTTTTGTTTCGTGTGCCAGAAACGTACCCAATTTTTGAGCTCGTGGGAACTGGCCTTTAGCGTAGGTGGTCATTTGGAGATGAACTGGCGCGAGCACATGCAGTGCCCACGGTGCCGTTTGAATAACAGAATGCGGGCCAGCATTCATTTGCTCATGAAGACCATCGCTCCGACAACGGAATCACGGATTTATGCGACGGAACAATCAAGCCCGCTGTTTGTTTATTTGCGCAAATGTTTTCCGTTCCTGCAAGGAAGCGAATTTACGCAGGATTCTGACTTGGTGAGCGAGAACACCTCCAACAAACTGCGGCACGAGGATTTGACCCGGCTTTCGTTCCCGACTCACAGTTTCGACGTCATTCTGAGTTTTGACGTGCTGGAACACATTCCCGATTATCGCAGCGCGTTTGCTGAGTGCGCGCGCACGCTGAAACCTGCCGGCAAAATGCTTCTTTCCGTGCCGTTCGACGCAAATAGTGTACGCAACCAGATTCGTGCCCAGTTGCGGAAGGATGGAACTATCGAGTACTTGCTGCCGCCTGAGTATCACGACGACCCGCGAAATCCTGAGGGCTGCCTCTGCTTTCAACATTTTGGCTGGGAGATGTTGGAAGAGATGAAGGAGGCAGGCTTTTCGCGTGTTTGGGCGCTGTCCTATTATTCTCTGGAATATGGCTATCTAGGGGACAAACAAATCCAGTTCTTGGCCGAGAAATAGTCACAATATAGGCGGTGTTAAGCAGGGTTCGCACGAATCAAGGCGTTGATCTGCCTTGTTGTCAGGAGCAAAATCGCTGAGGTTATGGCGCGTTGGGACCATGCAATCGCGACATTTCTCTGGGCTGCCGTTCATCGGCATCTTAGCGGTCATCTATTTCATAGTCGGGAAATTCGGTTTGATGCTGGCGTCATTGCACGCGAGTGCATCGCCGGTGTGGCCGTCAGCGGGAATCGCGCTGGCCGCAATAGTCTTGTTCGGTTATCGCGTATGGCCAGCGATTTTTGTTGGTGCGTTTCTGGTGAACGTTACGACCGCGGGAAACGTCGCGACATCATTTGCCATCGCCATCGGCAACACGCTGGAGGCGCTGGCCGGCGCATGGCTCGTGAATCGATTCGCGGGCGGCAAAGAATTCTGTGATCGTCCGCAAGGCGTCTTCAAATTCGCGCTTGCAGCAGGGATCAGCACCATCATCAGCCCTGCTTTCGGTGTGACGAGTCTTGCCCTCGCCGGCTTTGCCAATTGGACAAACTACGGCGCGATCTGGCTGACATGGTGGCTCGGCGATGCAACGGGCGATCTTGT
>WNFR01005510.1_pt1 | contig 12961 bp, 25 predicted proteins | sample 5400221 | NCBI WGS metagenome assembly WNFR01 (sample SAMN13153357, study PRJNA577476) | soil metagenome | isolation source: 40 cm soil under Madrone tree | place: USA:California | collected 2016-06-14
CTTTGATCTTTTTCTTCTTCTTGTCTTTAGCTTTGTCGTTGTCATCGTCTTCCACTTCTTCAACCTTGGCCTTGCCCTCCTCGTCCTCCTCGTCCTTAACCTCCTCGTCCTTAACCTCCTCGTCCTCCTCATCCTCGACCTCCTGCGCCACGCAATTTAGAAACAAGTAGTAAGAAGAGCATGGTCAAAAGCGAACCTTTTCGATTTCCTTAGTGACGACGAGTTGGATCGGATACGAGATGAACTCAGAGTGCTTCTTTACAACATCCTTGATCCGTTTCTCCTCGAGGTACTCAGTCTGGTCTTCTTTGAGGTAGAGGCGGACCTCGGTACCTCGGCCGAGAGGTGGGTTCACAGTATCGGGGGTGATGGTGAAAGTGCCACCTGCGGCCGACTCCCAAATGTACTGCTCGTCGTCGTTGTGTTTCGAAATGACTTGAACGCGTTCTGCGACAAGGTACGCAGAATAGAAGCCGACACCAAACTGGCCGATCATGGATATGTCAGCGCCTGAGCTGAGTGCTTCCATAAAGCCCTGCGACGGGACATGAGAAAAGGACACGGATGAGATGGGAAGAACGTACTTTTGTACCGGACTTGGCGATGGTACCGAGGTTGTTGACCATGTCAGCCTTGGTCATGCCAATGCCACTGTCACGGAGGGAAAGGGTCTTGTTTTCTTTGTCTGGGACGATGCGAATGAAAAGCTCCTTCTCGGAATCGAGTACAGAAGGTTCGGTGAGAGAAGCGTAGCGAATTTTATCGAGAGCATCGGAGCCGTTTGAGATGAGTTCACGAAGGAAGATCTCTTTGTTGGAATAGAAAGTGTCTGCAAGCGAGTTAGATATCGCGAGTTACAAGATCGCGCGAAGATAACGAGGCTGACTGATGATCAAATCGAGCAACTGAGAAATCTCAGCCTGGAAGCCAAAACTTTCTGATTCAGGGGCAGACATTTTTTGCAGAGAGAAAGAAAAGGACGACTGTGAAGCCAAGCTGACCTCGACCTATTTAATCTCACCAAAATTTTGTTCTCGAAGTTTCGACGCGCATCCTGCTATTATTCCCACGCTCGACCATCCTTCCAGAATGTTCTCCAGTCCAGCAGTGCATTACGGTCGCAGCACTGCGCTCCCCATCGCTGGGCTACGCGTAGGATCCCCGAGCAGTCCTGAATGCCCGCTTACCTGCGCCCGCAGCAGCTCGACCATCGCCTTCAATTCTTCGATTTCGTCCTGAAGCTCCGCGTTATCATCCCGTAGTTTGGTGTTTGCTTCTTTTAGTCTCAGGACTTCCGCCCCATGAGACGTCCGAGGTGTCCGAGGCGGAGCTTTGCTTGGAAGTAGCTTCAGCTTCGCCTCCAATGTCTGGATTTGCCGACGTGATGCCCTGCCGCGCAAAGCTTGCCTTAGCACGACAGTGCATTAATAGACAGGTGTAGTGTAATTCTTACCGTGCCTGCTCTTCCATCTTACCGTGAGTTTGTTCATATGAGTCTAGCAGTAGTTCCAACTTCTTGTACTTGCTGAGCAATACTTTCATCACTTCGGCCTGTTCTTTGTGCTTTTGCAAGTCCGCATCCCTGGTCACGTCATTAGTAGAACGAATGGACGTAAATCCTCCTCTTACCATAGCTTTTGCAAGGCGGTGTGTTGCTCAATGCGTTGTTCATAGTCTTTTAAACGAGCAACCTTGTGCTCCGTTTCCTTGATGGATGTCCGGAGACGGGACTCTCCCCGTTCTGCTTCAGCCAGTAAATTTCCTTGGGCCACAAACTGTGCCTATGATCCACGTTAACCACAATTATAGAGTAATACCGTCGAGAGGAAGGTACAGACCCGCAGTTCCTTCTCGGCCAACCGCAATGCCGCAGTCTCTGACACCCAAGTTCGTTTTTGCTCCCTCAAATCCTGTAATTTTCGGCTCAATTCTGCGTTCCAATCCGCATACTTCTTCTTTGTCATCTCCGTCTGCTCACTGTGCTCCTTGAGTTTTCGCTGTAGACTGCCGATTAGTACTTTGTTCTCTCGCAACTTATTGTGCTATCCATTCGTAATCAACATGTATATCGCATGGACAATGAACACAACGTGAAGCGCTCACGAGATTCTGCCTCTCTACCTCTGCGTTGCGACTCATGATCCTTTGCTCGAACAATCGCCCGATCTGTCTCACATTCTCTCTTGCGAGCCACGACTCGAAATTCAGTTCGTTCCGTAGAACCAGCACTTCGCGCTGGAGCCCTGCGATAGCCGGTGCAATGCTACTTTCCGGATCCAGCTTCCCGGTCTTGCAGGCAGGCTCTGATGGGAACAGCGCGTATGGCCAAATAGGTGTCGGGTCGACAATATCGACGTCTAGATGTGATTTCAGTGCGATAGATGTGTTGACCATGTCCTGGAGCGAGACTCGTGGCTTCAAGTTATTGCATATCTCGACAGTGCGCATCGGCGGAGTCGAATTCGTAGACCCTAAAGCAGAATCACTTAAATCGACCAACAATGGCGGTGGGGTAACAGCGTCGTGCTTCACATCCGTGACTGTGACTGCCTCGAGCATAGTACTGCCTTGCCTTGCCAGGTGCGAATTGCGAAGTTCGAGCAACAGGGCTTCTGCGACGATCATAGCTGTGTCGTATTGAGAGTAGAATTCAGGGTTGTTGATCTCGGTTTCGGCGTTGTGCCAGATGAGTCGTGGGTGAGTGACGTGTTGCCTAAGCAAGAGCTGGCCACGGACAAGTGTCAGCTAATTTGGGTTCAAATTCTACGTAAAGTGAAATGCACCTCGCTTTTTGTTTTGATCTGTTCGTGGTCTAATACATCCTCCCAGTCTAGAGCATAGTGTCTTTCTACGTGCCTATCTGTGAGGTATCCAACAGGGTTACGTAGAAATGTGATGAGATTGCACGGGAAGAGGTAATACAGGAACGTGAAGTATTGCCGTGGAGAAGGCGCGGGTGCTGCCGTTGGATCAAACGATAATTCAAGACGTTCCCATTGAAGATCGGGATTCATATCCAAAGTACGGTTACCCCCAATAGCTTGCTCAGAATAGTCTCCCTCGGTAGCACTAACGTCCTCATCGGAGATAACGCCTTGGGGAAGTGGTGTGGGAGGTGATGTAGGCGGTTTGAGCTCTTGCCAACAAAGAATGCGAGCAAGGATCGCAAAGAGCTGGGGAAGCATGCGCTTTAGCGCGCCACAATCTTGGACTGCAAAGATGGGTAACAGTTTGGTCAGTGTGGTCAGGCCAATCGTACAAGCGGTCGTAGAATTGTCAACCAAGAGTGACGTGAGAATGGACGACAAGAGAGGATGGGTGGCCAGAACACATCCATGCTGTTCAAAGAGTGGCTCTGCAGTGTATCGGTTGAGTAGGCCATATAGTTGCAAACGTGAGGAGGGCGATGCAAAGCAGTGGAAAATCTGCAACAGTAATGCCTGCAGGGCCGATCCATTTGTGACATCAAGGAATTGGTACAATACACTAGCAAGCGTACCTCTGGCTGGTCCACGCCAAAAACGACAAGAATATCCTCGAGATTTTCCTTCCAGATGTTCCGCTGATCGCGTTGTTCCTTTGGCAGACCTGCCCACTCAAGCGCATCCTCGGCAGATGCCTCGTTAAATGCGTCCAAGAGATAAAGATCTAAAATCCTTCTTCGAAATTCGCCCTGTATTTCTGGGTGTATATTATCGGGCTTTTCGAGTGCCACAACAACAAGGTCCTTCGCCTGGGCAATTGCGGAGTGTGATAATCTTGGCTCGCGCAAAGCAGGCCGTAACACGAGATCAAACCAGGTAGATATAAGAGATGTGGATGAAAGTACTGGCTCTAGATGGCGCAGCACGGACAAGAGGGTCTCGGTCTGCGCACATTTGCTGAGGTCAAGCGTATCTCGGATCACTTGCAAGTCATTCTCTAGGGTTTGCACTGAGGCCTCGGGTTCCTCCGACGCAATGCAATCAGAAACAAAGGTATCGACAAGAGCATAGACCTCTGGTGCGGACAAAGCCTGAGGAGAACTTTCGAGATAGAGGCGTAGTTGACGCGAAACCTCTGTCGTGGACATCAGGGAATGACATCCAAAGCAGGTCCTCCAATCCAATCCCTACGCTGCACGTGATACACACACCAAACATGGTCGCGTGAGAAGGAAAACAAAAAAAGGTTTATATCATTATATCATCGTTAATGCCCCTTTCCTATCGCTCGTAGCTTCTGTAAGTCGGCATACGACCCACGCTGATTCTGGGTGTTTGAAGACGTTCCCTCATGTTGCGTCCCCTTCAGTAAATCGTCATAGTCTCCACCATCCTCATCGTCTGAGCCTCGCGGAGATCCCGCACGGCTCACTTCACGGCTCGCCTCTGCACTACGACTCCAACCAAACAAACGTTCGTCCAACCAAGTCTTAACACAATACGATCAGTCTCGTCACACGAGCATTACATGCACATACCATGGGATGAGAAAGCAGGTTGCCTTGCGCATCCACAGCGCCGACTCCACTCTTTCGTCGCCATAACCCAGGTTTACCAGACGATGGAGGTACGCTTGCGGACGGGATAAGAATGCGATGCTGACGAGAGTATTTCAGACCGCCTCGTTCCGCATCTCGTCAAAGCAGTACCTTGTCAAAGTCCTCCCAAATTAGGGGACCAAACTCATCGATAGCTTCGCCAAGTTCCTTCGCTAACTCCTGTCGGACTCGCTTTAAGTGTTCCAAGTGCCGATCATTTCCGGGTATGAGGGTAATGATCAGAGCGCCAAGCGACCTACGAAGCAGCTTATTCAACTAATGGTGGTAATCAATAACGTGACAAACTTGAGCACGTCCATCCCCGCTTCGCCGAATTTAAGAGCCGCGTAACCGATGCACGGAAGCGCAACCAGCGTGAGGATTGGAGTCCAGAGTATCTGATCAAAGGAAACACTTGCTTCGAAGGAGATGAAAGTCGCAACGATTGCGTAAAACGTGTAGAGGGCCGGGGTCATTACCAGTGAAATTAGGACCTTCCATGTCGCAAGGACGTCGCGTCCTGCGACCTTCACTACGGATGCAGCGAGAGCCTCTTTACGCACATGAGATCTTGCGTGATATGAGGCTATATTTCATTACCTTTGGCCTTAATTTTGGATACAATCGACGCCGTCACAAAAATGGGCGCATGCAGAACCACTCCTGGCAATGAAAAAACCGCCCAAACGGATAGGAGAACGACGCGGTAAAGCAGGAGCCCGAACGTCTTCCAGCTCGCTTTCTGAGCCCTTGGTACCTGATTCAAGTACTTCAGATACATGAAAAGTAGATGGAAGGATCATACCTGATGGTCTCGCAAGCCTAAATCGCGCAGCAAACGGTTGTACCTTAAGACCTTTTCGCGCAGTGCTTGGATGCTGGGTTCATCCTTAAAGTGACTGTAGGCTAGCAGAAAGCGTTTGTTTAACTCAACAACTTGACCAAGGGTCAGGTGTTGTCCCGGGGGTTGATAGAGTCGCCGTGCGGCTTGAATGAGCTACAAAAGGAATATCGATCTAACCCATGAATACACACTCGATGATAGAAATGCGCACCATGAGGGTATCATAATCAGGTGCGCGTACGGTTACAGCCTTAAGACCATCATAGACCTGGTCAAGAAGCTTGGAAACCGCTTCGCGTTTTGCAGGTCCTCCATTTTTGAACCTTTCGACTAGTTCGGGAGTGACTTCGAGAGGAGGGCCGAATTCGATGACCGCACGTGACCGGAAGCGGTGGGCATGAAAGTACGACAACCCAACAGGAACTATCTTTACTTTCACATTCGGGTCACTTGACATTGCACCCAAGGCCATCATCGCGAAACCAGCCTTCAAGGGCAAGAGATCTGTTCTATCGTGGCTACCACCTAAATAGGTTCCTAGTCAGGCGGTACACGTTAAAGTAAGGGTGTGCTAACCTTCGGGGTAAATTGCAATGCAACCTCCTTCTTGTAGCCGCAGGTACACGTTGTGATACATCTTGTGTTGGTCGACATACGGGAGTGCTTTGAAAGTCAGGCCGTTGATGCCTTGTGACTTCGCCTCTTCCGCTTTTTCTCGGATAAGTTTCGTGGTGCTTTCCGTTTCGCTGTGGAATTCGGCTTTAATTCTGAGTTGTGTATCCGAAACGACCTGAGTGACTTCAGCAACAGAAGAATTGACCACTTTTGATAACATAATCTGCATATTTGGCTTCAACTCTTCCAAGAACTTGGTACCTTCCCCAAAGACAACACAAGGGTCGTCAAGAGACAAGTGCACCTTTCCGGTACCTGCTTTAGCGTCGTCTGCGGCACGTACAACTGGGACTAATTAATAGTTAGGTCTATGAGACAACGTGTTGGGTCAAAAGTATGCGCACTACTTGACAGAGACTTGGCAAGAAAGCCTACAACCCTCCGTTTCATGCTCTTTGCAGCGACCAAGAAAGCAGGTCGGCGCCCTGTCTCACGATAGACCTGCAACGCGAGCAAAAGATCGAGAAACTACAAGTCCCCGATAGGGTCAACGGAAGGTCTCATCCTGTGGATATCAACAATCGCACTTGATTGCTGTGGGGAGCACCAACAAAAATTACAGGACCATCGCGGGGGATGTTGAACGCGCCACGGGGACGAACTTCCCGGAAGAAAATATTTATGATGCCACGAAAGAGGAGAAGGGCGAGGTCATAGGCAAGATTTGAAGCATTTGCCTGAAGATGTTTAGGCTGGGGAAATTGTTTGCGACTAGACATCACTGCGGATCAGGTAACAAGCAAGATGGAGGAGGGAAGGAGACAGGGACGAAAACGAGGACGAGGACTAGAGGACCCGTAATTGGGCGTCGTGTGCGAACGCGTCACGTGAACTGATAATTATGTGTGGCGCGTGCGCGCGCCTGACAAGCTTTGCTATCATGACTTTGACTGTCTACCATGATGCAAAGAAGCAAGTGTGCCTAAGTCCGATAGCGGGATTCCTTCGGACAACTTTCCTGTTACTATCTTTTGGTCAGTATCACATGGACTACATGGGTCTGGCCAAACAGGGTGTAGTACAAGACGCTGAGTCAGTGACCCATGGGTTCAAGTTTTCCCCTACTCTTTCGTCCATACCGGTGTCCTCTCACACCTATAAGTAAAGTAGCTACGAAATATATGCATCCAAAAGTTGGCCGTCTGACTCCACGGCTCCTCACGCACTGTCCGATGGTATGTCGCCGTATAAGCCTGTATGGTGCCGACGCCCGCAGTCGTTATTTCCTTGTTGAATCCACATTTATCTTGCCCATATCTTGCCCGGATGCGCACCGCCCAGATCCCTGTGAATGGTGTGATTCTGGGTGATCCAACGTCGACGGTTACGCTTAGTCATCAGCTATTTCAGTATCCCACTATCCTATCAACCTCCATCGTCGACGACGTGCGTAGTCTTTCACGTCGAAATCTAAAAGTAAGGTCAGGATGTCTTTTTATGAAGGCTCTCTCTCAGAAAGTAGCTTGTCGGATGAATCTCGCTGAATTGGGTGGATGGGTGGCCGATGGTTGTGATGAATCATGACTGACACGTCTTTGGCCATTGCATAGATGTCCGCCACTATTGAAGAGGTCCCATCCGACCACTCTGACCACGAGGGTCATGACCATGACCATGACCATGACCATGACCATGACAACGAAGACGACCCTACTTCTACTGCAGCCCTTGAGAAGATTCAGTCGCGTTCTGAGCGAAAAGCGAGAAAGGCGCTCCTCAGTTTGGGCCTCAAGAAAGTTTCTGGTATTACGCGCGTCACACTTCGACGGCCAAAAAACGTACGTCAGATGCTCCTATTCGACGCACAAGTCGTCATGGAATTCGAGCAGTTTTTGTTTGTGATGGCGTCTCCCGATGTGTACAAGTCGCAAAATAGTGATACGTATATTGTATTTGGCGAAGCTAAGGTACGTCCGCATTGACGATTCATCTCTCGAGCTAGCACAACATACCTCTGATTAGATGGAAGATATGAATGCGCAAGCTCAGTTGAGTGCCGCGCAACAATTGGCGGCGAGCGGAGCAGGAAGCACAGCCGGTCTCGAGAACTCGGGGGTTAGGAAAGGTAGTGACAATGACGACGAAGTTCCTGAATTGGAGGCACTCGAAGACGATGGGCCTGTTGATGAAACTGGTGTTGACCCCAAAGACATAGAACTCGTAATGGCTCAAGTCAACTGTTCACGAGCCAAGGCTGTAAGGGTGTTGAAAGAAAGTGGAGGGGATCTTATCAACGCAAGTGTGTATATCTTCTTTCATATCTCTGACGCTCTTTTAATCGTCATCTTTCGTAGTCATGGCCGCGAGCGAGTGATTTCGTCTGCATCAGCTTGTACTGTACTCCTGTAAGAAAGCTTCTGTAGGCATGTCTTCCCATTCTCTTGGAGATGTCCCCCAATCACACCCTCTCGCTGCCTGCTGCTAAAGTTATTGATTTATATTCGCCATCTCCGTAACTCGACATAATAATTTGATCGCTCCCAACCACTCGCGACAACTTCGATCCCTGCAGCGGTATCGACCCCTTCGACCTGATTCATAGGGCCAATCTTCAGGTCCATTTCCTGAGCAGCGGCTCGTACCAGCTGGCTGAGTTCACCTTTGGCAAACATGTGGTAGTAACGCTGAATTTTTTCCGGCTTTCTCTCGGGCGCATCGGAACGGGCCTTATCTGTGCAAAGTGACCAGGGTACGAAGACATCTTGACCGCTTATTTTCGGTTCACTATCTGCATCTGTGCGTGTTCCTGTCTCTCCGCGAGGTACCGGAACAACCCTTTTAGAGTATTCGTCCTGCTCAATAGCCCAGACGTAAATAAGAATGCGACCGTGTCTTGGGGAGACGGATTCGAGTAGTCTCTGGACCGTTCATATTACTGACAGTTTGCGGGAGATATTACTCGTAGATCGAACCTTTACGGCTGTCACCCGACGTTCGACCGTCGCTAGATGGTGAATCGTCGCGATCGAAATGGCATAATCCTTAGGGCATATGTTAGGTGTGTCGACGTAAGAGAACACGACTTACGAAAGCCCCCCGTCGCCATCCCTGCTCTAGCACATCACCCCTTACGACTTCGCGTATCGTACCATTGCCACCGGCAGTTCTCGCGATGTTTAATAGACTTTGACTTCTATCGAGCCCAATCGTCCAAATCTTTCCTGGACGGTCTGTAGGCAAAGGAAGGTATTTGCCATTGCCTGTTCCTGAATCAAGGCCGACCCATCCAGATGGAATGCCCAGTAGAAATTTCGAGATAAGGGGCCAGGGCTGTTGCCGTTCAGAGTCACCACGCTCTACGAAGGGTGAAAACAGATGTCAACTACCTTGTATCGTGTAGACGAGAAGTGGGGTGCGATTTGGTCATACACAGCATGTACATGTCTATGCTCGTGGATCGCTGGATTATCATCAACAACGGTGGCGGTGATCTCTGATGACGACGGCATCGGTGGTCTCACGGTATATCTAAGGTGCGGTAGACAGCAAGAAGTAGCGGTAGCGAAAAGAGTCAGGCCGGGCTCATAATTCAAACCCCATCTCTTCATCCATCAGTCTACGAAACTTGTTACCGTCGAAAGACGGGAATGGTACAAGCTTCGATGTGTCTAGATCCACGATGGATTGCGCAAGTCCACTTGGACAGATTCAATTACCACTCACACGATATTAATTTAACAACGATACACTCACTTGACAGTCGAGACCTTTGCATGGCCCAATGTCCCCATGGCATGAGCCATGTCTTCCTGGTGATTGTCGAGGAGGGTTGGGTTGGGCACAATTATGAGAGCTTTACCCCTTCGCATCACATCGAGTATTGTCCCTGAGCCTGGGCCGCGCACAACGGTTACTGCGCGAACAGCGAGATAGGGGGTGATGCACAGCACCGACCTGCGTGGCCAATGACTAGATCAGCAGCATCGTACTCCTTGTCGAGACTCGGTTTGAACCTCCATATCTTTACATCTACACCATACTTGTGCACAATCCCTTCCTCATCTGTCGATCCGAGTTCGTCTACCTGGGAATTACCACATTGGACGACGACGTCAGAGTAGCCTTTCCGACTAAGGACGCTCAACACCAGTTGAGAGAGCGTTGCCTCGACGAGTGTATCGAATCTGGTTGAACCGACGGTGACCAGTACGCGCATGCCCTACAGTAGTAAGGTAAAAAGGAAGCCCGACTCGTCGTATACGAAAACACCTCCCTTTCAACTCGCTTCGAGGCCTCATCTGCTATATACAGAAAAAAAACATGGGTTACACGTTCTGTGTGTTAGGTGTGTGTTCACTGACTCCCCTATCTCGTCGTTGACCAGTGTCTTTAAAAGGATGTGGGACCATGGGTATCGCCATAACATCGGGTGTGCTCGCCAGCCTTGATTCGCAGAGCTCTCTGCACGTCTTGGGTTCCGGAAATCCCAAGTGGGAGTCTCACACACCCGGAACATCTACCCCTACCAACGTCACCGAAAGCGATCCGACGTTGCCCTCCCGTTTCATCGCGTGCGTCAAGCGCGAAGAGAGTGCAAAGCGCCTACGTGAGAAGTTCAGATCGCTCGTAGGAGGAGAGGCCATCGAAATCATCATCGGACAAAATGTCGCTGCGGTGCAGCGATCGGACGTCGTCTTACTCTGGTGCGTGCGAAAGGACATATTGATTTTAATTGGCGTCTTGAGAGACGTTAAAATGCCCCTCTTCCTCAGCTGCAAACCCCAGGTGGCGCATCTTATTCTCAACGAAGATGGGATTAAGGAAGCCCTCGCCGGGAAATTGCTCATCAGCATCCTCGCTGGTGTCACCATAGCGCAGCTCTCAAACTGGGTTCTTCCCACCACGACGGTCATTCGTGCGATGCCCAACACCGCATGCCGCGTGCGTCTTTCTAGACTTTTTTTCTTCTGCAAGGACATTTCGATATGTGAGGATACTGATTAACAGATTCGTGAGGGCATGACGGTGGTCTCGAACCTCCCTCCTGCAGACAACGCGGAGGGGTTGAATAGGGAGATCATCCTGAAAATTTTCTCTTCGATCGGGCGTTGTCGTTTCCTCGAGGAGAGACACTTCGATGCCTGCACAGCGCTGTCGGGGTCTGGCCCCGCCTTTGCTTGCATTTTCCTCGAGGCAATGACAGACGGGGGTGTTATGATGGGGCTACCCCGAGCGGAAGCTCTAGAGCTGGCGGCACAGTGTATGCGTCTGATGTGGTTGCGACAAGTCGCCTTACCCATTTATTCACGGCTATTTGTTTAGCACTGCAAGGTGCCGCTCGCATGGCCTTACAAGGCGATGCGCATCCAGCTCAAATTAAGGATTCCGTCACCAGTAAGTCAAGCCAAATGACTTGCTCGACCCGTCCTCATGATGCCCTACGCACGTTCCGTTAGCCCCTGGTGGTTGCACCATCGCAGGCCTTCTTGCCTTGGAGGACGGGCGGGTGAGATCCACAATTGCCCGTGCTATTCAGGTGGCGACAGAGCGTGCTAGCGAGCTTGGGCAACCAGGTACGAAGTAACTGAGCAGAACAGGAGATGAAAGGGAAGGTAGATAATCATTCAATGTTATGTCAAATGTATCTGAGAAAGAAAAAATGTATTCCACATCGAGTCTTGTTCCGCGTCCAACCTTAAATCCGGTGGTCACGAAGAGCAGAGGAAAATTGATTACTATTGCTCCTGTAAAATGAGAACTACGCGTAATTTCTGGCGCAGTCCAGAGTGTTGAGGAGCGAAAATAGATCAAAATAGATCAAGAAAAGCATAAAGGAGAGAATAAAAAGGGCTCTGGTTAATTGAAAAAACTTCTATGTGGTGAAAATTAAGCTTGGCTATGTGGAAGAAAGACTCAACTGTGGATACAATACTAAAGCGGGTTTCGATGATTGTATATATCCCGTGTGATCCACCTACACAGTCTGGGCTCACACCCATTCTTTCGAGAGCGAAGGAGGTAACAATATCGGGCATTGGCACAGCCAACAAACAATCTTGCTCACAAGAATGGACACCTCCATGTGGAAAGCAAAAGAGATGCCAAAGTGATAGGAGCGTTCGTCTCAAGATAGCCAACAAACAGCGAAACAAGGGTAGTGTTATGACCGGGTCTAAAGTACATGGGTATGACTGCATGAGGTCAGAACCGTGTTAGTAGAACAATGTTTGGTAACTTACCAGTACAGTCTGGCATCACTACCGATCTGTTTGAATATGCCAGAAAAACCGTGAGCGAGCATACGCTTCGGAAAGTTTCATACGTACAAAATTCGTGCGTCTCGTCGTTTCTCTTGACCGTTTGCTGATGACAGGTCATCATCTTAACTTTGAGACAAAAAGGAAAAAAAGGACACTCACTTTCCAGGCCTCCTCAAAGTCGATGGGTAAGATAACGTACCGATTTTTGCGAACGGCTGTGAATTTCAGTGAATATATGTGAAACAGGAGGAATTTCATGACGTGCCTTGCAAACCAGCGGCCTGAACAACTGAGGTGATTTCGGCGGAGGATAATCGATCTGGCCGTGAAACATCTGAGGCACGACGGGAGGTCAGCCGTGGATGAGGAAGAAAGGAACGAGTTGCTTACAATCTTCCAAATCTACGTCAGGTCCAAGGTTCATTTTACTTGTCACAGTCTGGAAAATTAACCGTCGCTCCCGACGGGAAGGAAGAGGGAATTCAATCTTTCGGTCAAGGCGTCCAGGGCGAAGCAAAGCCGGGTCCAAGGTGTCCTGGCGATTGGTAGCCATTATGACCTGCACACGCGCATATCATGAACCTTTGTCGTTCTGGCCCGTGGGGCAAGTGACTCACTTTTACGTTGCTCCCCTGGTCGAAGCCGTCCATCTGGTTCAATAACTCTAGCAAAATCCGTTGCACCTCGCGGTCGGCACCCGTCTGCGCATCAAATCGCTTC
>WNFR01005511.1_pt1 | contig 12959 bp, 12 predicted proteins | sample 5400221 | NCBI WGS metagenome assembly WNFR01 (sample SAMN13153357, study PRJNA577476) | soil metagenome | isolation source: 40 cm soil under Madrone tree | place: USA:California | collected 2016-06-14
GCTTCTCGCGGCAGCGCGCCTTCGACTCGGGCTTTGCCGGCCGGCGCGCCGAGCCGGCGATTAAGAAACCGGTGACACGCGAAGTGGGCGGCTTTCGCGTCGGGCAGAACGTGGTGCATGCGAAATTCGGCCCCGGCGTGATCATCGACGCCGAAGGGCAGGGCGGCGATGCGCGCGTGCAGGTCAACTTCGGCGCGCAGGGCGTGAAGTGGCTCGCCGTCTCGGTGGCGAAGTTGCAAGCTGCTTAAAGGCCGTCACCCCCGCGAAAGCGGGGGCCTAGTCTCAAAAGCATGGGTTCCCGCTTGCGCGGGAACGACGAATCAGTCGCCGGTCGGCGCGATCCGGAATTCGAGCACCGACTCCGTTCCCTCCAGCGTCACTGATAAGCGGCCGGCGCCCGCACGGCCGGCGGAGCGGATCACCATGCTGTGCCGCCGGATGCGGCCTTCGCCTTCCAGGCGATAGCTGAAGTTGGCGATGCTGAAGCCGTGCGCTTCCACGAGGTCGCGCAGCTGGCGCTCGGTCATCGGCGCGCTGCGCGCGAAGCGCACGTCGAAGTGGTAGTACGCCTGCGACGGCATGCGCGCCTCGATCCAGCGGAAGAACGACAGCACGCCGAGCGTCAGCACCACCGAGACGGTCAGCGGGAAGTAGAAGCCGATGCCGGCAAGGATGCCGATCGCGGCGGTGATCCAGATCGAGGCGGCAGTCGTCAGCCCGCGGACGGAAAAGCCTTCGCGGATGATCACGCCGGCGCCGAGGAAGCCGATGCCGGTCATGATGCCCTGCGCCATGCGCGTCGGATCGAGCTGCACGCGGCCCACCGCGGCGCCGCTCACCCAGTGGGACTCGTACACGGTGATCAGCATGAGAAGGCTGGAAGCCGTGCACACCAGTGCATGCGTGCGAAAGCCGGCCGGCCGGCCGTGATACGAGCGCTCGTAGCCGATGAGCGCGCCGGCGGCAAGTGCGGCGAGGAGCCGCGCCAGCATCTCGAAATCGTCGGCGGTCACACCAGCATTCTCCACACCCCGTAGGCGACTGCCACCCAGACGAGGACGATGACGGCCGCGGCCCAGTAGTTCTTCGGCGGCGCTTGCCATTCGAGTGCCTGCCGGCGGGCGTCCTGCAGTACGTGAGGCGGGATGAGCCGCAGCGCGATGTAGATGCCCAAAGGCACCAGGATCAGGTCGTCGACGTAGCCGAGCACCGGGATGAAGTCGGGAATGAGGTCGATGGGGCTGAGCGCATAGGCGACGACCAGGATCAGCACCAGCTTGGCGGCCCACGGCGTGTCCGGGTGGCGCCGGCAGAACCAGAGCGTGAGGAGCTGCGTCTTGAGCTCGGCCGCCCAGCGCTTGAGGCGCTCGAGCACTACTCGAGCGGCAGGCCGACGTAGTTCTCGGCGAGCGTGGCGGCCTTGGCGCGCGAGCTCACCACGTAGTCGAGCTCGGCGAGCTGCAGCCGGTGGTGGAAAGGCGTCTCGTCGTGGAAGCGGTGGAGCATCGAGGTCATCCACCAGGAGAAGTGCTCGGCGCGCCACACGCGGCGCAGCGCGGTCGCCGAGTAGTCCTTGAGCGCCTGCTCGTCGCGCTTGGCATAGAAGGCGGCGAGCGCCCGCGAGAGGACGCGCACATCCGCCGCGGCGAGGTTCAAGCCCTTTGCGCCGGTCGGCGGCACGATGTGCGCGGCGTCGCCGGCGAGGAAAAGCCGGCCGTAGCGCATCGGCTCGACCACGAAGCTGCGCATGGCGATGATGCCCTTCTGGAAGATGCGGCCTTCGGCGAGCCGCCAGCCTTCCACGGTCTCGAGCCGCGCGTGCAGCTCCTCCCAGATGCGGCTGTCGGGCCAGTTCTTCACCTCGTCGTTCGGATCGCACTGCAGGTAAAGGCGCTGGATCTGCGGCGAGCGCGTGCTGACGAGCGCGAAGCCGCGGTCGTGGTGCGCGTAGATCAGCTCGTCGGTCGAGGGCGGCGCCTCGACCAGGATGCCGAACCAGCCGAACGGATAGACGCGGGTGAACTCGCGCCGCGCGCGCGACGGAATCGACGGACGCGTGGTGCCGTGGAAGCCGTCGCAGCCGGCGATGAAATCGCAGCTCAGCTCCTCCAGCCGCCCGGCGTGGTGGAAGCGCACCTTGGGCTCGCGCGTGTCGAGGTCGTAGACCGCCGCGTCCTTGACCTCGAAGAGGAGCTTGCCGCCCGCGGCGAGCCGCGCCGCGACCAGGTCCTTGATTACCTCGTGCTGCGCGTAGACCATGATGGCGCGGCCGCCGGTGAGGCTCGGGAAATCGATGCGATGGCTGCGCCCGGCGAAGCGCAGGTAAATCCCTTCGTGCACGAAGCCTTCGCGCTCCATGCGGTTGCCGACGCCGGTCGCTTTCAGCAAGTCCACGGTTCCCTGCTCGAGCACGCCAGCCCGGATCGTGGCTTCGACCGCCTGCCGGCTGCGCGTCTCGATGACCACCGAATCGATGCCATCGAGGTGCAGGAGGTGGGAGAGCAACAGCCCGGCGGGGCCCGCGCCAACGATACCGACTTGCGTGCGCATCAGCGCACCGTCCACACGGCGATCAGCGCCACTACCGCGAACCAGGCCGCGCCGATCGCCCGCCCGGCAGGCATGCTGAGCCGCGGCGTGCGCGCCTCGATTTCTCGCGAGCGCGCGCGGCAATCGGCCAGCACGGGCGCAGGAACGAAGCGCACCGCGAAGGCATTCGCAAGTGGAATGAAGATCAGGTCGACGAAGACCGGCGTGAGCGCATACGCGACGCAGCCGGCGACGACCAGCTTGGCGTACCAGGGGGTCTGCGGATGCCGCACGGCGAGGGCGGCGAAAACAGTCATGTTAGATTTTGCGCATGCGGCGTAACGATTATCTGGAGCGCATCCTCAAGGCGCGGGTCTACGACGTGGCGCTGGAAACGCCGCTCGAGCCCGCGCGCGCGCTGTCGGAGCGGCTGCAGAACCGCCTGCTCATCAAGCGCGAGGATCTCCAGCCGGTATTCTCGTTCAAGCTGCGCGGCGCCTACAACAAGATGGCGGCGCTGCCGCGCTCGCGCCTGGCACGGGGCGTCATTGCCGCGAGCGCCGGCAACCACGCGCAGGGCGTCGCGCTTGCCGCCCAGCGCCTGCGCTGCCGCGCCACCATCGTCATGCCGGTCACCACGCCGCGCATCAAGGTCGACGCGGTGCGCGCGCGCGGGGCGCAGGTGCGCCTGCACGGTGATTCTTACGCGGAGGCGTATGCCGAGGCGATGCGGCTGAAGCGCAGCCGCGCTCTCACGTTCGTGCACCCGTACGACGATCCCGTGGTCATCGCCGGGCAGGGCACGGTCGGCATGGAGATCGTGCGCCAGCATCCGGGCGCGCTGGACGCCATCTTCGTCCCGGTGGGCGGCGGCGGGCTCATCTCCGGCATCGCGGCCTACGTGAAGCGCGTACGGCCGTCCGTGCGCATGATCGGCGTCGAGCCCGCCGATGCCGATGCGATGACGCGCTCGCTGAAAGCGGGTCGGCGCGTGCGCCTGGAGCATGTCGGGCTGTTTGCAGACGGGGTGGCGGTGAAGGAAGTCGGGCGCGAGACGTTCCGGCTCTGCCGCGAGCTGGTGGACGAGATGGTGCTCGTCGACACCGACGAGATGTGCGCGGCGATCAAGGACGTCTTCGAGGACACGCGCGTGGTGCTCGAGCCGGCCGGCGCCCTGGCGGTGGCGGGCGCGAAGGCCTGGGTCGAGCGCCATGGCGCGCGCGGCAAGACGCTCGTCGCCGTCGCTTCGGGCGCGAACACCAACTTCGACCGTCTGCGCTTCATCGCCGAGGAGGCGGAGCTTGGCGAGCACCGTGAAGCGGTGCTGGCAGTGACCATTCCCGAGCGGCCCGGCAGCTTCAGGAAGTTCTGCGTCACGCTCGGCGGCAGCAACATCACCGAGTTCAACTACCGCATCGCCGATTCCCGCGATGCGCACATCTTCGTCGCGATCGAGGTCGACGGTCGCGCGCAGAGCGCGCGCATCGTGAAGAACCTGCGCAAGCATGGGCTGACGACGCTCGACCTTTCCGACAACGAGATGGCGAAGCTGCACGTGCGCCACATGGTCGGCGGGCGGGCGCCCTTTGCCAAAGACGAGCTGCTCTACCGCTTCGAGTTCCCGGAGCGGCCCGGCGCGCTGATGCAGTTCCTGAGCCACATGCGGAGCGACTGGAACATCAGCCTGTTTCACTACCGCAACCACGGCGCCGACTACGGGCGCGTCCTGGTCGGCATCCAGGTGCCGAAGAGCGAGATGCGCCAGTTCCGCGCGTTCCTGCGCGAGCTCGGCTACCCGTACGCCGACGAGACGCGCAACCCGGCCTATCGTCTTTTTCTCGTCTAGGAATTCCGATCCAGGGTCGCAATTCCTAGTCGCGCTTGACGAGGTCGGCGTAGCACACCGGCGAGGCGAGCGCGCTGCCGTCGCCGCGCTGCGGCTCGCCGAGGTAGGCGAGGCCTTCCGGGTCGCGCCGGTAGACGCCGCGCTCGGTGACCACATAGTCCATTGGGATGTCCCAAGGCTGCGGGAAGATGGTGTCGAGGCGCGCCAGCTCGTAGGACACTCCGATCACCACCGGCCGCTTGGCGAGGCTGGCGAGCGTGCGATCGAAGAAGCCCGCGCCGTAGCCCAGCCGGTAGCCCTGCGCATCCCAGCCGTTCATCGGCAAAAGGACCGCGTCGGGCTGGACTTCGGCCGAGTCGACGGGGTAAGGAATGTCGAGCGGACCGCGCGCAAGGCGCACGCCGGGATGCCATTCGCGAAATATGAGCGGTTGCTTCGGTGCAACGACCACCGGCAGCGCTGTCAACGCGCCCCGGTCCCGCAGCGTTCTGGCAAAATGGCGAGCGTCGTACTCGCCTTTGATCGGCCAACAAAAAGCGAGGCGGCAACGGGCAAGTCCGGGGAACGAAAGCTCCAGATGACCGTCGATGCGCCGGCGCATGCTCTCGAGCTCCTCGGCGCTCAAGGCCATGCGCGCCGCGATCAGCCGTTCGCGGTTCGCCTTGCGCCAATCCTTGAGTACGGCCGGGGCTGCAGGCATAGGGGTTTGAGTCTTATGTTTTCGAAGGAGTTGCGCAACCTCGCTGCCGCGCTGCTGCTCGCGCTGCCGCTCGCTGGCCGGGCCGCGCCGGGCGACGAGGCGGTGCTCGCCGCCTACGACGCCTACCGCGCAGGGGATGCGCTCAAGCTCGAACGCTATGCGAAAAAGCTCGAAGGCCATCCGCTCGATGCCTGGATCGACTACTGGAGCCTCGCGATGCGTCTGGAGGATGCGCCGAGCGCCGAGGTTGAGGCGTTCCTCAAGGAGCATGCCAATGCCTATGTCGCCGAGCTGCTGCGCGTAGACTGGCTGAAAGTCCTCGGCAAGCGCGACGAGTGGCAGGAGTTCGAGCGCCAGCTCGAGCTCTACCCGCGCGATGACCTCGAGGTGCGTTGCTACGCAACGCTGATGGATGCGAGCCGCGGCCAGCAGATCACGCTCGCCGACGCCCTGTGGATGTGGCTCGAGCCGCACGAGCTGCCCGAGGGCTGCAGCGAGCTCGCCCAATTCCTGCTCGACGACGAGCGCATCACCGTGAGCGACGTCTGGCGCCGCGTGCGCCTGCTCTTCGAGCGCGGCCAGATCACGGCGGCGAAGACCACGCTCGAGTACCTCGAGAAGCGCGACGCGCCCGACGAGCGCATGCTCGCCGAGGCGGCGCGCCAGCCCAAGCGCCTGCTCGAGCGGCTGCCGCGCAATCTCGAGCGCCGGCCGGTGCGCGAGGTCGTGGTGCTCGCGCTCCTGCGCTATGCGCGCGTCGAGCCCGATGCGGCCGCGAAGCTGCTCGAAGGCAAGCTCGCGGCGCGGCTGCCGGAAGCGGATGTGCGCTATCTGTGGGCCTACATCGGCTACGAAGCGGCACGCGAGCAGCAGCCGGATGCGCTCAAGTGGTACGCGCGCGCCGGAAAGGAACCCCTTGACGAGGAATCGCTCGCCTGGAAGACGCGCGCGGCGCTGCGCGCGGGCAACTGGCAGGTGGTTCGCGACACGATCGACCTGATGCCGCCGCTCATGCGCCACGAGGCCACCTGGACGTATTGGTACGGCCGCGCGCTTGCCGCGCTCGGCAACGAAAACGGCGCGCGCGCCTATTTCCTGCGTATCGCCGGGCAAACGGAGTTCTACGGCCTGCTCGCCGCCGAGGAGCTCGGCCGCGTCGTCACGCCGCCGGAAACCGCCTACGTTCCCACCGAGGCGGAAGTCGACGCGGCGCGGCAGAACCCGGGCCTGGTGCGCGCGCTCGAGCTGATCCGCCTGGGCATGCGCACCGAGGGCGTGCGCGAATGGCTCTTCACCGTGCGCTATTTCGACGATGCAAAGCTGCTCGCCTCCGCCGAGCTCGCGCGCCGCGCCGAGATCTGGGACCGCTCCATCATGTCGGCCGACCGCACGGTGCGCACGCACAACTTCTCGTTGCGCTATCCGCTGCCGTTCCAGGACGTGTTTACCGAGTACGCGAAAACCTACGGCCTCGACGTCGCCTGGGTGCTCGGCCTCGTGCGCCAGGAAAGCCGCTTCGTCAGCGATGCGCGCTCCAACGCCGGCGCCGAGGGCCTGATGCAGGTCATGCCGCGCACCGCGCGCTTCGTGGCGCGCAAGATCGGCCTGCGCAACTACAAGGGCGTCACCGAGATCCAGACCAACGTAACGCTCGGCACGGGCTACATGCGCCTCGTGCTCGACCAGCTCGGCCACCCGGTGCTCGCTTCCGCGGCGTACAATGCGGGCCCTTCCCGCGCACGTCGCTGGCGCGATGTGAACCGGCCGCTGGAAGGCGCGATCTATATCGAGACGATTCCCTTCCCCGAGACGCGCGACTACGTGAAGAAGGTGATGGCGAACTCGGTGTTCTACGCCGCCATGATCGAGAAACAGGTGACGCCGCTCAAGGCGCGCCTCGGCACCATCCCGCCGCGCGGCGCGGCCGAACCGGTGGACGACGACCTGCTGCCTTGATCCTCGGGCGGGTGCTGGTCTTGGGCGGATCAGGCTTCAGCGGCCGGCATTTCGTTGCCCAGCTTGCCCGCCGTGAAATCAGGGTCACCGTCCCTTCGCGCCGCCGCGAGCGCGCCAAGCATCTGATCCTGCTCCCCACGGTCGACGTGGTGCAGGCCGACGTCACCGATCCGGCGGTGCTCGCGCGCCTCGTGCGCAACCAGGACGTGGTGGTGAATCTCATCGGCATCCTGCACGGCGACTTCGATCGCTTCCATGCCGAGCTGCCGCGCGCGCTCGTCGCGGCGTGTCGCGCCGCCGGCGTAAAGCGCCTCCTGCACATGAGCGCGCTCGGCGCTGACGTCAACGGCCCGTCGGCCTACCAGCGCAGCAAAGGCGCCGGCGAGCAGGCCGTGCTCGAAGCGCGCGATCTCGAGGTCACGGTATTTCGCCCTTCAGTCGTGTTCGGGCCCGAAGACCAGTTCCTGAACCGCTTCGCAGCCATGGCGCGCTTCCTCCCGGTGCTCGCCGTGCCTTGTCCGCAGGCGCGCTTCCAGCCGGTGTATGTCGGCGATGTCGCGCGCGTGATGCTGAACTCGATCGAGGACACCGAATCGCACGGGCGCGTCTTCGAGCTCGGTGGGCCGCAGGAATACGAGCTCAGGCACCTCGTCGAGCGGGTCTGCGCGATGACCGGCCGGCGCCGCCTGGTCATCGGGCTGTCCGACCGCCTCTCGTATTTTCAGGCTGCGGTGCTCGAGCACTTGCCCGGCCGCGTCATGACGCGCGACAACTATCTCTCGATGAAAGTGCCGAACGTCACCGCTGCGCGCTTCCCCTACGGCATCGCGCCGCAGTCGCTCGAGGCGCTCGCGCCGGCGTACCTGCGGCCCTCCGGCCCACGGGAGCGTTACCCGCAGCTGCGCTGGCGCGCGCGGCGCTAGATGCGCTCGCTGCTCGGCGGGCCGCCGCGAGTCATCAACATCGGCCTCGCCGGCTTTGCGCGTGATCTCGCCGCCAACGGCGTGAGCGTCGTCCAGGTCGACTGGCGGCCGCCGTCCGCCTTCGCGACGCTGCTCGCGCCCCGCGCCGCCGCTATCGAGCGCGCGAACGCCGAGGCGCTTGCGCGCATCCTCGCCGCCGATCCCTGGCTCCTCGGTGCGCGGCGCGCGGGCGAGCTGATTCCCGAGCTCGACGGCGAACGGCTCATCCTGCACGCCGGCCCGCCGCTTGCCTGGACGCACATGTGCGGGCCGTTGCGCGGCGCGGTCTGCGGCGCCATCGTCTACGAGGGCTGGGCAGGCGACCTCGCGGCGGCCGAAGCGCTCGCGGCGAGCGGCGGCGTGCGCTTCGCGCCGAACCATCACTTCGGCGCGGTCGGGCCGATGACCGGCATCACGACGCGCAGCCAGCCTTTGTTGATCGTGGAGAACCGCGCCCATGGCAATCGGGCGCTCTGCACCATCAACGAGGGTCTGGGCAAGGTGATGCGCTTTGGCGGCAACGACGCCGAAGTGCTCGCGCGCCTTGCCTGGCTGCGCGACGATTTCGGGCCGCTGCTCGATGCCGCGCTCGGCTCCTCCGGCGGCAGCGCGCTGAATCCGCTCATCGCGCGCGGCCTCGCCATGGGCGATGAGATGCACCAGCGCAACGTGGCGTGCACCTCGCTTCTCTTGCGGGCGCTCGCACCGCATCTGGCACGCGCCGGCAACGGCGCCGCGCTCGCGCGCGCGCTGGAATTCATCGCCGGCAACGACCAGTTCTTCCTCAACGTGGCGATGGCGATGGCGAAGAGCATGCTCGATCCGGCGCAGGGCATCGCCGATTCGACCGTGGTCACGACGCTGGCGCGCAATGGCACCGACTTCGGCATCCGCGTCGCGGCGCTCGGCGACCGATGGTTCACCGCGCCGGTCGAGATGCCGCAGGGACTCTATTTCCCCGGCTACAGCGCGGCGGACGCGAATCCCGACATGGGCGACTCCGCCATCCTCGAGACGGCGGGCCTCGGCGCCTTTGCGATGGCGGCTGCGCCCGCCGTCGCCGGGTTCGTCGGCGCCGGCGGCTTTGCCGACGCCGTTGCGTACAGCCGCACGATGGGCGAGCTCGCCGTCGGGCGCAATGCGCGCTGGCCGATTCCGGCGCTCGAGTTCGCGGGCACGCCGACCGGCATCGATATCCGGCGCGTCATCGAGACCGGCATCGCGCCCGCGATCAATACGGGCATCGCGCATCGCCGTGCCGGCGTCGGCCAGGTCGGCGCCGGTGTCGCCAGAGCGCCGCTCGCCTGCTTCGAGCAGGCGCTTGCCGCCTTCGTCGATGCTCGTTAATCGCATCGAGCGCGGCCGTTACCTCGATTCGGTGGCGCTGATGCGCATCGCCCGGCGCCTCGGCGAGCTGCCCGGCGTGGAGGCGGCGGCGCTGATGATCGGCACGCCGTCCAACAAGGCGCTGCTCGCCGATGCCCGGTTGCTCGCAACGGACGGCGAAAGCGCGCAGCCGAACGACCTGCTGATCGCCGTGCGCGCCGCGGACCCCGGCGCGGCAGTCGCGCTCGCCGAACGGCTGCTGACCGAGCCGGCGACGCCCGGGCGCGAGCCCGTGCGCCGCACGCACACCCTCGGCGCAGCGCTTGCGCTCGAGCCGCTGGCGAATCTCGCGCTCGTCTCGGTGCCCGGCGAGTATGCCGCCGCCGAGGCGCGCGCCGCGCTCGAGCGCGATCTGCACGCGATGGTGTTCTCGGACAACGTGCCGATCGAAGAAGAAGTTGCGCTGAAGCGCTTCGCCGCAGAGCGTGGGCTGCTCCTTATGGGGCCCGACTGCGGCACGGCACTCATCGGCGGCGCGCCGCTCGCGTTCGCGAACGCCGTGCCGCGCGGCGACATCGGCATCATCTCGGCCTCAGGCACCGGCCTGCAGGAAGTGTCTTGCCTCATCGCGCGGCTCGGCGGCGGCGTCTCGCACGGCATCGGCGTCGGCGGCCGCGATCTCGACGAGCGGGTCGGCGCGCTGGGCATGCTCGCCGCCATCGATCTGCTCGACGCCGATGCAGGCACGCGCACCCTGGTGCTCATCTCCAAGCCGCCTGCGCCGCGCATCGCGCAAAAGGTGCTCGCGCGCGCGCAGCGCTCGCCGAAGCGCGTCGTGGTGTGCTTCCTGGGGGCACAGGGTGGCACTCTCGCCGAGACCGCGGAGGCAGCCACTGGCCGCAAGATCGACTTCGCGCCGCCCGCGCTCGCCAAGCGCAAAGGCGCGGTGCGCGGTCTTTACTGCGGCGGCACCCTCGCATCCGAAGCCACGGTCCTGCTGCGCGCTGCGGGCGCACCGGGCGAGTGCATCGATCTGGGCGACGATCGCTATACGCGCGGCCGGCCGCACCCGATGATCGAGCCGGAACTGCGCAACGAGCACATCTTGCGTGCGTTGACCGACCCGGCGGTCGGCGTGCTGCTCTTTGATGTGGTGCTCGGCTACGGCGCGCATCCCGATCCGGCAGGCGTGCTGACTGCCGCGCTCAGCGGCGCACAGAAGCTTGCTATCGCCTCGGTCACCGGCACCGAGCAGGATCCGCAACGCAGGTCGCTCCAGGTGGCCGCGCTGCGCTCCGCCGGCGCGCACGTCGCGCCGTCGAACGCGCACGCCGCGATGCTCGCGGCTGCAGTGGTCAGCTGAGCTTCGCGACGGCCACCAGGCCGGCGAGGCTGTCCCAGCCGGAGCAGTGCCCGACCTCGTCCAGCGCAGAGAGGAGCTGCGGCCAATCGGCGTGCGCACCGTAGAGCGCCTGCAGGCAGGCGTGCAGCGCCTCGTGTCCCTCGCCGGCCGCGGCGGCGTTGAGATGCGCGGCGCTGATGGCGCTGGTCCGCGCAAGACGCGCTTCCAGCCAGCGCCACAGGCTGCGGGCCTGTGCCCCGCGGCCGAGCTGGTGCAGTGAGATCAGCACGCCGCCGAGGTAGTCGTCGCCGGACGGTGTAAGGCCCGGACCGAGGCCGATCAGCGCCTGCGCGTCGTCGTCGAGCGCGTTGCCAACGAGCCAGCGCTCGATCGCATCGAGCGCCGGCTGCGCGTGGCCGCTGAGCGAATTGTGCGCGTCGACCACGAGGCAGCCGAGTCCTTCGCGCGGCCCGCGACCGCGAGCCGCCGCTCGCAGCGCCTGCAGGCTGGGCTCCGCTTGATGCGAGAACGGCGCAGGGGTCCAGAGCCGCGCGCCCGCGATGTCGAGCGTGACGCGCTCGCCCAGCGACGGGATGCGGAAATCCGGGACGAGCGCGTTCAGCGGGCCGCAGCCGAGCAACGTGTCCCCGATGCACACGTAGGCGCCCCCTGGAAACCCGGCGTAGCAGCTCCGGCGGAAGACGGCGCGCACCTCGCCTTCGCCGGGCGCGGCCGCCTCGCGCGCGTAGCGGCCGACGACGCTAGCGGCGTAGCTCAAAGTTCTGGATGAAGCGCAGGAGCGTGCGCGCGCCGATGCCGGCGTCGGCCTCGGTGATCGCTTCCGCCGGGTTGTGGCTTATGCCGCCGCGGCAGCGCACGAAGAGCATCGCCACGTCGGTGAGGCGGCTCATCGCCTGGCCGTCGTGGCCCGCGCCCGACGGCAGCTTGCGCAACGGCGCGTCTTCGGCGGCGACGGCGCGCTCGAGCTGCGCCATCAGCCATGGCGCGCACTGCGTGACGCCGAGCTCCTGGATCAGCTCGACCTCGCACGCCACCCCGCGCCTGCCGGCAATTGCCGCGAGCTCGGCCTTGACGCTCGCAACGCCGCGGTGGCGCAGCTCGTCGCCCGGCGCGCGAAAGTCGATGGTGAAGTCCACTTCGCCGGGGATGACGTTGATCGCGCCGGGCTTCGCCTCGATGCGCCCAACGGTACCCACGAGCTGCGGATCGCTGCGCGCCACGCATTCCACTGCCAGGACGCATTCGGCCGCAGCCGCGAGCGCATCGCGCCGCAGCTGCATCGGCACCGTGCCCGCGTGGCCCGCGGTGCCGCGCACTCTGGCGCGCAGGCGCGAAAAACCGTTGATCGCGGTGACGACGCCGACCGGCAGGCCTTCTGCTTCGAGCACCGGACCCTGCTCGATGTGCAGCTCGGCGTACGCCAGCACATCGCCCTTCTGGCGCCCGAGGTTCGGAACGCGCGCCGGGTCGAGCCCGAATTCGCGCAGCGCCTGCTCGACGCTAACGCCGTTCGCGTCGCGCGCGCCCAGCACCGCCGCCTCGACCCCGCCGGCGATGGCGCGGCTGCCGAGCATCGTCGTACCGAAGCGCACGCCTTCCTCGTCGCCGAAGCCGACCACCTCGATCGCGAACGGCAGGCGCCGGTCCTTCGCCGCCAGCGCGGCGACGCAGTCGATCGCGGTCACGACGCCGAGCATGCCGTCATAGCGCCCGGCGTCGCGCACTGTATCGAGGTGCGAGCCGAGCATGAGGCACGGCAGGCCGGCGCGCATGCCGGCTTCGCGCATCCAGCCGAGCACCAGGTCGCTTGCCGCGCGATGCTCGGGCGAGAGAAAGACGCGCGTCAGGCCGCCAGCGAGCTCGCTGTGCCGGGCGAGCTCTTCGCAGCGCTGCATGATGCGTGCGGCGTTCGGCATCCGCGGATAGTAAACTCGCCCGCATGCAGCTCGTCATCAGCAACAAGAACTATTCGTCCTGGTCGATGCGCCCCTGGGTGCTCCTGCGCGAGGCGGGCATCGCGTTCGAGGAAGTGCAGCTCAAGTTCGACGACAGCGGTCGCGCCAAGGGCGTGGAGCGCTACTCGCCCACCGCAAGGGTGCCGGTCCTCGTCATCGACGGCGAGTCGGTGTGGGACTCACTCGCCATCTGCGAGACGCTCGCCGAGCGCTACCCCGAGAAGCAGCTCTGGCCCGCAGACGCGCGCGCGCGGCGCACGGCGCGCTCCATCTGCGCGGAAATGCACTCCGGCTTCCAGGGGCTGCGCAGCGCGATGCCGAT
>WNFR01015720.1_pt1 | contig 12959 bp, 13 predicted proteins | sample 5400221 | NCBI WGS metagenome assembly WNFR01 (sample SAMN13153357, study PRJNA577476) | soil metagenome | isolation source: 40 cm soil under Madrone tree | place: USA:California | collected 2016-06-14
AACTCAGCGTGCCGGGGATTGAATCGATGCTGGGCAGCAGCAAGCATCGACAGCGTGGAATTGGATGCTAGTTGGTAGCGCTACCGGGAATCGAACCCGGGTTTGAAGATTGAGAATCTTCCGTCCTAACCCCTAGACGATAGCGCCGCATCTCGCAGCTAAAATTATAGCAAAGTAAATTTGGACGATTTTTTTTTGCCAACGATCGATGTAAACGTTTTCATTTTAAAAGGGTCCGTGCCCCCACCCGTCCTGCCCGCTCGCGCTGCAGAACCCTATAGCGCCTCCGTCGACCGGAGATGCACGCTTACTAGCCACAAAGAAACGAAATTCTCCTCCGGTAAGCGCCGAAAAGCGACATTGTCGAGTGAAAGCAGCATAATAAACCACCCAAAACCATTTCTCAGCGTTCCTGGACTACGACAGCGACGGCTGGATGGATATCTATCTGGTGAACAGCGGTCCTTGCGATTTCTTTACTCCCGCGCGCCCGTTGAGAAACGCTCTCTATAGAAACAACCGTGACGGCACATTTACCGACGTGACTGAAAAAGCGGGCGTCGCTGGCGGTGGCTACGGTATGGGGGTGGCCGTCGGTGATTACAACGCGGATGGTTTTCCTGATCTGTACGTCACCCAATACGGACGCAGCATTCTTTATCGGAATAACGGAGACGGCACCTTTACAGATGTAACCGCACAGGCGGGAGTCGCTGCTCCGGGCTGGGCTTCCAGCGCGGTCTGGTTTGATTATGACAATGATGGCAAGCTGGATCTGTTCGTGGGCCGCTTCGTAGACTTCGACAGGACCAAACGTCATCGTTGCAGCGCTCCCAAAATCGCTGCACTGGCCGACATGGCCGAATACTGTTACCCGCGGGTCTATGCTCCAATGCCTAGCTGGCTGTTCCACAACAACGGCGATGGCACATTCACTGACGTTAGTCAAAAAATGGGGATCGCCGATAATCCAGGTAAAGCCTGGGGCGTAGTGGCTACCGACATTAACAACGACGGCTGGATGGACCTATTTGTGGCCAACGACACTGAGGCTAATTTTCTCTTCAAGAACGACCAGGGCAAGCGCTTTGAGGAGATCGGATTCACCGCAGGCGTGGCATATGGGGAAGGAGGAAAAGCACGGTCTGGTATGGGAGTAGATTCTGCCGACTTGGACCAGGACGGTTGGATGGATCTTTTTGTCACCAACCTCGATCATGAGTTTTATTCGCCTTATCAGAATAAGCATGACGAGACCTTTGAAGATAAAGCCGCCCCAATGGGCATCGCGAAGGCCAGCGAATTCATGAGCGGATGGGGCCTGAAATTCTTTGATTACGACAATGACGGCAACTTGGATCTCTTGATCGCGAATGGACATCCCGACGACCTCATTGAAAAGATTCGGGCCGAATGTTGGCTTTCTTGAGCCACTTCTGCTGTTTCAGAACACAGGCAACGGACTGCGGAACGTAAGTGCGCAGAGCGGACCACTTTTCGGCAAATCTTTTCCTGCGCGGGGTTTGGCTTTAGGTGACTTCAACAATGATGGGGCCGTGGATGTCTTGATCTCGATGAACAACGCGGCTCCGCTTTTATTGAAAAATGAAGTGGGAGCCGAGAATCAATGGTTGGGGGTCAATCTGAATGGTAGTAAATCTAACCGCGACGCCATCGGAGCAGTAATCACCTGGCAAGCTGGCGATATTAAGGGGAGACGTATGAAAGTGGCAGGGGGAAGTTACCTCTCGTACCACGATCCCCGGATTGTCCTGGGACTTGGACAGCGAACAAAAATGGATTGGCTGGAAATCAAGTGGCCGCTGCCGAGCGGCGCAGTCGAGCGCCTCACTGACCTGCCCATCGACCGCTACATTACGATCGTAGAGGGCAGGATAAGTGGAAGTAGCAATTGGATTGGAGCATAGCTTCCGAGCCCTAGGTCCGGCGGCGCGTCTCTCGTAAAACCGTCGCGAAATTTCTGCCGCCAAAAGCCAAGCCCTGCTCGATCCTCCCAGTGACAGCGATACCTGCGTCCCTGCCTGGAACGCCATATTTGTCACTGATGATCCAGAGGCGTCCGGTGCCGTCATCAATTTCAAAGGCTCCGACGCCCATTACAGCGAACGAATTCACGACCCGGCCGGCGACGGTGATCTCTCTGCCACGAAAACGTCCAGGATCGCGGTTGATGGATTGAATGCTCTCGCGGGGTGGACAGGCGGCCAACAACAGCGTTCCGCCCACGAGCAGAGTGAGAGCGGCGATTCTGGCAAAAGTTGATGAGTTGCGCGTCACAATATTCCTCCGTTGCAGGCGAAATCGTATCATCTTGAACCCCACTGCCAGAGAAAAGTTCCTCGAATCAAGACCCGTTGCAACTCGGCATCGACTGGCCCAAGAGAGGACGTAGCTCGTGGTATTTTGAATAACGCGCATGAAAAAAATTCTTCTTTATGCCTTGTATTGCATCGTGGCAACAACTTCAGCTCTTGCGGCCGATGAGCTGCAGCCATTACCTGTCCCGCTTTCCAACAATGCCGTTGCCGGAATCAGAGTGAATGGCCAGCTGCTGTTGTATTCCTTCATGGGCATTGGACCGCAGAAGGATTGGAAGTCGGTCACGAATGCATCTTATGCGCTCAACATGAAGTATGACACCTGGACGACAGTCAAGCCGGTGCCGGGTTCCGGCCGGCTTGGGGCAGTTGCAGCGGGACTGAAGGAGCACGTCTTTGTGATCGGGGGATTTGTTCCCGATCCTAGCGGCGCTCAGTCGATCGTTTCTGATGTTTCAGTCTACGAACCAATTGCGCTGCGCTGGTATCGAGGAGCCGACCTGCCCACACCGGTTCGCGACGCCGTGGCTGGCGCCTATCGCGATCGCTACATTTATGTAATCGGCGGTTTTTCAAAAGCGGGTCCGACGAACCAGGTGCAGATTTACGACACAGAAGCCGACCATTGGCTGGAGGGTACGCCATTTCCCGGCATTCCCGTTTTCGGTCATGCAGGCGCAATTGTGAACGATTCAATTGTTTACGTGGATGGCGCCAAGAAGAACACCGGCGGCGAAGGCCCGAAATATGTTGCTACTGACGAATGCTGGACCGGCAAGATTGACCGTCATGACCCCAAGAAAATTACATGGAGCAAACTGCCTGCTCATCCCGGAGTTGCGCGATACAGAATCGCTGCTGGAGGATCAGACAGAGATCAGAAGGTATATTTCGCAGGCGGCAGTGACACGGTCTATGACTTTAGCGGAATTGGTCTTGACGGCAAGCCAGCGGAGCCTTCTGCTGTAATTTTTGCCTTCAATGTAAAAACCAATAGCTGGGAAACTATACAGGCAAATGCTCCAAATCCCACCATGGACCAGCGCGGACTGGTAGTTGCGGATGGTCTGATTGCTATCGGGGGAATGACGAAGGGACAACAAGTAGTTCCGACTGTCGCGGTCTTGTCGAAGGGGAAGTAGGGCGTTACCGAGCGCGGGCGAGCACCAGGGTCACATCATCGGGCTGCTCGGCAGCGCCAATCCAGTCATCCACAGCCGCGGTAACGATTTCGGTGATGCGATGGAGCGGCAGGTCACGGTTTTCCTGCACCAGTTCGATCAGTCGCTGCTCGCCGAATTCTCCAAAATCATTTTCCGGCTCAGTGACTCCGTCACTGTATGCCAGAAAAATCTCGCCGGCGCGAAGCTGTACAGAGCCTTCATCGTAGTTGATGTCGTCGAAGAGTCCTACCACGGTGCCTCCGTGGGTGAGCCTCCGCACAGTCTCCCTTTCTCCCAAAAGCAGCGGAGGCAGGTGCCCTGCGTTGCTGTAAGTCAACCGGCGCTCCGCCCCGTCATACATGCATAAGAACAACGTGGCGTATTTCTCCATCGGAGTGCTGTGGTAGAGCTGGTGATTAAGCAGAGACAGCAAAACTCCGGGCGAAACTTCCGCTCCAGGAATGTCTCCCATTGCGGCGATGGTCGGGCCCGCACCCACCGCCTGGGCCTGCCGCAGCGCCGGAATACCTTCCATCGAGTAGGCGCGCACTGCGGAGTGAATGGTCGCCATCAGCAGCGCGGCAGAGATCCCTTTTCCGCTCACGTCACCGACAGCAAGCACCATCCGCTCGGGGCCAAGCGTAAGAAAATCGTAATAGTCTCCGCTTACGCTGCGCGCAGGGCGGCAGAATCCGTGCACTTCCAGACTCGGCAGTTGCGAGATATGTTGCGGGAAAAGTTGCGCTTGAACCTCTTGCGCGATGGTGATCTCGTTCTCTAGCCGCTGCTTCTCTTTCTGCTCCAGGATCAGTTTCTCGATCGATTCAGTCATCAAGTTAAACGAGCCCGCAAGCGCGGCGATCTGGTCCTTGGACGTGATCGGAATGCGATGACTGAAATCTCCGCGATTGATGTGCGTCGTGGCGCGATAGAGTTCTGCGACCGCGCCGGTGACCGAACGGGTCAGGCGGGTCCCAATCCATAAGGCAATGACTTCGATCACCGCGAAGACGATCGCTGCAACAACCAAAAACAATTCGATGGTGGGAGCAAAATCCCCCAGAGCAGAGAACAGGTGGTCGTAAAGCACGGACAGGCGGGTTTGAACGCTGATCGCTGCGGGCTGAGAAGTGTCACCGTCTGCCCAATTCACGACTGAAACAGCTGTCGGAAAATTTACCTGGCGATCAAAAGCCCGAGTCGGCGGAGGCACGCTGCCCGCGGTGAAAGTCGGTTGGAGTGATCCCAGCTTTCCGGTGTCGAGCACGTATCCGCCTCCGGTCTGAGCCGGCGCCTCGGATGTACGTTCCTGCGACCCGTCAACGGATGGCCTCTGCGCAGTGCTCTGATCCACTTTGCGTAAATTTATCCCGGAGGTGTAAAGCGTGACTTCGCCAAGCCGGGAAGCTAGATCCAGCAACATGCGCTGATCCAGCGGCTTGCTTGAAAGGACCGTTAGACTCCCACTTTTGGTGGGGATCGTTACTGCTGATCGCAAGAAGAGGTGTCCCTGGTCACGCGCAATCAATGCGAACTCCGGAGGAAGATGTCCGGGAAACGACGGCGGAGTCGATTTCAGTCCAGGCGCAGATTCGCTGAATTGCACCTTGCCATCGAGCCAGGCAGATAGCTGACGATCCTTCCAGTATCTCGCTCCATGAGCTTCAGGCACTGCGGCTTTGCGACCGTTATCCAGATCGGGCGCAAGCTCCTGGGCAATCGCCAGATTGCTTGCCTGAAGGCTCTTGAGCTCCGCTTCCAGCCTGGAAGTGACAATGAACGTGGCAAACTGTCCGGCAAAAAGATAGGAAGCAAGACCCGCCAGGCCAAGCAGCAGGATCAGGGGGATGACTCCCATGAAGACGTAGGTAACGATCAGACGATTTCGCAATCTCCACAGCAGCCGCGAAGAAGTCCAGCGGGCGGCGAGCACACAGAAGAGCGCAATTATGACGGCGCTTAGAAAGATGATCCAGCCACCCAGGTTTTTACCAAAAGATGCATGAAAAAGGCTGGCGATCTTCTGGAGCAAGAAGAGCAGGACATTCAGCCCCAACAGGTACCAGGTTATGAGCGCCATCCTGCCTTTGGGGAACAGGCCATTTGATTCCAGCCAAGGGCGCAAATTAGAGAGCCAGGGCCGCATAAATTAAGCCTGAATTATAGATTGAACCTGTTTGGTTGATATTGACAGTGCGGGATTACTGGTGCCGAAGAAGGGATCAAACCAGCTTCCCCTGAGCAGTAGGCGGCTCTCGTACTTACTCCAATAGCATCAAAGAGATTCATCTTCGATACCTGGCAACTAATGGCGGCTAAGCAGAACATGGCGGGCAAGCACAATGTGGGGTCGAAACGCGACCAGCCAGATGAAGTGGCGCGTTTGCGGGCGCTGGCGCATGACCTGAGCAATTCGCTGGAAGCAATTCTGCAAGCCGCGTACCTGCTTGGCCAGGGAAAGCTCGAGGGCGACAGCAAGCGCTGGGCGCAACTCATCGATACTTCATCGCAGGACGCCGCCCGCATCAACCGCGAAATGAGAAAACTGCTACGAGCACTTAGCGGGGAGCCATCTTGATCGGCGCGGAGACAATTCGCGCCGTGCTCCTGTTCGTCTAGAATGCTAGCTCACGCTTCGAGCGAATTTGTGAAGGAGAAAGAAATGGAACGTAAGGCAAGCGCAATTTGGAAGGGTGGTCTCAAGGACGGTAAAGGCGAGTTTTCCGTGCCCAGCGGAGTCTTTTCTCATGTGCCGTATTCATTTTCTACGCGGTTCGAGAACGCGCCCGGTACGAATCCGGAAGAATTGATCGCAGCCGCCCACGCGTCCTGTTTTTCGATGGCGCTCTCCGCGCAACTCGGGGCCGCGAATCTCACGCCTGAGAGCATTAATACGACTGCGAACCTGAAGATGGAGAAGCAGGAAGCCGGCTGGGCGATTACTTCAATTCACCTGGACGTCAGCGCCCGAGTTCCGAAGGCTGATGATGCGGCGTTTCAGAAGGCAGCCGAGAGTGCGAAGGCAGGCTGCCCAGTTTCGAAGGTGTTGAATGCACACATCACCATGGCCGCCAAGCTCGAACGCTAGCATCAATTGAAGTCAGAATAGCTCAAGTAATTTTCACCAGTGAGTGATTGCGCAACTGTGAGCATTTCCTCGGAAACCGGCGGCGACTTGATCTGAATACGTGAGTAGGTCGTATTGCGCTCGGCAGGGATGCGCCCAAGCTCTCGGATGAAAGACTGGAATTCCTCCGGACTGGTGTATTGTCCCGCAGTGGCCCCGGCTTCCCGCGAAATATTTTCCTCCATCAGGGTGCCGCCGAAGTCATTTGCCCCCGCCTGCAAGCAAAGCTTCGATAGTCCCCGGTTAAGCTTCACCCAGGAAACCTGAATATTGTTGATCGACCCAGCGAGCATCAGACGCGCAAGCGCATGAATTTTCAGATGCTCAGCAAGAGTTGGACCTGGCCGCGAGAGCCCCTGGTGAAATAGAAGTGTATTTTGGTGAACGAAGCCCAACGGTACGAATTCAGTAAAGCCCCCGGTTTCGCTCTGGATTTCACGCAGCAGCAATAGCTGGTTGAGCCAATGCTCGATCGTTTCTACGTGGCCATACATCAAAGTCGAAGTGCTGCGAATCCCGCATGAATGAGCTGTCCGGATCACTTCCTTCCATTGCGCAGTCGAGAGCTTGTTGCGTGAGAGCACATAACGCACTTCGTCATCCAGGATCTCTGCAGCCGTGCCGGGCAAAGTGCCAAGTCCGTTGTCGCGCAACATGCTGAGGTAATCGCGTAGTGGCATGCCGGTGAGTTCGACTCCAAAAACAATTTCCATGGGCGAAAAGGCATGAATGTGCATGCCTGGGACCGCAGACTTTACTGCGCGCAAGATGTCGCGATAGTAAAACGGTGGCAGCCCTCGCGGCAGTCCGCCCTGGATGCAAACCTCGGTTGCACCGAGTTCCCATGCCTGCACGGCCTTTTCAGCAACTTGCTGCGGATCGAGGAAGTAGGTGTCGGATTCGCGCGGACCGCGGCTGAAAGCGCAGAATTTGCAGCCCACGAAGCAGATGTTGGTGAAGTTGATGTTGCGATTGACGACGTACGTGACAATGTTGCCGGCCAGTTCGCAGCGCAGGAGATCAGCTGCGACCAGAAGTCCGAGCAAATCGTCTCCGTCAGCGTTAGCCAGAAGCAGGCACTGCTCCCGGCTCAGCGAGTTGCCATTTTGCAACTCAAGCGCTTGCTCAATGGCGCTGCGCACGCCACGCTGCATTTGCGGGGCGATGTCGGCAAAATCAAGGTGCGAGAAGTTTTCCAGCTCGGCCGTCGTACAAGTCCGCATAGCACTCTCTCTTTCTTGCGAGCTCCGCGCTTGCAAGGCCAGCCTTTTAAGCTTAGCGGAACAGGTCGTGCTCCGCTACTCGTATCAAATCGCGTGCTATACCCCGGCCTCGGAGGTACGAATAGCCGCGAACAATACAAACCGGCGTTCGATTCAACTTGCCGCAGACCAGGCCGGCAGCGCAAGCCAGTTCGTCGGCGACAGCCTCGAAGCTCGCGTGCAATGGATATCCATGGGAATCGCGCCTTCCACGATAGTCAAGCAGCGCCTTCATGCCCGCAAGTCCGACCGCAACCTCGGTCAAGCCTTCGCGCCATGGCCGCCCAAATGAATCGGAAATAATCACTGCGACCGAGACGCCCATCGACTTTTTGATGCCAGCGCGCAGCCGCGAAGCAGAAACGTCCGGGTCCTTAGGTAAAATTGCGGCACTCTCTCCGCCATTCACATTTGAAACATCTACCCCGCTGTTTGCGCAGATGAAACCATGTTTGGTTTCGGTGATCAAGACGCCCTTTTTCTTGCGAACGATCCGTGGGCTCTCATTCAGCGCGAGTTGCACCACCCTGGCATCGGTCCCCCACTGCCGCGCCCAGGATATTGCCCCCCGGGACGGCCTCACTCCACTGAGCGGGACAATCTGTCCTTCGGCTTTCGAAACAATCTTGTGCTTTATCACGACAACGTCGCCTTCTCGTAGTGATAGTTTCTGATGCCGCAGCGCAACTCGCAGTTTCTCGGCCAAATTATCGCCCGGCGCGATCTCATCGGGAAAAGGAACCGGAATTACGTGAACCTCACCCGGTGGCGGCGTATTCATTTCGCTGCCACGACGTTCCCGGGTGCTTCAACAAATCCGAACTGCCGTGCCAGAATTTGCGAGTGTTTCTCTCCTGCCGCGCATGCGAGCCGGCTGAGATCGTCGGGAGTATCAATGTCGAGCGCAATCCCCTCGAGAGAGAGCACGAGGCACGATTCATTGGTCGCGATCGCCGCAGCGAGGTGCGGCATGAAGCTGTCGTTGCCAAAACGTAGGGGGAACAGAGCCGCTGGCCGGCGCAGGACAGCATTGGTGCCCCGCTTGTCCCGCGCCGGGACCAGAACAGATCCTCTTGCCGGCAAACTTTCGTAAATGGCGCGGATCTCTGCGGGCTCAATGAGCGGAATGTCAGCGGGAATCACCAGAGTACTTTCAATTCCGCGAGACTCGCACACGCGAGTGGCCATCTCAATGGCATGAGTCTCGCTCACATTTGATTCATCGCGGATGACCCCGAATCCGTAGCTACTGGCAAGTTCCGACGCAAATGGATCGCTGGTGACCAGAGAAACCTCGTACCCTGAAAGCGCTTCCAGGACGTCGCGCAACATAGCGTGAGCGAGTTCAGTTCGTGAAGATTGCTCGAGCACCGGCGCAAGGCGCTGCTTGGCGTTTGTCAAATCCTTGACAGGTACGAGAATCATTCGGCCTCTGCTCCGGCGACGGCGGTTACAAGGTCAGGGCAAGCGAGGGTCAACGCCGTTCGCGCCAGCCGTGCCCGGTCTTCAATAGAACCCATCGTGATGCTGGCGCAATGAACTTGAAGATTGCTGCTCGTGAGCCTTCGTGCAGCCTCGGCATCGCATTCGTCTGCAACCAGAAGGTCCAGGAAATCACAATAGGCTTCCGCAACGCCGGCAATTGATACATCGAGTCCCATTGCTTTCATTAAAGTTCCAGCCGGGCCCGAAACCGCAGCGTTTCCTATGACCGGACTGACCGCTAGCACTCTTGCGGAGGTCTGGGCCAGTGCCTCACGAATGCCGGGGACGGCGAGAATCGGGCCGATGCTGGTCACCGGATTGCTTGGAGCAATGAGCACTGCCTGAGCACAGTTGATAGCTTCTATCACTCCAGGAGCAGGTTCGGCCTCGGAAGCGCCCGCGAATCGCACCGAGCTCACGGGGTCCTGATACCAGCGCTGGACAAAATATTCCTCGAAGCTAAGCTCTCCCACCGGCGTACCGATCCGGGTTTCAACACGCATGTCGCTCATCGGCAACACGCGGGAGCGCACGTCTAATCTGTCCGCAATCGACCGCGTAACCTCGGTCAGCGTTCGGCCCTGGGAAAGCAGCTTGGTGCGCAGCAGGTGGGTCGCGAGATCACGGTCTCCGACGCTGAACCACGTCGGCTCGCCCAGTTCTTTCATCGCCTGCAGGCAATGAAACGTATCGCCACGAACTCCCCAGCCGCGCTCGCTGCTCAGCATCCCGGCAAGGACGTAAGTTATCGAATCAACATCAGGAGAGACGTACAGGCCCCACCACTCGTGGTCGTCACCGGTGTTAACGATGACCGTCAGTTCCACCGGCGGAACGATGCGGCGCAGGCCGTCCACGAACTTGGCGCCCCCGGTGCCCCCCGTGAGGACGACGATCATGCGTTGCTCCGAGCATAGCCCTGGGAATCGGCTGCAAGCCTTAGTTTTTCAGCCAGGAGGCCGGTTTTGGAAACGACCTGCGCCAGGAATTCAGGATAAATAGGCAAACGTTGCTGCAACTTGTAACCCTTCGCATTCGTGCGCTGTTGGAGCTGTTCAAGATGAGGCCACGGGCGCTCGGGATTAATAAAATCGGGCGTCAGTGGAGAGACTCCGCCCCAGTCGCTAATGCCTGCGTCAAGAAGAGTTTCGTAGTCGGGATCAGAAAGGTTTGGCGGGGCCTGAATATTTACCTCGAGCATCAGCAGTCGAGCCACCGCGATAGTCCGCAGCATGTCGCCTCTGGTCGGCTCAGGCCATCTGCGCATGGGGATCTCTGGCTTCGAACGAAAGTTCTGAATTATGACTTCTTGAATGTGCCCATATTGCTGATGCAGGTCGCGGATCGCGAGCAGCGCGTCTACGCGGTCCTCCGGCGATTCTCCGATGCCGATCAAAATTCCGGTGGTGAACGGAATGCCCTGCTTGCCGGCCTCTTCGATGGTTCGAAGCCGTTTCACCGGAAGTTTATCCGGAGCGTTGTCGTGTGCGGCGCCGGACGCCAGCAGTGATTCGTTTGTGGTTTCCAGCATCAGCCCCATGCTCGGCGAAACCACCGCAAGGCGCGAAATCCACTCGGCGCTCATTAAGCCCGGGTTTGGATGTGGAAGCAAATTGGTTTCGCGAAGTACGAGGTCACACATTGCCTCAAGATAATGAAGAGTGGAACGGAATCCGAGGTTTCGCAGTGTCTCTCGCATCTGGGGAAAAATGAGCTCGGGTTTATCCCCGAGAGAAAAAAGTGCCTCAGTGCAGCCGAGCTTCTCACCGGCGCGCGCGACAGCGAGCACTTCCTCGGGTGGCATCGTGTGCGCGCCGGGTTGGCCGGGATCTCGCCGAAAGGTGCAATATCCGCAATAGTCGCGGCAAAGATTGGTTAGCGGAATAAAGACTTTGCGTGAATAGGTGATTACGCCGGGCTTGAAGCGGTCTCGGGCCCGCCGTGCCGCGGCCAAGAGTTCCGGCAATTCATCATCTGCGGCGCGAATCCACTGCCAGGCTCTTTCGCGAGTAAGCGGGACGTCAGCCTGCAACTGTTCGCTTGCCAGGCCACGCCTGCCAAGAGCTGGGTTGCTTCTTTCCACCAGCAATTGCGAACTCTGCATCGGTCGCGAGCTCCAAACAAATGATAACGGAACGCGGCGCGCAGCGGAAATGCAGGGAAAGGTTGGTTTCTGGTAAAACTCTGAGCAGAGCTGTCATCAACATGAGCACTGATCAGGAAGATTTCCGCCGCGCGATGGGGTCATTCGCGACCGGCGTAACGGTCGTCACCGTGGACTATGAAGGCGAGGTCCAGGGCATGACGGCAAACGCCTTCGCATCGGTGTCTCTTGATCCCATGTTGGTCTTGGTATGCGTGGATCAGAAGGCGCGAACTCACGCTCACTTGCACGCACGGAAGCGTTTCGGGATCAATGTGCTTTCAGAGGAGCAAATAAAAGTCTCAGAGCACTACGCGCAAGAGGACCGCGATCCTGCGAGGGCTGAACAGGAAGCCGGCGCGAAATTTGACCGCACTCAGCATGGCACTCCAGTTCTGCACGGCGCACTTGCTTATTTGGAATGTGTTTTGAAAAGTGCGCAAGATGCGGGCGATCACACCATCTTCATCGCGGAGGTGGAGGACGTAGTTGTGCGTGGCGGCAAGCCTCTGATTTATTTCCAGTCCAGCTATCGCGCGCTGGGGCCGGAGCTGAAATGATCAGTTATTCCACCTGCAAGCTGTCCAGCATTCTCTGGTACGTTGGTCGCAGCGCGGCGAAGTCTTTTTCTGGGGCTATGAAAATCAAATAAAGATAAGATCCGCTCCGCCCTCGCGTTACTACCAGCCAGTCTTCCTCGGGCAGCGGTCTGCCGTTCTGCTGAAGGGGAGAGTCGCCGGCCAGATGAACCGAGCGGCCCTCAATCCCGTTCACATTGATCGGTCTTACGTCTCCAACCTGGCGCATGCCTGGATTTGACCGCTGCAGGTTCTGAATTAGGTCCTGGGCCACCTGGTCGAGAGATCGCGCGTTCTGGTCCTGAGCCGTGCTGACGATCACTCCATACGCGATGGCGTTTTCGGCCGCACCCGCTTTGGGAGCGATGGTGATCGAATTTTGGCCAGAAGCCGTGCTCCAGTTGGACGGATAAGAAATGCTGAACCCGTTCTGATGAACTTCAGTAAATCGATCATCGGGTTTGATCTGCTCCCAGGAAACATCTGTCACGATGCCGGAATTTGCGCTTGCGTTTACCGTCTGTTGCACGCTGGCTGGCACCGCCCCACTTTTGACATTTTGTCTCGCCCACACGCCCTGCTTTGCTCCATCGGAGATTTCCTGGGCCGTGTACGCTTTCACCTGGTTCGCCTGTCGTTTCGCTTCCTGAAAGGACGGTGTATCAGCTACGTACTGTTTAGGCGGCCAGGGCCGGATTTCTTTGGCGATGGCTTCGGAGCGATTCCCGGGGTTTGGATGGTCACTAAGAAATTGCGGGCCGCCGCCACCCTGTTTGGCGAGTTTCTCGAAGAAATGCGCCAGCTCCATCGGGTCGTATCCCGCTTTATACATGATGATGGCACCGACGGAATCAGCCTGGGC
>WNFR01005512.1_pt1 | contig 12958 bp, 8 predicted proteins | sample 5400221 | NCBI WGS metagenome assembly WNFR01 (sample SAMN13153357, study PRJNA577476) | soil metagenome | isolation source: 40 cm soil under Madrone tree | place: USA:California | collected 2016-06-14
GCACGCGAAATTACATTTGCGCTGCGATGGAAAATCTGCATCGATCAGAGTTTTTCTTTACAGCGGATACGTTACGTTGTTCAACCCGAGACGACTTTAATTAAGAATTGCTGCTTGTTTTATAAAACTGGGAATTATAACAGTTCGCGCGATTTGGAAAATGATGTTTCGTGTTCTGGGCCGATGAAGATTTCTAGAATGCTGTTTTCGTCGTTGGTCGTTCGTCATTGGTCGTTCGTCGAATCCTTCTTCCTGGTAGTTTTTCTTTGCGTCCTTCGCGCCACCTTCGCGATCTTTGTGGTTAAAAGCTTTGAAAGATCTTAACCGCAAGGGACGCCGAGGATCGCAAAGTAAGTTTGGTTATTAGCAAATGTTCGGGTCAGGATTGCTAGGCCAACGGCCAACGACGAACGACCAACGACCAACGACCGTTTATCGCAAATTCATCACCAGCAGCTTGGGCTCCGTCATCTCCTCAATCGCATACCGCAGCCCTTCGCGCCCGAGACCAGAGTCTTTCACTCCGCCGTACGGCATGTGATCAATGCGGAAGCTGGGCACATCGCCTGCAATCACACCGCCCACTTCCAATTCTTCATAGGCCTGGAAAATCCGGTTCACGTCTCGAGTAAAGACTCCCGCCTGCAAACCATATGGAGACTCATTAATAAGCCGTAGCGCGTGCAAGAAATCGTCGTAGGGCTCCATGGTGACTACAGGCGCAAAAATTTCCTGGCAGTTCACTCTCATATCGGGTCGGGTGCCAGTGAGCACTGTCGGCTCGAGAATTGAGCCGCGCCGTTTGCCCCCGGCGAGCAACGTAGCGCCATCCTGAACAGCTTCCTGCACCCATTCCGTCGCGCGAATTGCATCGCTCTCACGAATGAGGGGGCCAAGATCAGTCTCTTCGTCGAGTGGATCGCCAATTTTCAGCTTGTTGACGCCCGCCAGCAGCTTGTCGCCAAATTTTCCGTAGGCCGACCGCTCAACCAGAATGCGCTGAACGGAAATGCATGTCTGCCCAGCGTAGCTGAAGCCACCGGCAACGCAGCGCTCGGCCGCCCAAGCAACGTCGGAGTCTCCGTGGACGATCACGCCCGCATTCCCGCCCAGCTCGAGCACAACTTTCTTCTTTCCCGCGCGTCGCTTGATGTCCCACCCCACCGGCGCACTTCCAGTGAAACTGATCAGCTTGATACGGTCATCGGACACCAGCAATCCGGCGTCTTCGTTCGAGAGCGGGAGCACGTTGAACGCCCCATCCGGCAAGCCCGCTTGCTCCACAGCTTCAGCCAGGAGAAGCGCCGTAAGTGGCGTCTGCGGGGCAGGCTTCAAAATAATCGGACAACCGCTGGCAATCGCCGGAGCGACTTTATGCGCGACCAGATTCAGCGGAAAATTAAACGGCGTGATCCCCGCAATCGGGCCTAACGGAAAGCGCCGCACAATCCCCCAGCGTCCTGCGGTGTACTGCTGCCAATCCAACGACAGGTATTCGCCCGGAATCCGCGTGCTCTCCTCCGCGGCGACGGTAAATGTAAAAATGGCGCGCTCCACCTCGGTCCGCGCCGCCTTGAGTGGCTTGCCTGCCTCCTGCGCCATGGTGCGCGCAAATTCTTCTTTCCTCGAAGTGATATGTTGCGCAATAGACCGCAACACACGTTGCCGTTCGAAGGCCGGGAGCCTGCGCGTGCTTCCGAATGCCCGGACAGCAGCCTGAATTGCCTTCTCAACGTGGTCCCGCGTTGCTTGAAACACCTGCGCCAGCGGTGCTCCGTCGTAAGGCGCCCGAATCTCAACCGGAGTCCCTTCTCCAACCCACTTACCGCTGAGATAAAAACCTTGCGTACGGACCGGGGTCGTCGTCATTTGCGCCATCAGAATCCTCCGAGCAAGTTGATTATAGGCAAGCTCAAGAAACAATGCTGCAAAGCACGATAAGATGGCGCGAAATGAATTTGCCAACCATCGCCGAAACGGCAGAACTGGTCCGACAGCGTGCAATCTCGCCCGTTGAACTGCTTAGTGAGTGTCTAAAAATAATCGAACGGCGCAATCCTTCTCTGAATGCCTTTATTACGGTCACAGCGGAGTCCGCGCTCAAGGAAGCCCAAAAGGCAGAGAAAGAAATTCAGTCCGGACACTGGCGCGGTCCATTGCACGGAATCCCCATCGGCCTGAAAGATCTGATCGATACCGCAGGTGTGCGAACCACGGCAGCAAGTGCGGTATTTCGGGACCGTGTTCCTTCGGACGACGCTGAAGTTGTAAAAAAGTTGAAAGCAGCTGGCGTAGTCCTGATCGGTAAACACAACCTGCACGAGTTCGCTTACGGAGGCAGTTCACTCATCAGCCACTTTGGTCCGGTGTGCAATCCGGTCAACCCCGAATACATTGCGGGAGGTTCCTCCGGAGGATCTGCCGCCGCCGTCGCCTCTGGCATGTGTTACGGCGCCATTGGGACCGACACCGCCGGGTCGATCCGCGAGCCGGCCGCGCTGTGCGGAGTTGTTGGACTGAAACCCTCGTACGGTCTGGTCAGCACACAGGGAATTGTTCCGTTATCGCGGTCACTTGATCATGCTGGGCCGATCACACGATCTGTAGAAGATGCAGCCATCCTGCTTGATGCCATCAGCGATGAGACAGCAGACTTCCGCACGAGCCTAAAACTTGGAATTTCCAATTTCGTGCTAGGGATTCCGCGTAAATTTTTCTTCGAGGACCTGGATAGCGAAGTCGCCGCCATCGTGCAGCGAGCTATCACTGAGCTAGCACGCCTCGTCTCCGCAGTTCGTGAAGTCGATTTCCCGGTGAGCACCGATCGTGTTCTGCAAAGTTTTGAGTCGTATGACTACCATCGCAACACGGTCGCATCATCTCCGGAGCTGTATGACCCAGAAACGCTGCGACGCATTCGTTCAGGAGAGGCTGTTACCGAAGCCGAATACCGGCTCGCACTCGCCGACTTACAGAAAAGCCGAGCACAAATGGCCAACAAGTTTCGCGGCATTGACGTTCTTGTCACACCCACGACTCCCATCCCCGCTCCGGAAATTTCAGACCTCATGAGGGATCCAAGCCGCCTGCGCCCAGCCGAGCTTTTGCTCTTGAGAAACACCCGTCCAGTTAATGTATGGGGACTGCCGGCGATCTCGGTCCCTTGCGGCGTGACTTCTCAGGGGTTGCCCATAGGCTTGCAACTCATTGGGCCGCCAAACGGCGAAGGCAAAGTGTTGCAGACCGCCCACACATACGAGCGCACAATTGCAGGTTCTTTGTGATAGCGAGCTCAGCCGCCCGTAAACTACAGGCCTTGACTTGCCCCGTTGCCACCCGCTCCGTTTTCAGATTGGCGGCTCATCAGCCAGCTACATACATCGCGGTGTGACTTGCAATAGACCTGTATCTGTCCACAGTCCTGACAAATGTCTAGTGTGAGCTGCGCGGTGTAGAGCGAGGCTTCGCCGGTACGGGAGAGATTACATTCGAAGATACTTCCAGCCCTTCGCGCATGAGAACAGCTGTCGGCCATATTTCTACCTCTGCAGTCTCCTCGCAGGCCGATCTTTGAGGATAATTACGCGAGCATTAGGGAGTCTTTCACAAAGTGCAAATCTTCGTCCGTGACTGGGATCACTAACGGGTGTGATTGTAATCACAATTCAGCGATCCCGCTACCAATTTCGGTCGGCTTCGCTTTTACGCGCTAGACCAGCAAAAGGTCTCAATCCACTGAATGCACATCCTCGGGCAGCGTCATAACAAATTCGCACTCGGCCGACGCTTTTGAACATGAGAGGACGCCACGCCGGAGGATCTTGGTCGGTACATCATCAGGAAAAGCAAAATTGATTTTTGCGCTGCGAAGGTTTTCAGTAAGCGGCTTCAGCCTGTCTTCGCCACTGATGAACTTGGCCGATTCGACCTTCGTCCCGGCTGACGATGAACCCAGCACCACGAAGAAATCTGCGCTTCCATCTGTGGGCGCAATCTTACCCAACTTGATGGTTCGCAGCGCCTGAAACTCCATTTTGTGCTGTTCAACGGCGGCGACTGCCTTGCCATCTCCACCAACCAGCGCCGCCAAACGGCCTCGGGTTTCAAGCGCGGGTCGTAATCCGGACAGCGACATCGCATAGATCCGAATGGCTTCATCCTTGCGCCCGCGTTTCTCGTAGATCTGCGCCAGGTGGTCGCCAACTTCGCCATGTCCGCCCAGAACCCAGGCGGCATTCACGTACTTTTCAGCTTTATCGAAATCGCCGCGCGCGAAATACACCCAACCAAGCGTGTCCCAATTTGCGTCGAGCGCAGAAACCATGCCTAGATCGCGGTCAGAGAGTTGGTCGACTGAAAGGTTGCGCAAACCATTGGCAATTGCCGTCACCGCCGATTCCGCATACTGCTGCGCGCGATCCAGGTGCGCCTTCTTCAACGAAAGCTGGTATGCGATGTTGTTCCAAACATCAGGCGTAGCGGAAATTTGAGTCGCGCGATCGAACGCCGCCAAAGCCTTGTCGTCCTGCCCAAGGTTGAGATATGCGTCCCCCAAACTGATCTGCAACGATGAATCATCAGATTTCAGCGAAACCGCCTTCTCAAGTTCAGGCGCCGCTTTGTCGTATTGATGGGCCTCCGCATACATACTGCCCAACGCAGCATGCGCATATTGGCTCAAAGGATTTATCTCTAGGGCCTTGTTAAAAGCTCCCGCTGCATCGTCATATTTGCGCTCTGTCGTATAAGCCCAGCCCAGCGCACTGAACGCAAACTCATCATAGGGATTCAGTTCCGCCTGTTTCTTGAAGGCCGCGACTGCATCATCATTCTGGCGAAGGACCATATATGTACGGCCAAGGTCCATCCATGCGGTCTTGTGCTTGGGATCGGCATCCACCACGCGTTTAAACAAATCGGCAGCAGCTTTGAAGTTCCCGCGGTCATAGGAGGCCTTGGCCGCGTCATAGAGATCGTCGCCTTTCAGATCGGCGGCGAGCGTGGGCGTGCCCGCAGCGCTACTGTCGATAGAAAGATGCTGCCCCGCATCCGCCATGACCGCGCGCCGAAATGCCAGATAGTCACTGGCGCGCTGTGAGGGCAGTTCATTAATGCTGGTCACCAGCGTCCGCTCGGCGGTGAAGACGTTGTCTTGCACTTTGTAGGAAGCGTCGTAGTGTGCGTAATCGCGCTTCATGGCAAATGGCAGCGGCGCGCTTTCGCTATACTTCGCGGGAAACTCGATTCGCAGCTTGTATCCGTACTCGACCGGAGAGCCGATCTTCACTGGATCGGTATCGTCTTCGTCGGCATCCGCCATGCTGACTTGCGAAAGCGGCAACATCAAGTCGGATTTTTTCTTTGACCAGTCCAGAAAATTCGCTGCAATAATCTTGTAATCGAACTTGAACGGCTCATGCGTCTGCGCGGGATCGCTGACGTTCAGCTCCGAAACTTCGCCGCTCAACCCGCTGTACACATTCATCTGCTTGACCCAGTCCGTCCATTTATTGCGTGGAACATGGCGGAAGAGCATGCGCATGTAGAGTTCCGTATCCCCACGCATCTCATACCGGACATGCGCCTCCAACTTGCCAAACTCATTTACCTTGCCATCAATCTCTGAGAATTGACGGTTCACCATCGGCGGATCAGGCGGAGTTTCCTCAAGCCGCGGACTGCCATCCGGCGGAATTATCAACGCCTGCTTTTTACGCAACACAGGAGACAGCAGGCGGAATGGGGCTACCTCGGTTGTGCTATCCATCCAGATTTCTTCTTTTCCGAGCGGCACCTGCGTAAAGACGTGATCGAACTGTGAAGGCGAGGGGATATCCGGATCAATCTTGCGCCCGGAATTGATCAACACAGACGACGCATGATAGCCGGATGCATCGAGCAAGGACGCCAACAGAGTGTGCTTGTCCTTGCAGTCGCCGTACTCGTTGTGCAGCACGTCGGCGGCAGCATGAGGCTGAAACCGGCCTACGCCGAACGAGAGGCTTATATATCTGAAATTCGGTCCAACATAGTCGTAAAGGGCCTGAATCTTGTCTAAGTCGGCAGACTTGCCCTTGGTTAGCGCTGCTGCCTTTGTACGAATTTCCGCAGTTGGCTGGCGGCGTTCCTTTTCGAGGCCCGCGTACCAGCGCCCCAGCTCTTCCCAGCTTGAAAACGTGGTCATCTGCACAGCCGGCACTTGGGGCTCTTTCGCGGCCTTCTTCTGTTTGTCTTTTTTCTTGTCGTCCTCGTCCTTATCTATATGCGAGCTTGTCCAGCTGTAAATGCGGCGACCGTTATCCTCCGCGATCTTGGGGTCGTTCCCCGGTCTCGTCTTCAGCTTGATGGTGCGATCTTTGGGCACGTTCAGTTCGAGTTGCTCGTCCAGCACAGTGCCTGACTTGGCAAAGTCGTGCTCCATCCAAAACTGGCCGGGTGCCAGAGCAGTGTGGGTAATGTTCACGTAGTCATATTCGAGCTCTTCGCCGGGCCGCAGTCCTGGCACTGTAATGTGCTTCTGCCGATAATCCGTATAAACCGGCGCGTCGCGCTCCAGAGGAATACTTAAATCCTGAACTGAATCCGCCGGCGCAGTCACAGTCGAGCCATCCAGCTTCAGCACCCGCACATACGGAATTTCCACTCGCTCATTAGCCGAGTTGTAGCCAACCACCAGCTGTCCCCACTGCTCCACGCCCGCTTCGCTCTGGACTTTAATTCGGGCATAGACTTCGCGACGTCCCGTTCCATCGTTCTCGAAGCGATACGATGCCCGCAATTTCTCGACGACATATGATTCTTGCGAATGGTCGACGGGGGCAGGTGTCGCCAGCTCAGGCTTGGCCGGAGGCACAGGTAAAGGATTGGGCGCGGGGACCTGCGCAAGCGAAGCGCAGCTCAAGAGTAATGCGGGAAAAAGGAAACGGCGCAACATAGGTCTGAGGCGTTTGTAACGTATCGCGAGGCGGGAAGCAAGTGACCGATTCCCGCGGAGGCACGGGCGTCTCCGCCCGTACTTTCGCCGCATTACATTATTTAAGGGCAACCTCCCCGCCACGCCTACCCTCGACTACTGTCCCGACAGCCCCTTGTCGATGAACGAGGCCTGGTCGTTTTTCATCTTCTTTAAGCTTTCCAGCGGCAAATAGACCATGTGCCCCGAGTCGTATGTGGCGTAGGAAATCTGGTTACGGTACTTCGTCGGCAAAATCAAATGGTCCATGCTGAAGTTTGCCGCATAATACGGACAGGCAAGATCGTAGTAGCCCTCCATAACCAGCACCTTCAGATAGGGATTCCGAACCACGGCACGCCGCAATGCGCTGGCCGTATCCGGGAAACCTTCCCCGGCTGATCCCCAGTCCCATTTGTCGTTCAGTCCTGACTCGCGTGCAAAGACGTAGTAGGGCATGTCGGTTTTGTAGCCAAGCTCAGCGCGAACATAATTATTGAAGACGGTATTGTACGGCGGAAGGATGGCGGCCTCGGTTGGATCGTAGAAACGCGTATCCAGCAAGCCGTTGGGATCAGGCCCCGTATATCGCCCATCCAGCCGTCCGACGCGCAGCTTCTGGTCTATCAGAAGATAATGCGTGAATTTCGGCACATCAATGCGAAGCTCGGCCTGATCAATCACTTCCTTGCTCAATCCCGTGTAGCGCGACATATTTTCGATCACCTTCTGCCGCTCTTCGGGAGAGATCGCGTCGCCCTTGTTCAGCGCCTGAGCGTATTCGCCTGATGCCCATTGCTCCGCCTGCTGCCGCGCTTTGTTGACGTCTGCCTGCAGATCGGCTGGAAGTTTGTGGTGATAACCGGCAATCATGGTGAACGAGGGAATAAGAAAGATGTACGGCTCGTCGTTGGTTTTGGTGTCTTCAAGCGTCTGGAAATTGAGCACCATGGAAAGCAGCGTAATTCCGTTGAACGAAACGCCTTCCTCGGCCAGTTTGCCCGCGATCCCCGCCGAGCGCGTCGTGCCATAACTCTCTCCCAGCAGAAATAGCGGCGAGGTCCAACGATCGTGCCGGCTGAGGTACATGCGAATGAACTCGCTGAACGAGTCGATGTCGCCCTTCACGCCCCAGAATTTCTTTCCAATTTCTGCGGTTTCGGGCCGGCTGAAACCTGTACCGATCGCGTCCACCAGCACCAGGTCGCTCTTGTCGAGCAGCGTGTAAGGATTGTCTTCAACGTGGTAAGGCGCCGGGGGAAGAAACCCATCAGGCGTGAGCGCTACGTGACGCGGCCCCAGCGCACCCATGTGCAGCCAAATTGACGCCGACCCCGGGCCGCCATTGAATGCGAAAGTAAGCGGACGTTTGGACGCGTCCTGCCCGTCGAGTGAATAAGCGACAAAAAACATTTCCGCTTCGATCTTGCCGTCTGGGCGCTTGATCGGAAGCCGCCCAGCGGTGGCCGTGTACTTCAAAACCTTGCCCGCCAGCGTCATCTGATGATGCGTAACGACCGGAGCCACTTCGGTCATGTCATAGTGCTCTTCTTTCTTGTCTTTATCCTTATCGTCGCCCGATTTTTGCTCCGGCTGCGAAGGAGGAGTGGGCTCTGTAGTCTTCGCGGAGGGTTCTTCGGGCTTTTGTTGCTGTTGCTGCTTTGGCTGCTTCTTTTGAGGCGGCGGTTGAGTTGGTTGCGATTGGGGCTGCTGCTGAGCCTCGTTTTGTTGTTGAGCTGCGGCACCCGCAACCAGGATTACTGCCATCAGAAATGCCCAAAGTGAACGCATCATTTTCTCCGTGAAAGCAAAGCCGTGATTATACGATGTCAAAACATAGTTGTTGGAGCGACGGGTCCCCGCCCGTCAATGCAGCGCTCCGACGCTGCTCATTAACTTCAGCGATTGCTAAGATGTTTCTGTGCAAACTAAAGCGAAACCCAGCGCCAAGAAACTCAGGGCCAGGAAACTAAAGACCAAATCCAAAACCAACGCAAAGACCAAACCAGTTATTGACGTGCTACGAGCAGATTCGTTAGCGCAAATTCCCTGGCTGGTACACGGCTTCAGTACGCGGACCGGCGGCTCGTCACGCGTGTACGGCGGCAATTCGCTAAATCTTGGCTTTACTGCAGACGACTCGCGCGCCGCCGTCGAGAAAAATCGCCGTGCCATCGCTTCAGCAGTGACGCCGAATAAGAATGTGAAGAGACAGGCGTCACTTCGGCTGCGCTCAGGGCGGGCTCGCCCATCGATCTGGCCAATAGCAACCCTGCGGCAGATCCATTCCGACCTGATCCACTGCATTTCCGAAATCCCGAAACACCCTCTGGCAGGCGATGGACTCATCACCAGTACTCCGGGCATTCTTCTCGCGATCCTGACCGCTGACTGCTTGCCCATCATTCTGGTGGACACAAAGCGGCACGTCGTGGGCGTCTTCCATGCGGGATGGCGAGGCACTATGAAACGCATCGTTGAAAAAGGAGTCGGAGAAATGCGCCGTTGCTTTGGCACGCGACCCGCAAACGTGATAGCGGCAATTGGTCCCGGTATACGCGGCTGCTGCTACGAAGTTGGCCCGGAAGTCCGGTCGTCATTCGAATCGCAATTCGACTATGCAAAAGCTCTTTTTCGGGAGACTAAAGAGACCAACGAAATCCACGAGAAGTACCCGTTGCTCTTTCTGACCGCCCGAGCTCCCGGCCACAGTGAATTGCCTAAGAAGATTTTCCTGGACCTTGCGGAAACAAACCGCCGGCAACTGCTCGATGCCGGTGTTCCCACAAAGAACATCTCAGACCTCGGCCTATGCACTTCCTGCCACTTGGACATGTTCTTCTCGCATCGCGCCGATAAGGGCACAACTGGAAGGATGATGGCTGTGGTGGGAATCAGCGGCTAGCCGAGAAACGACTGGCAGACAAAGGCGAAACCTCACCCGGCCGCGGCCGGCTCCGGCTCGTTCACCAATGCATCGATATGCTTCAAGGTCTGCTCGACGGTAAGCGAGTACATCTCACGGCCCACGCCTTCTCCAGACTCCAGTGCCGTCTTCAGAAAATGTCCGGCAATCTCGATGGCAAAACCGTCGGTAATCGTCTTGCCAGAACGATTCTTGTACACATCCCACGCAGGCAGAGGTAGCGCAACCCAAACCGGTCGGCCATCCACAAGAAACTTAATGTCCACGGCATCAGCATGCCGCGTCGACACTGCAACAATCAGCGCCTGATAAATGCAGTGCACCTGTTTCTTCGTCCAGCGGTCGAGAGCGTGGAAATCGTTGTACATTAAAAAATTCTAACAGTTGGGACCGCAACGGGCGAATCTAGCTGAGGTTGAGGAAGAGACTACGGTCAATCCTTCAGATTTCGAGGTTGACTCCTTTCCGGTCCTGCGCCAAAACCCGCGCCAGTCCATGGTTTCGGCGGGCTGAATACAGGAAATATCCGCCGAGTTTAAGGCCAACGTATGAGGTGCTTTCAACTTCCAACCTATGTAGCTGCCCGGGGCAAAGGAAGTAACGGTGCTGGCCTCAAGGGAATTCGATAAGATCGCGTTTCGGCAGGGGCGTGCCAGGAAACGAAACAACGCAGCAATGGCCTTGCTGTCGGGGGCGCTTCCTGGCGTAATTTTCTCGTTTTATTTTCCTTCTAGCTGGGAACGGTGGTTCATCGGATTGATCATCGGCCTGGTATGGGGCAATGCATTCGAATATGCCTATCATCGTTGGTTGCTGCACCGGCCCCGCAGTTCATTCGGCAAAGGACATCTCGAGCACCACGTGCACACCGGCGCTCCCGATGAGCCCGAACACGTCTCCCTGGGCAAGTCTCCGGTGCAAATAGCCATCCTTTTCGTAAGCAATGGAATTTTCGTAGTCCTGATCGATTTCCTGCTAAGCATCCCCGTCAACCCGGGCATCTTCGTTGGCTGGACTGTTTATCTGATCACCGCCGAAGAAATTCATTGGCGAATTCATTTGAATGGATGGCTACCTCCCGGCCTCCGCTTCGCCCGCGCTTATCACATGGCGCATCATGATCTCCCTAATACCCGCTATAACGTCTTCTTGCCGTTGTTCGATTTGTTGTGTAGAAGCGGAGGGCCGCGCGAGCAAACTGTTGTCGTCTAACTCTGAGTCTTAAGTTTTCCGCTAAGTAGAAGGGCGAGGTCGGGAGTGTGCTTAAACGATTCTGTCCGACCGTACATGGCTCTTTGGAATTCAGCCTCCTCCGCCCCCGTCAGTTGCAGCATTCTTCTTCTACGAACAGCAACCACGTACCCGCCAGGCTCTGAAATGCACGCAGTCGCTGTGCTGACATTTGGGTGTTTATGATTGCAGCAGCAAACGCAATTCCTTCAGGCGAGTGGCTACGAGCATGCGCGTTACATCGACGATTTTTACACGTCGCCGTCTATTGCAACTCCCATCAAAACGCGTAGCGCAAGGCAAATTGAAATGCCCGCGGACCACCGGAGCCGAAGAACTTCCCAGCCGTGCTGAGCGGCTTATTGAACTCGGGTGAGGTGATGTCGTTCAGGAAACCCGAGTAGTTGTTGTTGTTGAAACCCCGGATGTTGGTAATGTTGCCCAGATTGAAAACCTCCGCAATGAACTGAAGTTTGTTCTTTTCCCTGAGGCTCCAGGTCTTAGTCAGACGCAGATCAAGAGAGTTGAAGTCGTCACCGAACTTAAGGTTCGGATTCACGTGCGCCAGAATCGTACCCGGGTTGCACGGAATCTGGTTGACGTGTGTGCATACGGGCAAGGAGTTCCAGAGGTCAATTGCGGTGTTGAGCTCGGCCCCGTTTGAAATGTCGCGCCCCAGAGCGTTGCGCCGCAATATGGGCAATCGTGAGCTGAGCGCAGGGACAACAGAATCCATGGGAACACGGGAGCTGTAGGTCCAAATGGGCGAAATCGTCAGGTTCCAGGGCACTTCGAACGAGCCGAAGAAGACAAACCGGTGGCGTTCGTCGGTGGGAGCATAACCTTTTTCGAGCTGCAAGTTGTTGCTGCGAAATACCAAGTTGACGGCGTCCTCAGATCCATTGAACGGGATCTGATCATCATTGGAGTAATTAAAGGTCTTCGAGAGCGTGTAGTTCACATTGAAGCCCCAGCGGAAATTAGGGCCGCCGGTAGGCCGTTTTTGCAGACTGATAAGCAACGCGTCGTACCAGCTTTTGGCGACCGACTCGATGTCTGTCACGTTTTGGCAGGTTGGATCAGCTGACGCGGGAGGTGCCGGGCAACCGGCCAACGCTGTCTTACTGCTGAGCGGATCAATTACTGTGCATGGATCGAAGCCGTTAGGGCACGTAATGAATGGCGAGGCGCTAGTCGTGCTGCGCAGAAACCGCCCAAGGATGAATCGCTGTCCGAAGTCGTGAATTCCGTCTGCAGACAGGACCCAGTTTTGCGCAAGCTGCTGTTGCAGGCCGAGAGTGAATTGCTGCGTATAGGGATGCTTGGCTGTGTGGTTGATGTGGTTGATGCCGATCCCGAAAGTGGCGCCGCCCCCAGAGAAAGGAGATGCAAGCGTCGGCGTGCCGGTGTCGAAAGTCGTTCCTGGACCGCACCCTCCATTAGACGCCGAAACGCCGCCACAGACCGAACCGCCAAAAGCTGCCAGTGGCAAGATCCGACCATTCAACAAAGCTTCAAGCAACGGCACTTCAGTCACCACGCGGTCATAGTAGATGCCGTAACCACCACGAATCACCGTCTGCCCACGTTTGAGCGGATCCCAAGCGAAACCCACGCGCGGCCCGAACTGCTTGAAATCTCTCCCTTCGTGCGTTCCCAGGATGTTCTCGATGAAGTCGCAAGTATTATCTGGAGTGGAAAGGGATGCGCAGGGATGTAAATTGCTGGCATCGCCAACGACATCGTCAAATTCCCAGCGTAAGCCCAGGTTCAAGGTCAAATTTGAGCGCGCCTTCCAATCGTCCTGGACGTATGCGCCGAAATAAGAGTTGGGATAAAAAGGTACGATA
>WNFR01005513.1_pt1 | contig 12958 bp, 9 predicted proteins | sample 5400221 | NCBI WGS metagenome assembly WNFR01 (sample SAMN13153357, study PRJNA577476) | soil metagenome | isolation source: 40 cm soil under Madrone tree | place: USA:California | collected 2016-06-14
TGAAGCGTTCGCCATTCGCGCGCCCGAGAATTTTCACGGCTGCGCCTCCGATGATTGTCCCGTCGCGCCCGCCCGCCGCTCGTTTAGCTCCCGCGCAGCCACCTGCGCCCGTTGCGCCGACCATCGCGCCCTTGAATCCCGCGAAGCGAGATGTGGTGCCAACTGTGATCCCAAATGTGGTGCCAGCGGTTGTTACCGTGAAGCGCGGCGACTCACTCTGGAAACTCGCCGAGCAACACCTTGGTCATGGACTCCGCTGGCATGATCTGCTCTCTGCCAATCCCGGAGTTCTCGACCCCAACCACATCATAGCCGGCTCACAGATTGTCCTGCCGACTTCGATTTCGTCGGTTCGAACCACCACAAAGTTTACCGTGCGGCCCGGCGACACGCTCTCCCAGATCGCACAGTCTCAACTCGGTCGTGCCTCCAACGCAGCCTGCATCGCCCACGCCAACCCGGCTATCCGCGATGCCAACCTAATCTACGCCGGCCAGGTTCTCGTCCTCCCCGCCAACTGCATCCTCTAGCATTTTGCTCGCCCCTAGTCATCCGCGTAGCATCCGTGTCACTTAAAGCGCCTCCAAGATTCCGTAAGTCACTTTCTGTTTCTTGCATAGCAGCGTCGCCCCGGCGTTCACGAGTGGTGGCTATCTGCCCGTAAGTTATTGATAGACATGCGCTTATTCTGGGGATCTGTTCACTTCCCCTCTGGCACCTCGATTGCGACCTAGCTCCATAGACTTCAGGGACCTCGGGGAGAGACTGTTCTGACCGAATATGCAACGCTCCAATCAACCGTGCTCTTCCTCGGTGAATTCCTCGCGCGTCAGAACCACGAAATCGGTTCAGGGAATATTCACGGCTGTCTTACGGTCCTGCTTATCACTTGGGAGTAATAGAGTTAGTGTCTATTGAGGTGGAGGATCATCAATGAAACTGAAAATCTTGTTTTGTCTCTTTTTGCTCGCCGCACTGCTAACGGGCTTTGGCAGGGCTGCGCTTGCACAGACGACTGCCAGCATCAAGGGTACCGTTACTGATGCGAGCGGCGCGGTTATCGCAGGCGCCAAGATAGCCGTGAAGAATTCCGCCCTTGGCATTGAACGAAACGTTGAGAGCAATTCCGAAGGCAATTACGAAGTACCTGCGCTCTCACCGGGCACTTACAGTGTTGAAGTCCAGATGCAGGGATTCCAACACGCCATTGCCAAGGGCGTGGTCTTGGCAGTGAGCCAAAACTCGCTGCAAAACTTCAGTTTACAAATCGCGAGCTCCGACACGGTCATCACGGTGGAAAGCACGCAGTCGGTCATTGAGTCGACGACGACGAACGTTGGTCAGGTGATAGACAGTAGAACGGTGCAGGAGATTCCACTCAATGGGCGGCACTTCGTCGATCTGGCACTACTAATTCCCGGCACGGTCACGCCACCGCAGAATGGTTTCTTGACCGCGCCACTGCGCGGGCAGGGTTCGTTTGCGTTCAATTCCGCCGGCCAGCGGGAGGACACGACGAACTTCTTGATCAACGGGGTTAACTTGAACGATCAGGTACAAAACCAGATCACCTTTCAGCCCTCGGTCAACACGGTGCAAGAGTTCAAGGTGAACAACTCGACGTTCAGCGCCGAGTATGGGCGTAACTCCGGCTCGATCGTGAACATCGCCACGCGTAGCGGCACGAACGAGATTCACGGAGAAGTGTTCTATTTCTACCGCAACAACGCGCTGGATGCCCGCAATTTCTTCAATCGGAAAACGACTTCGACGGGCGCGCCGAATCCGCAAGCGCAGTTGAATCGCAATAGTTTCGGAGCCGCGGCGGGAGGGCCGATTAAGAGGGACCGGGTCTTCTTCTTCGCCAGCTACGAGGGACTTCGCCAACGCCAGGGAGTTACGGTAAATACGCTGGTGCCAACCGATGCGGAGCGTGCCACTGTAACGAACGCCAACATAGCAAAGCTGGTGGCTCTGATCCCGCACGTAAATAGCGGGACCAACCGCTTTACCGGGTCGAGTTCGGCACCCGTGAACATCGATCAGGGTACGGGCGACCTACAGTTCAATCTATCGCAGAAGGATACACTTCACGGATATTTAGCCATCCAGCAAGACATCCGTCAGGAACCAACCCTCCAAGGCAACAACCTGCCCGGCTGGGGCGATACACGCCAAGCGCGGCGACAAGTCCTGACGATTAATGAGACGCATGTCTTCGGCGCGACTCTTACCAACGAGGCGCGCCTTGGATTTAACCGCATCCATATCAGCTTCGCCCCCAACGCCCTGCTGGATCCAACCAGCTTTGGCATCGCCAACGGCCTCAGCGGACCGGCAGGCCTGCCGCAGATCAATGTCAGCAACGCCCTCAACATCGGCGGACCAGCGGGTTTTCCTCAGGAGCGGGCGGATACGACTGCGGTGTTTAGCGACACTCTCCACTACCTGCGCGGCCGTCATTCGCTGGCCGTGGGCGGTGAAGTTCGGCGTTTCTACAATAACAACATCGTTCAGGACATCGGCAGCTTCGGGTTCGCAAGCATCGCCAACTTCCTTAACGACCAGGCCAATGCCTTTTCGGTGTTGCAAGGTAGCGGAAACAATAAAGTACTACTGCCGGCGTGGGGTATTTTCTTACAGGATAATTTCAAGCTCAGGTCAAACTTCACGTTGGAACTCGGGTTGCGGTATGACTATAACTCGACGCCAAGCGAGGCCAAGAACAAGTTCGTGGTGTTCGACCCGGCTACAAGTTCGCTCGTGCAAGTCGGCAACAGCGGGCCTGGTCAAGTTTATGAAACGAACAACAAAAACATCCAGCCACGGGTGGGCCTCGCGTGGAATCCGTTCGGAAACACCAAGACTGTGGTTCGCGCCGCCTACGGTCTGCTGACCGACCAACCGGTAACGAACTCGGTGACTGGCCTAAGCAGCAATCCACCATTCGCTTTGCCAATCACGGGATCCTCAAGTACTAACTCCCTGTCGTTGGAAGCTCCCGGGGGTAGCGGACCAGCCTCTGTGTCGCCAAGCACGATCAGTTCGACGTTCCACAACGCCTACGCCCAATCCTGGAACCTGAATGTCCAGCGGGAAATCACCCCCTCTCTGGGCTTGATGGTCGGATACTTTGCATCCAAGGGCACCCACCTTCGGATAGCGCGGAACCAAAACCAGCCCGTAACCGGAGTTAGGCCATTTACTACGCTGGGTGGCACGATTCTACCAGGTGTAGGAATCGGCAACGTTCTCGAAGTGGACAGTAGCGGAAATTCGAGCTACAACGCGCTTTGGTTGACGTTGAACAAACGGACCACACGCGGTCTGCAATTCAACGCATCCTATACGTTTTCGAAGTCGATCGACTACAATTCGCTCAGCTCGCAGGGCGTGGTAGTCCAAGACAGCTACAACCTCGTGAACGACCGGGGATTGTCGGACTTCGATGCTCGCCACCGCTTTGTGGTCAATGCCATTTACGACCTGCCCTTTCGAGGAAACCGTCTCGTGCAGGGGTGGCAGCTAGGCGTGATTTCGCAAGCGCAAACGGGTAATCCGCTCAACATCCTGACAGCCAACACCGGCTTCACCGGCAATCGCACGGTTCGCCCCGATGTTACAGGACCGATCGTCATCACTGGCAACCCCGCCCAGTGGTTCGCGGATCCAACAGTGTTCACGGCCGGGGCTAGTCCGCATTTCGGCAATCTCGGCCGCAATGCCGTGACCGGGCCAAACTTCGTAAACACGGACTTCTCCGTGATAAAGAATACGAAGGTTACCGAACGCCTGAACACCCAGTTGCGAGTTGAGATGTTCGATATATTCAATCATCCGAACTTTGGGAATCCAGGCCGCATTCTTGGGAATGGGTTCGGGGTGGTGACTAACACTCGATTCCCGACCGGGGACTTCGGGTCTTCGCGGCAGATTCAATTCGCTCTGAAGCTGTTATTCTAGCAGTAGTTCACAGGGTTCACCCAACGAGGGCGGGCTTCGGCCTGCCCTCTCTTTTTCTACAAATTTGATTTTCTAGCGGCTCCGTCAATACCTTTCACATTGAACGAGGATGAGGATTCTGCGCATACGCATTCTCCTTGAGCGGCTGCACGGCCTCTTTTCGGCTACAATAAAGATCGGTCCCAGACTTCTATCGCGAGGGCTAGGTGATTCACCCCAACGTGTTTCACAACGAGAGCCTGCTGCCTATCGAAAAGGTGCGCCTTTCGCCCGGGCAGGCGGGACTGATTTGCGGCTGGGGGATTTTCACCACCTTGCGCATCTCGCGCGGCGAGGCTTTCGCTTACGAGCGCCACTGGCGCCGGCTGGAAAAGGACGCTGCGATTACGCGCCTTTCCATGCCGTACACCGCGGCCAAAGTTCGCGTGCATCTCCACGAAGTGATTCGCGCCAACAAAGTCACCGAAGGATGCGCACGCATCTACTTCGTCTACAACACGGTGGGATTCTGGCAGAGCGACGAAAAGCTCGCGCAAGTGGATTTGATCATCTACACGGCGCCGCTTCCCGAGCATCGCGACGCCGTCCGCCTCGCGGTGCGCGAACACGGCCGCCACGCCGCTTCCCCGCTCGCGGGCGTAAAAACGATCTCCTGGCTCAACAATGTCTGGGCCGTTTCAGAAGCGAACAAAGAGGGATTCGACGAGGTCGTCATGCTCAACGAGCGCGGCGAAGTCACCGAATGCACTTCCGCCAACATTTTCGCGGTGAAAGAGGGCAAGATCCTCACGCCGCCGCTCAATTCCGGATGTCTCGAAGGCGTTACGCGCGGCATCCTCATGGAGATCGCGCCCGAAACAGGGGTCTCCGTCGTCGAGCAGGCCCTGCGCCCCGAGGACGTTTATTCCGCCGGGGAAGTTTTCATTTCCTCGACCAACCGCAACCTCATCAGCGTGTGCGAAATTGGCGGCCACAAAATCGCTATCGGCCCGGTATGCGACCGCATGAATGATCTTTTTGACGCCTACATCGACGACTACGTCTCCCGCCGCCTGGCCGCCGCGAAATAAGAGTTGCGTGCCCGTTGAGCCGCCCCCGCGCCGCCCGCCTGGTGTTCGGTTGCATGGCAGACAACCAAAACCGCTGCCCTTCCCCTGCGTGCTACAATGCACCCGTTGGAACTGCCCCATGCCTGATTCCGTTCCCCTGGTCGGCGAAGCCGTGCTCGAAGTCGTCTCCCCAGACGGCGCGCGCCGCTATGCCCGCATCACGCAAACTCCCTTCATGATCGGACGGGGCGCCGAGACCGGCAACCATTTGCAGCTTTCCGACCGGCGCATCTCGCGCAACTGCGCCGCGATCGTCATCGAAGCGAGCAGCTTTTACGTCGAAGATCGCGGACAGCGACGCGGCCTTTTCGTCAATGGCGAAAAGGTGGAGAGCCGCGAGCTTCAGGACGGCGACGCCATCACTTTCGGGATTGACGATTCTTACGAGATCATTTTCCGTTCGAATTCCGGCGGAAATGAATCCTCGCTCCCGAACCTCCTCACCCGAATCGAGCACATCACCAGCTCGGAGCCCACGGGCGGCGGCCTCGTCAAGCTCAAGCGTCTGCTGGAAGCCACTTCCCTGCTGCACTCGCAACTCCCGCTGGACGTAGTGCTCGGCCACATGCTGGACCATGCCATCTCTGTCACCGACGCCGATCGCGGCCTGCTGCTCGAATCAGATGCCGGCGGAGCCTTGAAAGTAAAACTCGCGCGCCGCAGCGGCGGGCTGCGTCTTCCCCCCGAAAGCCTCTCGCCCAGCCAGACCGCGATCAAGCTTGCGCTCACACAGAAATCGCCGGTGATCACCGAGGACCTGGCGCAAGCCGACATGGATTTGTCGGCGGCGCAGAGCGTTGTCGCACAACGCTTGCGCGCCGTCGTGGTGATTCCTCTTTACGGCATGACCCGCGCGAACACGCAGGAATCCATGGTCAATCTCAAGCGCGGCGATTTTCTCGGCGTGCTCTACTTGGATTCGCGCCGGCCCGCGGCTTTCTCCAAGCTGGATCGCCAGATTCTAGACGCATTGGCCGCCGACGCCGCCAGCATTCTGGATAACGCCCGCCTGGTCGAAAGCGAGCGTGAACGCCAGCGCCTCGAGGAGCAAATCAATATCGCTCGCACTATTCAGCAGGGGCTTCTCCCGCGGGATTTCAGCGAATTCCCGCACCTGGCCGTCAATGGCTACAATTTGCCCTGTTTGTCCGTCGGTGGGGACTACTTCGATGTCTTTCCGATTAGCGAAGGCCGCACCGCCTTTCTCATTGCCGACGTCTCCGGCAAAGGCCTCGGCGCCGCCCTGCTCACCACCATGCTGCAGGGGGCGCTATCCGCCATGACCCTCGGTACCGACCCCGCGCGCGTGTTCAATCACGTCAATCGTTTCCTGTGCGGCCACGCCGAAGTGGGACGCTATGCCACCATGTTCTTCGGTATTCTCGATGACGACGGCCACCTCGAATTCATCAACGCCGGCCATCCTTCGCCGTTCTTGATTCGCAACGGGATCGCCGAAGAAGCCTTCACGGAAGGCTCCTACCCAGTTGGCCTGGTTCCCGAAGCCGAATACACCGCTGCGTGCCTCAAGCTCGAGCCCGGCGACACGCTCGTGCTTTTCAGTGACGGCGTTACAGAAGCCATGGACCCCGACGATCAGCTTTACGGCGTTCCCCGCCTCAAGCAACTCCTGACCGGCTTGCCCGAGTGCCCGCTGGAAGAGATTCAGAAATGCGTCCTTGAATCCGTCGAGAATTTCGCCCGCGGCGCCCATCAGGCCGACGACCTCACACTTCTCGTAGTCCGCTACCGCGCCACCGCAGCATCTGCCACCACCGACACCGATGCCCCCTCCGCGTCCTCAGCTTCAGCCTCAGCCTCTGCCTCTTCCGCCTCCGATTAGCCGCCGCCCGCTCCATAGCAGCCGTATAGGGCTGGCAAAAATACGAACAGGGCGAGGGCCGCAATCTCCGGCTCGCCCCGCCCTGCTTTCACTACGTGGGTTCTATCTTCGAACTGCGAACTTATTGACCGGCTTCTTTCAGATCGTCCTTGGCCTGGCGCTCAGCGTCTTTCGCGGCACCCTTGGCGTCCGCGTCGGGTTTCAGCAGGCGAATGGACTTGGTCAGGCTCTGGGCCTTCTCGCCAATGGGTCCATTGCAACCGGACAGATCAACGCTGGTGTGCACGCCCGTAACATCGGCCCGCACGCAATTGAAGTCGATCCCCAGATTTTTGCTGGCATGGAGCGACGCCACGCATTCATCCAGGGCGACAAACAGTGCGCATGTTTCGGTGACGCTCGCGTTTGCCGCGAGCAGGCCCTGCGCCTGGAGCTTGGGCGTCAGCTTCTTCTCGATTTCGCTTCTCGAATCGGCGGATTTCTTGGAATCTTTCTTGACCCACTTGATGGGATTGAGGGAATGCCCGCCGTGCGACGACGTATCTTTTGCGGCCGCGGATGCACCGGCGCCCGCCGGACCTTGCGCCGTTGCGCGCCCTGCCCCCACGGTGAAACTCAGTGACAAAAGCAAGACAACCATGACCGCGAGAAAACAATGTCTTTTCATGTTTACCCCTCTTGTGAATACTTTGCGTTTCGACTTGAGGCGTCCGGACCCCACCTCAACCTCAGTAGGCCACAGTGTTTTGCAGCAAATGCGCTTCGGAGGGAGGGTACTCCCCCAATCGGTCACGCTGGCCGTTCGTACAGGGGCCGCTTTCGCAGACAAGAAGGCGAGCGATCGTTGGATGAACTTAAGATTTGAAACGCAGGTAGAGTCCGTAAAGAGTAAGGCCCAGACCGGCCAGGAACAACAGCGGCAGAAGGTAGTTTACGGCCACGGGCAGGATCTGAATCGGAAGCCACAGCGGCGCGGCGTATCCCGCAGCAAAGTAATAAATTACCGCCGCCAGAAGCATGTACAGCAGACCGCGGCGCATCTGCTGGCGACCGCTGGGCCCCGAACGGCGAGTCAATTGCACCTGCGGGACGGCCTCGCGGCAAAACGGGCACTGGGTCAGATGCGCGGCCATGTGCTTTCCACAGTAGACGCATCGGCGTGTTTCCACAGTGTTCTTTCCTGAGAGACTCATGCAAGCTTCGGCATGTCTCTTACCTAGGCTAGATTCGAGGTGGCAGGAACGTCAAGCTGCTGACGAAGAGTAAAGCACTGATTCGTCAATATCGCTGAACAGCAGGGATCTACTTGAGGGAGTGAATCCGGGCAAATCACAAGTCGCGGAGGGCATGCGCGACTGGACGGCTCGCGGCACGAATGGCCGGGGGCATACCGCCTAGAACGCCCATTGCCAAGGCGAAGACGACGCCGATGACCAGAAGGACCGGCGTGATCTTAAAGGCGAAGGCGAGGTGGGAGAATGTCTGCCAGTTCATGGCGCCGGTGGTGAGGCCGTTGAGTGGGAGCACGGCGAGACAACCCACCAGGCCGCCCACAAAAGAGATCAAAAGGGCTTCGAACAAAAAGGACGTGACGACGCTTGCAGATCCGAAACCAAGCGCGCGCATCGTGGCGATTTCCCGGCCGCGCTCGGCAACCGCGGAATACATGGTGTTCAACGCGCCAAAGATGGCGCCGATGGCCATGATAGCCGCGACGAATCCGCCAAGAACGGTGATGAGCTGGGTCATCCGCGTGGATTGCTTTGAGTAGTAATCAATTTCGCGCGTCACATCCACCTTCAAGCGCGGATCGGAGGTGACGGCATCCTTGAATTGCTGCAACGCACCGGCCGAAGTGAGGTGTACGGTAGCCGACGAAAAATAAGTATCCGGCAGCTTGAAAGCGCCGCTGATGAGATGGATATCGCCCCACATTTCGGAATCGAAAGCACTGCCCCCCGCGTCAAAAATACCCACGATCTGCCACTTCGTGCTGCCAAGGCTGATGGTATTTCCGAGCGTCAGTCCGGTATACGTGGTCGTCGCATTCTTGCCGACAATTAACTCGGAAAGGCCGGGCTGAAACATACGGCCCTCTTTCATTTTGATCTGCCGACGGATCGCAAGAACGTTGGGCGAGACGCCACGAACCTGAACGTTCGCATCGGTGCCCGTGGACAGCAAAGGAATGGGGGCGATCAGCACTTTTTCCGGTGTGAGCAGCGGTCCGTCCGCAGTGCGCGCGACGCCAGGAGCGTCTTGAAGAATCTTTACAGAATCGAGCCCTACGCCGCTGGTCATTTCCGAAGTAGCGCCCGCGCGCATGACGATGGCGTTGTCCTCCGAGCCGGAAGACACCAACGTCGCCTTGAAGCCTCGCGCCAGTGACAGCATGGCGACGAAAACCCCCACGGTCCCCGCGATCCCGATCACGGCAACGATCGTGGAAGTCCAGCGGGATTTCACGCTTCGAAAATTGTAGACGATGGGAATCGCCATGTCAGACCCTCCTCAGTGCGTTGACCACGCGCATGCGCATCGCGCCAATTCCCGGGAGCAGGCCGCTGGCGGCTCCAACCAGGAGCGCGAAACCCAGTCCGAGACCCAGAGTCAACTTCGACAGAATCAATGGGGGCAGCAAGCCGTTGAGAGCCGCGCCCACACCTGGAATGGCTCCAGCGGCGAGAATAAGTCCGAGCGCGCCGCCGACGAGAGCGATTACCATCGATTCGGCAAGAACCAGGAACAATACAGAACGATCCGTAAATCCAATGGCCTTCAGGACGGCGAGCTCGCTGGTGCGTTCGCGTACGGAAATGGCCATGGTATTGCCGGTCACAAGGAGAAGCGTGAAAAAAACAACGCTGCCAATGGTAAGGATAAGGAATTCTATATTTCCAAACTGCTTGGCGAAACCGGCCGCGAACGCAGATTCGGTCTCGGTCTTGGTCTCAGTCGAAGAGTTGGCGAACTTCCCGTCAATGGCCTTGGCAACGCGGACGGCATCATCGGGGCTATCCAGCTTGAGAACGTACCATCCGATCTGGCTCTTGATGAAGGAAGGCACACGTTCGTCAAAATATTTCCATTGAAACCAGAATTGGCTTTCATCGCCACCCGGCTTATCGCTGTGATAAATGCCGTCGAGATTGAAATCCCAGGTGCTGTTCGTGCCATAAAGCGAATCCTTGATGGGGATACGGTCGCCCACTTTCCATCCGAAGCGCTGCGCGGTTCGCGCGCCGACGACCGCTCCCTGGCGGTCCTTGACGAAATTTTGCCACTGATCTTCGGGGACGACGAGCTCGCTCATTACCTGGCGGTGGTTTTCGACGTCAATGGCAAATTGCGGGAAGAAATTTTTCTCCTCGACGTATACGCCGCCGAACCAATTGTTGTGGGTGACGGCCTTGACGCCCGGGATGGTCAGGATTTTGTCCCGGTATGCGATGGGCATGGTCTGAATCAGCCCGATGCGGTTGGTAATCACCAGGCGGTCGGCGCCGGCAATCTCCGTGCCGCGGCTGAAAGCGCTCTTCACCACGGCGAGAAACATAAAGAGAACCAGAGCAATGGCGAAAGAGCCGATGGTAAGGATCAAACGGATTTTCTTGCGAAAGAGATTGGCGAAGATGAGCCGGCGGAATTTCATGCTGCACCTCCTGCCATCACAGTCTGCGGAGAAGCCTTGCCCTCAACGAGAACGCCCTTCTCAAGGTGCAGGGTGGTGTGAGCGCGGGCGGCGACGACCGGATCGTGCGTGACCATCAAAATGGTCTTGTTGTATTTGCCGACGAGCTCTTCAATGAGCGCCATGATTTCGTCGGCACTCTTGCGGTCCAGGTCGCCGGTGGGCTCGTCGCACAGGAGAAACGTGGGGTCGGAGACGATGGCGCGGGCGATGGTGACGCGCTGCTCCTGTCCGCCGGAGAGCTGGCGCGGATAGTGGTGCATGCGGTCCGCGAGATTCACGACGCCGAGCGCGGTTTCCACGTGCTTCCGGCGCTCGGATTTGGAGAGCTTGGTGAGAAGCAGCGGAAGCTCGACGTTTTGATACGCGGTGAGGACCGGAATTAAGTTGTACATCTGAAAGATGAAGCCGACATGACGCGCGCGCCAGTGCGTGAGTTTGCTGCCGGACATGTGCGTGATTTCGTCGCCGTCCACGGTGATGCTTCCCGCGGAGGGGACGTCGAGGCCACCGAGTAGATTTAACAGTGTGGTCTTGCCGGAGCCGCTGGGTCCCATGAAGGCCACGAAATCGCCCTTGTCCACGTCGAGATTCAGGCCTTGCAGGACCTGGATTTTCTCGCCGCCACGGCTGTAGGTTTTGTTCAGACCGCGAACCTTGATGAGACTTGAGGAATCACCGCGTCCATCCACTCGGATCATGTTCCGCTCCCAGTACGGATTTCAACTTTGTCACCATCGTGCAAACTCTCCGGGCCCTTGACGACCAGCGAATCACCGGGCAACACCCCGGCCAGCACCGCTACATCCGTGCCGCGCTCCGTGCCCAGCTTCACTGCACGGCGCTCCACTTTTCCATCGTGAAATAGAAAGACGAAGGAAGAGCCTGCCTCGGAACGCACGGCGCTCTTGGGGATGAAGGCCACGGCTTCCGGGCCCTTGTCTTTTCCCTTGTCCTTCGGCACCGGTTTCTCGTGTTCGAGGAAAGCGACCTTCACGCCCATGTCTGGGAGAATGAAATCGTATTTCTCCAGGTTAGTGATGGTGATGCGTACTTTGACGGTGGCCTTCTGGCGGTCCGCCGTGGGGATGATGGTTCGCACCTTTGCGGGGAACGGCTTGTCCGGATGCGCATCCAGCGTCGCAGTGACCTCTTGCCCGGCCGCGACCTTTGCTATGTAGGATTCGTTGACGTCCACTTCAATCTCGTTGGAATGCATGTCCACGATCGTGGCGATTCCCGTGCGCGTAAATCCGCCGCCCGCGGAGATGGGCGAAACCATCTCTCCGACCTGGGCATCTTTCGAAACCACAATGCCGGCGAAGGGGGCGCGGATGGTGCAATTGTCCACCGCTTGCTGCGCTACGCCGATACGAGCCTCGGAGGCAGCCACCTGTTGCCGGGCGAGGACAATCTTGGCCTTGAGGCTGTCCACCGCCGTGGTGGCATTGTCGAGTGCCTCCTGCGTCTGGACGCCCGCTTGCTGGAGCTGCTCGGCGCGGCGATGCAAGATTTGCGAGTTCCTGAGCTGAACTTCGTAGTCCGCGATGGCGGCATGCGCGGCGTCACGATCGGCCTTCGCGGAATCGAGCGCGCGCTTGGCGTCGGCATCATCCAGCGTGGCAAGGAGCTGGCCTTCCTTTACGCGAGTGCCCTCATCGAAGAAAACGCCGGTCACGCGACCCGTAATCTTGGCAGCGATGGTAGCGCGGCGGCGCGGCGTGATGTAACCGCTGGCATTCAGCGCGGTTTGAGGGCCAGCCGAATCCGCTCTCGAAGCCGGGGCAACCTCGACCACGGCCTTTTGATTGCGGAATGCAAACGCAGCCACCACGATGCCGGCGAACAAAAGCACGGGTATGGCGGCGTACACGATGCGTTTGCCCATGCCGCTCTCGCTGCGCTGACCGTCGTGGATGCGCAATGAACCGAGGTCCGGTCTTGCCGAAATAGGTGGAGTCGCCATCAGCGCCCCCGCTCCTTGCGATTAGAAACGCTCATCTTAAAGTTCATACGGACGGGCAGAGCCAAAAGTTACGCAGTCGGCTAATCCCGGGTTCTCAATGAAGACCATTGTAACGTGCGCGGCCGGATTTCGGGATGCTTCCTTTGAGAACCCAAGGTATTTAGATTTGGATGCAATTGCCAGGTCGTTAGGTACAAGGAATTGGGCCCGAATTTGGGGTCCGCCGCGTTCGCAAAATCACGCTTGACACCGAGGGTGGCAAGGCTTATGAAAGAGTTTCCGCGAGGCCCTTCTTCCTTTCGACTTGCGGAGGAGATCGATCCCCGTATGAATCCTACCCGCCGTGATTTCCTGAAGTTGACAACCATTGGTGGAGCTGCGGCCGC
>WNFR01005517.1_pt1 | contig 12952 bp, 16 predicted proteins | sample 5400221 | NCBI WGS metagenome assembly WNFR01 (sample SAMN13153357, study PRJNA577476) | soil metagenome | isolation source: 40 cm soil under Madrone tree | place: USA:California | collected 2016-06-14
CCTCCATTTGCAGGATATCGTGCGTCGCTTGAATGCGCTTCTTCAACAAGCGTACTCGATCCTGTGCCGCGCGCTTTCGTGCGTACAGGTCGTAAAGCTCTGGCAAGCGCGGGTCCTCGTGCAGCGAGCTTGCGGACATCTTTTGCTCCATCGTTTGAATTTTCTAGTTGCTGTTAGTAAGGGATAGAGACCGAATCCGGATATGACTTAACCTTGACGAGCACTTTGAACTTTTCGTCCTTAATGTCCATGTTTTCAATCGGATCAAGCAGGGGGATACCATCCGGTGATCGGCGTTGAACCTCGAGAACACTCTTCCAGACGGTCTCACGAGCACCATTTGGGCGTAGGTCCTTTGGCAGGAATATGCGCAGGTGACTGATCCCGTTGAGAGTTGATAGCAACACTGGTAGGACCAGAGGCTCGCCTTTCTGTCCTGGTGGGCAGGGCAGAACACCGCCTGGAGTAGCAGTAACCGTAGAGCGCTCTTTTGGTAGGGTGGAATCCTGAGTACAGTTTAGAAGGACGTCGACTATGTATTGCTCGTGAGGCGGGATGTCATCCTTAGGCAGGGGTTGATTCTGTAAGTTTGTCAGCCAATAGTATCCGAAGTATGAGAGGAACAATTGTTGGGATGGGACATACTTTTGGGGGCAGCCGTTTTTGATAATTGATGACAACGCCCCAGCCGAAGTCGAGGTCATTATGTTTGACCTTAACGAGCCGACCCGGTTGCAGGAATGGTAAACTGTAGCTCGGGTGGTGAACGACTTCACGAAAATCCGCAGACATTTGATCGAGTTGCTGCCGATACTCGTAGTACTGAACAACCAGCTCCTCATCAGGGACCACCATCGAACCCTTTGCTTCTTCCTCGAGCCTGAGCTCTAAATAAAGTATAAGGAAAGCCTATGTGGGAAATGAATGATTCGCACCCTCTTCGAGAACAGGTACTCCAGCGCTGCTTTGAAACTGCATAAAACACCGTTCGAGCATGTACTCCGGACTGATGACTTCAATCTTCATCAAGTTGAGAATCATGTTGTATCCCAAGTGGAATGCCGAATCCAAACGATCCGCTTCACCCTTGATCATCGTCTTTGCAGCTGCCGGCTCGAGTTTCTCATCGCACATCATGATTACTACGCCTCGGTCATCGAGTCCACGGCGCCCGGCGCGACCCGACATCTGAATGTATTCGCCCGAAGATAAGTCGCGGAACTCGTGGCCATCAAACTTGCGTGCGGCGGTGAAGACAACGGTCTTGGCAGGCATATTAAGTCCAATAGAGAACGTCTCAGTTGCGAAGAGGACCTTGATCACACCCTCCTGAAACAAGATCTCGATGACCTCTTTCAGAATGGGAAGCAGACCCCCGTGATGGATGCCAATACCCCGACGAAGTAATGGGAGGATGTTTTCAATCTGAGGCAGTGTGCGGTCGGACGGGGCGAGTGCTGCTATGGCGTTTGCAAATATCTTCTCCACAGTGGCCTGTTCGTCTGCACTGTTAAACTCATATTTTGAAAGTGTGAGCGCAAGCGCTTCGCATTCACGCTTGCTGAATGCAAAGACGATCACCGGGTTATAATTCTTAAGCATGATCATCCGGATAATTTTAGAGATATCAGATGGGCCTTTAACTCAACACGTCAGCCCTATCCTGTGCTGTAGTGAACAGACCCACCTTTCTTGTCTCCACCTTTTCTTGTCTTTCCTTTGCGACCTTTGCCACTCTTTGGATCTGCAGGGTCCTCACCAGCACGCTCTTGTAGCATGCCCATGGCCTTGGAGAAGTTGTCCTCGCGAAACTCACCCTTCTCGTTGAGCACCAGATATATACCTTCACCACCTGCAGGGAAAAGATAATGCTGCAGCGGAGTTGGTCGGAAGTCGGTATAGACAACATGACAAGGTTGTTCGTGGGAGCGACAGATCCATTCGCAGAATTGCATTGCGTTGGGTATGGTTGCAGAGAGAAACACGTGGCGCACAGTATGCGGAAGCAAAATGATAGCTTCTTCCCAAACCACACCGCGTTCTTTGTCACGCATATAATGAATTTCGTCGAAAATGACCCAAGCAACTTCGCGCATAATCTCAGAGCCACGATAGAGCATAGACCGAAGAATCTGCATACAATCAACTTAGGGGTAAGAGCGAGAAAACGTCCTGAACACACTTCAGTAGTCATCACTAGACAGGTCGCGGACGGATTGCGGGTAACGTCGCCTGTCATTAGCCCGACATCACCAAATTCGGCTTCCATCTCACGATATTTTTGGTTACTGAGAGCCTAACCAAGAGCATTGAGATGCAGACGCAGGGCTTGTTTCCCTCGAAACATACCTTGATAGGGCTCGTATAAATGACGCGCTGCTTATTCTGCAATGCTTGTGCAATCGCGTACTCGGCCACGACAGTCTTTCCGGCACTCGTATGTGCTGACACGAGAACGCTCTCGTTTCGTTGAATGGCATGTATGGAAACCTGTTGGAAAGGGTCTAGTGTAAACTTGTACTCGCGTGCTGGCTTTGCTGGAGGGATATGAGAGGCGATAGGAACGTATGGATAGCCTGGTGGTATGGCGACTTGGTGACGAACCTGAAACAAGAAGTCAGTCGGCTAATGCGGGATGAGTCCTTGCGGGATGACCTGGTGTCGCAACTCCAATCGCGAGCCAGCAGCGTCTGTTGCTCCAGTGAGTCCTGCGCTCGCGGCAACCTCCCGCTTCGCCTCAGTCTCAAACTCATCAACAACCACTGCTGGGGCGGAAGCAGACGGAGCTTCTAATCGTTTCCTTTTAGAACGTGATTCATCTTCAAGGGGCGGTGATGGCACCGGAGACTTCACACGCTTCTGCGGCTTGGGGGAATGGGCAGAACGCTTGATGGAGATGGAGGGATTGGAAGCCCACGCAGGCCCCTTGTCAACTTGCATAGCATCAGGGGATATCTCTGAATCACTATTTCCAGAGTCATGGTTATCGTCAAGGAAAGAGAATAGATCGTTGGAGGTCATGGTCTGACTGACCCGGCCCGAGCGCGTGATGATGAAAATAAGACGGAACAGCAGAATGAACTCTAACCTTACTGTAAGGTGAAAGTATTACAGTATACATGTCCCTGGTAGTATATCGGATTAGTACACGCGCCTGTCATTTATCTGGCCGCGCGAGAGCGGGGTTCGACTCCCCGCCAGGGAGTTCCTTTTTGTGGGGCTCGTCGTACGAGTTACTTTAACACTGGTAATGCGATTTAAAATTTTACTGATTTTCAGAATTTGGTCTATCATAGGAAGTTAGTGGCTGACTCCAAATCATCCTAAATGTAGCACTTATTATCTATCATACACAAGAAATCGGCCTAGAACACGTCTACATTTGGATATGATCAAAATGAAAATCACCCTATTTCCGACTGAATTGTGATAGTGCTGAGTCATAATTTTGTTAGGTCGTAACGACTTTTGCTCAGTGGTAATTTTGCTAAGTCGTGTGTGTCGTGGTTGGAATTCCCACCACTCTGATACGCTCTTCCATCCCACCTTCCAGGTGCCCTAACTTTTTGTAGTATGTCTTTTCTCCTCTCACAGATACTCCTGACAGGGCCCCTCATGCACAGGTAGCGGCAAGAGGTGAGTCCTCTCCACCTATGGTTTCTTTTCTTTCTCTCACCACTCCCAGGCGTGCAAATGTTGTGCGAGGGCGAGGATAGCAAAATGTGTAGCAACCACTCTCTGTCTGCATTGCCTTCTCCCTCCCTCCCATGTCCTCTCTTTAACTCTCTCTTCTCACCACTCCCACAGGTACACACACACTGATTTGGTTTGCCACCGTGACAGCCACGGCCACCATTAAAGTATTCAACTGCAGCCGCAGCAGCTGTAACACTTTCCGCGAGTCAACAGAGCAATGCATCATTATCGTCTTCGGCACCAACAACATTACCTCCTACACCTCACAGGTGCGTTTCCCATTTTCTTTTGTCCCTTTTCTCACTCTTATGAGGCTTTTGAATGCACTGCGAAGGCGAGAACATGCGGAACGACGGGTTCTGTGTGACGATGAAGATGACGCACATGCAACGCAGGTGTACCACTTCCTTATCTTTTTTTTTCCTTATTTCTCTCATTGCCCCACCCCAGCCTGAACAGGACCACGAAATGGGCACGCAAATGTGAGAAGACGCAGGACGATGGGGCTGTAGGCGATGACGAGCCCCTCTGACAACCCCGCCCGAGCCCCTTTTTTTCCCTTATCCTTCTTACCTTCGCGACAGGCATTCAAACGCAGCGCGACCCCCTCCCCAACATACACAGGGCTGCGAAACGGGCAGGTCGACGCAAGAGGACGCGTGTAATGCGCGCACAAGGCGATGACGAAATGTGCGGCGATGAAATGCCCGAGATGCAGGCGGCGCCAAATGGTTGGTGTGGTGGTGGGTGCACTTCTGTAGCACGTCTTTGTATGTAGATACCATATGATGTCCAATAAACATGGTTTTCATATATCTTGGATCATTGAGGACTGATTTTAATCCATCAATCGAGACTGATGCAAAGGTCACAACTGATTATTATCCTAAGTCGGACTGATAATCATCCTATTTGCATCATACATGAGACTTATTTTCATCCTAAATCGCATTACCAGTGTAACGAACTTTGAATTTTTGCAGGCACAGTACGAAAAGTAAGCCTACTTCTCAGAGAATGCTAACTAGACGAGATGCACGAAATACGGTAGTATAGACAAGGATCGAGTGTTAAACAGGCAGCGGCGGAATCCAACCTAGTGTTCAGAGTCTCGTGGGAAATAGGAGATACCGGTGAGAAAGGCTTCTGTGCTGTCCTGGTAGGGCCACAATTATTTGGCTTGACCCTTTGCCTTTTGTTTTTCATGCCAAGCGGCAAGCTCGGCCTTTGCTAAGTCGTTGTATTTCTGTTGACCCCGATATTGAATTTCTCATCATCCCTACCATCGAGACCATACGTACCGCCTTCTCGTCTTCACTCATCGCCTTCCACTGGCTTCCGGCCTGTTTACACAGAGCCACGAACCAACCTTGGTGATTTTCTTCTGTCTGGGGAATGTTTTCCTTTACTTCCTTGAAATAGCTACGACATTGTTCAACGTTGCGTCCCTATAAATGAGTGACCGTATACATACCGAAGGTAACCGGACAACGGGCGAGTAGAGGAAGGACCACGGATTCGGAGCCGACCCTTCGCAACGCGGCGACGATTCAGCTCGCCCAAGATGGCCGGGTCAACGTTCTCGCGCCATTCCTCCATACGCCGGTTGTACTCTGTCTTGAGGTTCTCGTACTTGTCCTTGTATTGCTGTGCGCGTCTGACTGAGCATAGGAGTACTTGGGGACTGGGATACTAACTTTTTTATCGCTTTCAGGAAGTGTGTTCCAGGTCTGTGCACCCCGTTTCATTTTATTCTGTGCACCCTCTGGACCGTCGGCTTTATCTTGCGTACGACTCCAGTCTGACATCCACAGGGTATAACCATTGCTAGGGTGTTTGGGTGGAAGATCCTTGCGTGGAATGACAACTATAGGATGGAGTTACGAACACCAGAATAGGACGCGGAGATGGCCCATACTCTTCTTCTCCTTCGCCTCTGTCTTCTTTGCGCTACGTTTGGTCGTTCCTTCAGTCTTGTTCTTGCTCGACCTAGTCTCCCCACCCGTCGATGTAGGCTTTTCATCAGGTTCAGAACCAGTCGTAGGTTCGGAGTTGATATCGCTGGTGGCGGTTTCAAAGCTCCTATGGACGCGCCATGTGAGGGGTTGGTTAGGAGAGACGACCCGCGTCGGCAGCCTCTGAGCAGATAAGAGAGTACCAGTGCGCAAAAACGCGCGCCTAAGCATAGCAGACAGCATAAATATGGACCGGCGCTCTGAGTTGTGAAGATATGGTTGATGCGGTTGAGAACAGACAACGGGACCGTAACTGGCAGTAACCGCCGCGGGTGACTGGACCCGTGCGATACTGTTGCCTTATTGGGAGAGTCGATAAGATTAGATTGCTATTAGATTGCCCTGGGTCTCTGCCAAGTCTCAGCTGCCCAACATGGCATCACCTACACTACCAGAGGGTCTCTTCTTTGACCTCGTCTCAGATGAGGAAGTTCACTCTGTTTACTCACTAGAGGTGCAAGGCAAGTTCCCCTCCAGGCTCCTTCAACCATTTTAACTTACGTGTAGTTTCCTAGGCTTTCCGCCTGAGGAGGCAGCCTCTCTCGAGAAGTTGAGGTGCGCCGAGGATGTTATATATCCTTCAGAAAATTCAAATTTATCCCGTGTTTCTCTTCTAGCTTCCGCCAGAAAACCGCTCCAGAGCTCTTCCTCGGTGCCTTTGTCCCCAACACAGATAGTGGGCGTACCCTCCTTGGCTATGTAGACGGCGTACTCTCATCTGAAGCGACCCTCACTTCTGAATCTATGTCTACCCATGTACCTGGGGCGCGCACTGTACTGATTCATGGCGTGTGCGTGAGCCCGAACGCACGTAGACGTGGTATTGCGGGTGCCCTACTCTGGGAATACCAGCAGCGTCTGGCGGCTGCGGGTTCCTACGATCGCGCCCTCCTTATTGCGCATGAGGACAAGTTACCTTTCTACGAGCGTGTAGGCTTCAGGTCGCGCGGTCGTAGTAGTATATCCTTCGCCGGAGTTACGTGGCTCGAGCTCGAATGGATTGTACCTGTTGATGTAATCAATCCGCAAGGCACCGCACAAGCAGCGATCACACCCGGCCTCCTTGAAGCCTTGCAAAGTAAGGTCGCCCTGCAGCCGGGAAATAGCCGTCTATTTCCATCATTTGAAAATGGTACCCTCGACGTCTCAAAGCAGGAAGGAGGTCAAACATCAAATCGCTATGATATGCTATGCGTAAATGAGCGCTGTGGAAGCCTCATCCTTAAGCGTGGGGTAGCTGTTCTTCGTGAACGTGAAAGCGTGCAGGTAAGAGTTTTACCCAGCTACAAATAGAGCACAAGAAAAACCCGTTGGCGTAGTTGGAACCTGTTGGCAGTAGGCACCCAGACCTCCCCGGCCTACCCGCACCACCCGAGAAGACACAATGGTGGCTTGTAACTCCATCGCCTATGTTGTTCGAGAACATCGGCTTCTCCAAGCCCGTGCACATAGGTTCGTGCGCATTCCAAATCATAAGCTGTGTTTCTCATATTACTGTGACCCAGACAAGCCTCTGAAACTCCTTGCATGTGCGGAGTGTGACCTTGGCCCCGTGGGCTGGTGTGAGTCTGGCGGGAATGAGTTTTGGGTCGCGTGTCAACGTGTGCGGTATAGGACGTGAGAAGCGAAAGTCGACCTTTGAGTAGACGAGTATATCCGGCATATGTTAGTATATGCGAGTTCATTATCATTGATCAGGTCTAGCCCGAAACTCGAGACTTTCAAGTTAAAGCTCTAACTTTGTTGTCACGACTCGTCATCAAATTATATGACAACCTACAGGAAACCCCTCACCACCAGCATACCTTCGCTATCTAATTAAAACCAACATTCCAATGGCGGAACAGACATGATGACACAAAGAAGCCCTGAAAAGCTGCCAGGCGTGAGTGTCGAGTTGCCCACGACTATCGTAAGTGCCATTTCACAGATACTAGCCACTCACTCCATATTTGGAGCTTATTGGAGACCTTAAGACCTGTTCAAAGTTCTATCTGCAAGAGTAAACTTACATGGAGACACGTACACCTCATACCTTTTTTTTGGACGAATTTATTTCGCGATGAAAGCCAAGAGCAGGTACAAAGTCTATGGACTCCCCATATAAACGAGGAGCCCTCCCTCAACCCCTGTGAAAGAGATGAAGGTAATACGAACGATGACACCACTCAGTGGAAGGCATAAGTGTTAGAAGGAACCTCTAAAGAGAGAACCCGATACAAATTACGAAAAGGAAAACGGCGGCGTCTGGGACGAAGGAATACAAGAACCCCTCACCTCCAGGTCTGCCGCCCACGAGGCATAACTGCTACGCCTGCAAATCATCCAGGGTCGGAAAGGAACGACTCCGGGATGATACCAACTTCTGGCCTAAAAGCGGGACACGTGAACCTGAGAAAATCAAGAAGTGAAGGGGCCACTAGTGTGAAGAGCTGCGTAAGAGGAACTGAGTAAGGCCTCGACCAAGGTTCCAGGATTTGACCTCTATCGCTTGGTGCAGCCTTGGAACACCAACTTTCGCCCTGTCCTCACGTCCCTTATTGAAAACAAGAGCGGACAAGTGAATGATAACAAGGTTAAGACGGGACTGTCCTGTATGAAGGGACCGTACCCAGTCACGTCGTGTCTTTCGGTGGGACCGACATATATGACGTGCCCCCCTCCGCTCAGTTGGGAACCTCCCAGGCTTGGGGCACGTCCGCAGGGTCAATACGTGGACCAGAGACGGGGACAGACTTGCTAGTGATTCGAATGCCGGTTGGCCTGCCTTTCTTTTCTTTTTATAGGGCCGTCCTGGCACACAGTAAGGTAGGGAGGAGGTGTCCCCTGCTTTGGGGCGGTTCCACTCCAACGACAGGCGGCGAAGGAGCTGAGGCGATCGCGTATACAAGCGATGGGCAGGGTTTGTGATCAGCTTATCGATATAGATGGGGAAGGAGAGGACGTGTGCATAATGGTGAAGCCCCGCCCTCGGTGCGGTCTAGAAAGCACCTGTGAGGACCTTAACACTTTCATTCTGGACGACCTCTAGTATTTTGAGCAGCCGCTCTCGTTTGGGGTTTACCCACTATAACTGGCACCCATAGGAAAGTACGGGCAGGCAAACAGCATTGAATACCAATCGCCAATTCGCCGGGGATAGACCCCTCTCGGTGTTACCAGCCACCCGCAGAGCACGGAGTTGCAGATGATGTCGACATGTGGTTTGTTAGGGGTTAGTCTGCTAGGAGGACCTCATACCTTACTGAGGCAAGATTCTGTTGTAATTGGTAGAGCATGCTCTTGGGGTGTGCAGCGGCGATCGATACAGACCCGCATCCTGCAACCGTCGGGAGGACAACCCATGCATACGACGGTGGGTGTTGGATCCTGTCAAGAGTACGCTGCCAAGGCCCTTGCAAAACGCCAGCGGCGTGGTTGTGCCCATCAGGTCACGGTAATAGATGAGTTGTTGTGCATACCAGAGGCAAATTTTATATGGCACTCGTGAATAGCTCTCGTAGAAAGCTCTGATCGTTGTAACGTGTATAAATTCCTTGTACTGTATAGCGTCACAGAAGCCGATTTGATAACCAGGCGCACAGTTGTGCAAGCCAACGTCCAATAACGTCCAATAAAAACCTTCCAGGACCGGCAGAAAATCTGGATCACACCCGAGAATGACCGAGTCAGAGGGAAGACTCGGGTATCAGCGCATCAGCGGCCGGTGTCTATCATACAAATCCGGGATTAAGTAAGACTGTATATGATCTTCACTCTGATCGATAGAGAGAGAGAGGGTACAACTCCAAGTAACCAGTAAGTGTGGGAGCCGGTCACAGTAAACGAAATAGCCTTTTGACCTCTGTTGGTTGTAAGCCAAAACGATGAGCTTCTTCAGCTTCTTCATGACGCCCATGACGCCAGAGCAACAAACACACCACGCAGACCTATGTGAAGAAAGAGAGCCGAGTCTAGAATTTGACGGTTATCGGAACTAGCTACAATCGATGTTACCATCGGGCCCGGGCTGGCGTGGCGCGACAATGGCCTTGGAGGAAGAAAAAAGAGATTTCACGAATTGACGCACGCGGAGATTTTATCTTCCACACACCCTCACACACTCTCAAGATTTCAATGAGATTTTTCAAGATGAATAGCAGATGGCTCCGAATATGACATCGGGGGATCTATCAAATCATGATCAAATGAAGGGCGGGAGCAAAACGCTTGGAAAACGCTTTGCGGTCTCTCGGCCCCGAGCCTCAAGACAAGATGCCAGAATGATCCGATCCGGTCATTGGTTCATTGGCGCATGATTTGGCTGGTTTTCAAATCCGCGTGGTGACCCAAAAATGGTGTTGCACGTGACTAGAATCGAATTACATAAGGTGTGCCAAGTGCCTTGTTTTAAGCTGTGTGTCCAGTGCAGGACAGTTTGTTTGTCTCTTTGCCATGTCTTCTGGGTTTCGCGCGCTGCTAACATTAGAACAGACCGCATCTCGGTCCTTGAACCGCTCTTTTCCGAGTGCTTTTAGACTGGGTCGGGTTTGTCATAGGTTGCTTTCCACTCCTTCAAGCACCTCAGTGAATCTATTTTATTACTCCGCCTTTATCTCCAACTCCTCATTGCTCTAGCAGCAGACCTCGCTACCGCCTCCACCCCCATTACCCCCACACCGGGAGCTTTCCAGATGGCGACGTGCTCTTCAAACTATCGGACGAGTCACCCTCATTACCGTCGTGACTTCTGGAGGTGTCTTCTACTATATCACTCAGAAAGACCGGCATCCAGGTCCGCAGTTACCGCACGACCCTTCGAAGAAGAATGTCGTGGTCGTCGGTAGTGGATGGGCCTCGACCGCATTTCTCAAGAAGCTAGATACTGCCGAGTATAACGTCACTGTTATCAGTCCTCGGAACTTCTTCCTCTTTACCCCTCTTCTACCGAGCGTCGCGGTCGGCACACTCGCTACCAATTCTATCTTGCAACGTAAGCTTTCGTTGCTGCTTTCCCGCTTTCGAGTTCACGAGCAACCCAAGCCATTCGCTACTTGACTCGGCACAAAGATCGAAAGATTACGGTTATCGAAGCCGAAGCAAAATTTGTAGATGTGTGTGTCATTGTCCCTCATATCGTTGTCATCCTCATTAGGGCTGTAGCCCATCGCGAAAACTATCACGTTCGCAGGTGTGGCAGATTTTTCCTAGTCCGACACGCACCCTCTCACACTAGTCATGCAGATGAAACGGAAATCCAGGGCGAAGTCTCCTCAGTCACTATACCGTTTGACTACCTGATCTATGCGGTTGGTGCGGAGACCCAAACTTTCGGAATTCCTGGCGTCAAGGAGCACGCTTGCTTCATGAAAGAAATCCAGGACGCTGAAAGGGTAAGTCCGAGCCTCTTCCAGTTCGACCAGGGGTGATTTTGATCATGCCTCCCAGTTCAAGCGCCGCTTTATGGATTGTACGTTGTGACAATCAAATACATTACTCCAGAAGGTCTCACTATTACGTTAGGCGTCGAGTCTGCTGGGTTCCCTGGACAGAGCGAAGAGGAGATTGATCGTTTACTTCATATGGTAAGACTGATTAACAAGAGGTCTTGATCAAATGTTAATTGTCCTAGGTCGTCGTTGGCGGAGGGCCAACTGGTATCGAAGTCAGGTCGGTTGGGCAATATTTTCAGTTACCTATTCTGACACCTTCCAAGTGGAGAATTGCACGATTTCCTCGAGGTCAGCAGCCTTGCGCCTTTTCTTTCCCGCTTCCTCTCATATCCTGCAGGATGACCTGAAATCTTGGTACCCTGAACTTTCGAACAAAATCAAAATCACACTTATCGAGGCCTTACCCTCGGTATTGTCGATGTTTAGTAGGGAATTAATCGACTACACCGTATCAACCTTCAAGGAGTCAAAGATTGACATCATGACTGGTACGATGGTGAAAGCGATCAAGGACAAGAGCGTTGTATTGCAGATGCCGGATAAGAGCATCAAAGAAGTGCCAGTCGGCATGGTCCTGTGGGCTGGCGGGAACAAGCCACGTGAAGTCTCGGTTGACCTCATGTCGCGCCTGCCTGATGCTCAGAAGAATAAACGTGGTATCACTGTTGACGGTAGGGTTGCCGTCCCCTGTGCGCGCCCTGTTATCTGACTCTGTCGAATTCGTCCATAAAAGACCACCTTCGGATGGCGGGTTCAGATGGCACAATTTTCGCTCTTGGCGACTGCACGTCTACGCCCTATGCGCCTACGGCCCAAGTTGCCTCGCAACAAGGGGCGTACCTTGCGCGTATATTCAAACAACTCGGAAAGCGCGATCTCCTTTTCGAGCAGATTTCAGCTGCAAAGCGTGAAGGCACGAGCACCGAAAGTCTGGAGAAACAACTTGAAAAAGCCGAAAACCTGCGGCCGTTCCACTACTCGCACCAGGGCTCACTCGCATATATTGGCTCGGAAAAGGCGATCGCGGACTTGGAGTTTTTCAATTATAAGGTGGGGCTCTCTTTCTCTTTCCCGTGATCTAAGTTTCGAAACGTGTGGTGTAGTTCGCCTCGGGAGGTGTCGCAACGTTCCTATTCTGGCGCAGCGCTTACTTAAGCTCGCTCTTCTCGTTGCGGAATCGCGTACTGGTCGCTACCGATTGGTTGAAAGTGAAACTTTTCGGACGGTATGTACCCATGAACTTATTGTTGTCATGTCCGATTGACAGGGTGATGTCAGTGATCTAGTCCGTGACTGACAAACTACACGGAGATATCAGACGGTTGCGGCCCACTTTCTGCGCTTGTGCCCTCCTCGAATGACTATGGACCTAGCTTAGATTCGATAAATAATTGAATAGAGTGCAGTCCGTTATCTGGGTGTTAGTTGCAGTTGGCTGTATTAGTCCTGTTCTTGTGTGCGCAGAGGTGTGCGCAGAGGATGTTGGCCCGTATCGTCCGAGCGTTACGTTAGCTGCACGCCGTTTGAAGCGGGGCAACATTCAAAGCATTCCGATTCCCACGGGCGCTGCAGAGTATTTACTCAAGACTTGGGGATGACTGACAGGCCAACATTCATCTCTTCGAAATCTCTCTCTCTATTCCTCTCATGGCGGAGACAGACGTATATAAGGTCTCCATCCTCGGAAAGGATTCTATCCATTGTGGATTTCATCTTGTTCCCTACATCGCACGCACTGTTCTTAATACTCTCCCCGCTTCTGCCTATGTCCTTGTCACCGATACGAACATAGCGTCTCTACACCTTGAT
>WNFR01011599.1_pt1 | contig 12948 bp, 15 predicted proteins | sample 5400221 | NCBI WGS metagenome assembly WNFR01 (sample SAMN13153357, study PRJNA577476) | soil metagenome | isolation source: 40 cm soil under Madrone tree | place: USA:California | collected 2016-06-14
CTCTACGAAGACGGGTGAAGAGATAACCCCCAGGCAGCGACGCGAGTGCCTTCGGGTATTTTTACTTTTCTTCCCCGGAGTGCCTCAAGACGTGGCCAAGCTCAGGCGTCTCGGCGTGCGTGAGCTCGGCGCCGCTGCTACCTTGCTGAACGAGAAAATAAAGACGGAAGAGGTTCGTCAGTTCGACTCTCAAGGCTTGTACATCGACTGATACTGTATGACATGACTGCCTATTTCATAGATGATTGAGATGCTCGATGTTTTCTCAGCTTCACCAGACAAGACCATGGGCCTCTCTGATTTTGAGAAAATGATGGTCGCCGCACGACTCGCGTGACGAGCGTAACTCATTCATGACCCAGTAGGAAAATAAGTAGCACTTCGCGCCTTGCATGTTTTTGTCGTCTTTTGAGGTATATGCACAAGACGGATCAGCTATAGAACGTCTATTTAGAAAGAGGATATCGATGTATAGTAGTTTATATGTTTATGCAAGCAAAGAGACATGATGTCCACCAGTTGTGCAACTAAAGGTGAGCAGCTGGAAGCCGAATGAGGGTGAGTGTACTTGGCAGAGGTTTCCAGTCCATTGATACTTCAGTAGAGCCGTGGAGCGAGTCGAGTGGCGGCCAGCATCAAGGCCACTACATCTCATTGCCAAATCATCAAATCAATGAGGGTCTTCGCGTGCTATATATCCACAGAATAGCAGCCACTGTCAATGTTCAGTTATTGATAGTTTGCACGTGGCCCTCGAAAAGGCCCGCAAGAAAGGCGAGGAAATGCGAGCACACACAAGCTACTCGTGTGGCGCTGCGAGACAGAGGCAATATTGATTTCAGACGCAGAACCAACCTCTCTCATGGCGAAAATCGTTTGCCTCCGAGCATCGGAAATGAATGCTATGGAGACGTCTCAATTATCCATGGAGAACTTCTTCAAAGCAACTGGGGCGATGGGCCGTCCTGGCGGACCAGCCTGAACTATTATTTGCGCTAATCTACGCGATGTACTGTACAACCACGATGCAAATAACACACTGCCTCATGCCCGACATATACGTCACCTCCGAACTCGGTGTCGAACGCCTGCCCGAACGCAGCACTTCCGTTTTGTCTTTGTATCTTGCGTCTCTGCCAGGTTCTTTCTCTCGGTCCACTATAGCTATACGGTAATATACATTTCATCCCAGACGTTGATCGTTTATGCGCCACATCCGTCTTTCATAACACCAACACCTTTGTTTCAACGCTCGCTGACATAGATTGAGTCTGACCACTCAGTTGCCTCACTTTTGGTCAGAGCGCTACCAACTAACTTACACTGATGACACCCCTCAGGGAGTTCATGGACTGCGCAGTCGCCCCCTTACCATCACTGGAGAACAGGAGTCCGACGGACTCGATTTCGAAGTCGATTTCAGCGAGCATCGGTTAGTTCCGTCAGTGTTGTCCTCTTTCAAGCTGGACTCAGGCTGGTCACGGTGTTGTATATGAAGCCCCGTTTATAATCGACATGTGTTTTTAACCCTCACTTCAAAACTGACTACCGGTTGTTTGTGAGACATCCTCCGCGTCCGCGTCCACCATTGACAGAACCTTCTGGTGCACTGCTCACGAGGCGATATAAGTCAACGATAACACAACCCAAGGCATATTCTTATGGCGAGACCTTTTATTAACCATGAGCCAAGCCATGAACCACACATCACACATGTATTCGTTGCGATTTAACATTTGACTCGAAACAATCTCTGGGCAAGAGTGCTTGACATTGTAGGAAGAGATCAAGAAGGTCCTCACTAGAAGCGACAAAGCCGCCAGGTCTTGAGAACGTGGCAAAAGACCCATGCCCGATGATGCCAGAAATGATGCACTTCAACCGGTCGAAAGGGTCAGTGCTGTTCTTCTGGTATGGATGACCACATGGCACTGGAAATGAGGTTGGTGAGGACACGCCAGCCCTGCTGATGACATCCGAGGAAAGAGCATAGGACGTCGGGAACACAATTATGTGCTGAATGCAGATGTAAAGTACACGTGAGAGTAACGGTGAATCTAAAATGGCGCGCCTAACATCGTGATGCTACGGAGGTATCTAGAGAGATGCCAAGACGCTTTGGATCCATGGATTACTCTCTATCCTTTCCTGATATTCGGCAAAGCAATTCTTGAGCTCATCTAGTTGAGGTTCCGAGGAGAGATCGTCTGACATTGACATGACGATGTCTTCACCGTCAACCACGGAAGTTTCCTGAGGAGAGCGTGACGCCCAAGATTTTAGTAGTTCTTCGACAACCTGGACCCCACTCTCGATGACCTCTGGGGGGAACTGCGATTCTTTTTGCTCTGGTGGAATGCAGACGCTGAGCCTTGCAGCAAGTTCAATGACGCAATCAAACGTACCAGTGCCGAAATCCTCCAGTTCTGCGGCTTTGCGTTTGGCAAGCTACAACGATTCCAGTGAGATCTACAGAATCCTATCACAATTAAGACAGGCTTTACTCGAATAACGGGTTCAGGAAAGTTTGCCATTTGGGCGACGTGTATGCCAAAGCTTTGGTCGGAAACACCTAATATCCTTGTCAGGATGGGCACTACAACAATTCGACTTAATAAAAGCCCACCAGGTTCCACTTTGTACAGCAATGTGATGTCACGGTCCTTGGACCGACCGTCTGACTCTCCTACGTGGGCAACGACGTGCAAATTTTTGACGTGGCCGAGTTCTTGGTCCAACGCTGTGAGTTCGTGAAAATGAGTGGCGAACAGGCAGAAGGCGTGGATCTCGGAGGCGATTTTCCTGTTCATACTCAATATGAGAGAAGCACCTCCCGTGTAAGGTACGTACTCAGATATGGACCAAGCCAGCCCGAATCCATCATAGGTGGACGTTCCTGAGACACACGAAGGTAAGCAGAAGTGGATCGACTTAATAATAACCTCTACGAACCCCTTCCAAGTTCATCAATGATAATGAGCGAGTCTTTTGTAGCAGACTGTTTTCTCAGGATAAGAGCTAAATAAAATCTCGGAGAGACAAAGGGTAACCTTGAGAATCGTTGCTGTCTCCAGCATTTCAGCCATGAAGGTTGAGATGCCTTTCAGCTGGCTGTCGCCTGCGCCGACCCGGCATAAAATCGAGTCAAATATGGGCAGCTGGGCCTCCGAACAAGGTACAAATGAACCGATCTGCGCCATAAGCGCGATGACCCCAACCTGAACCAAGCTATGAGTTCTCCAAGCGTGGTGGCTGATGTGTTCGAGACACACCTGGCGAATGTAGGTGCTTTTACCCCCCATATTTGGGCCAGCTGATTGTTGCTAGTCAGAGGGGCACCAATACAAGTCTGCTGAACGTACTAATAATTTGAAATTCGCTTTTGTCTGTCGGGGAACAATGTAAGGGTCTGACATCGAGTCAGGGATAACAAAACCCGTACCTTTGACCATCTCTACGTCATTTGGAATAAAGCTTATGTCGTCTTGTACTTCAAGACAAGGGTGCCGGGCATCTTTGAGTGCGAGATCACCGGTGCCTACACGGTCGAAGATAAGTCCCTTTCGACAAGCAAGACTCTGGACTCTCGTTGACAAACCTTTTTCGACGACGGCGGGTTTCACGTACGCTTCAGGGGCATTAACAGCAACATGGGCGAAGCTACGAAGGTTAGGTCACAGAGCATCGGCTAAGAGTTAGAGGGCTCACCTTAAAATCACATCTAGATGTGCCAGGACATCATTTAACGACTCCAGTACTGGAGTGTACGTCGCTGTAACGGCTTTGGTATTACGACCATTGCGAGAAGAGGGTGTACTAACAAGCGATTGATACAACTTCCTTGACAAGTCCGGTCTGAGTACGTGAATATACTTCGGTTGCTTCTTGGTATTCTACTGCAAAGTTCTTCAGCTTCGTTGTTGTGAAATAAACCCCTGACTTGACGGTTCCGAGTTCGATGTACTTTCGCTTATTGCTGATAGCCCGCGCGTCCTGATAACCATCAAGTGGTCACACGGAATGTTTCCAAGTGCATAAAGCCACGAACGATTTTCGTCAGCCGGAATGCGTATCCATATGTCGCCGAGTTTTCTAAACGTAGCTTCTTGTCAAGATCAAGATCAAGGTCATTTGCTACGTCCCGATGTTCTTCATCCAGTCCATCCCGTGCTGCACCGATCTGATCTGCCAGCCTTTGCAGACGGGGATCGTAACCCGGTTTAATGGTGTAATTGTGTCTTTCGAGTTCTGAGAGATCGAGCGTTTGCTCGACCATCTCGGCATATTTATCGAGGCCAGCAGCGTACTCTTCGAGGTGCCTTAGATAAACCTCTTTGATAAGCTCCTGGCCACGTTCGGTGTCTGCGTTCAGATGCTTTAGGGCCTCAATAAGGCCGCTCAACTGGAAATGGGAACGCTTAAAAGTGGTCATTCCTAAAGTTCTGAATGCGTTACCTTCAGAACTGCTTGGTAGACTCGCACGACATCTTCAAGAGAAGCAACTGACTTCTGAAATCGTTTGCTTATACGATTCATGTCGGGCATAAGTTTCATAAAGTCATCCTAAAACCATCATTCGACTCTTCCTTGTTTAGAATTTCACAGATTGTGGCCCACCTGAAGAGTCCTACGAGTGTTTGAGTCCTCGACGAACATCTCAACTAGGTCTTGCCTTTTCACTATATCGGCGGAGGAATTAGTAGTCGATAGACTGCACAACTTTGTTCAACATACAGATCTCGTGGCGATTGACAAGTGGTTGTTTTAACCAGCTTCCGAGCATCCGTGTCCCTTGCGCGGTTTTACATTTGTTCAGAAGGCCGAGAAGCGTTGTACTCTTCGCTCCGGAGCCCTTTAGAAGCATGGATTGTCACACAGGTGCTATCTCTTGAAAGCCAGACTCACATTTCCGCTGTCCATGAGATTCAAAGCGCGCAAAGCGCTCGCATCCAGGCGCATATATTGACTCAAATCATGTGTACGGATCGACCAAGCACCATAATTGGACGAATCAGCGAGAAGACTGAGGTACGTAATCAGGGCTGCGACAGCGGACGGGGCGGTAGGCAGGTCGAGTTGGGCTATCGGAGGAGCAAAATGGTCAGAATCAACGTAGAGAGAAAGTCTACAGGGCTTGCGTACGAATCACGGCTGAACCCTCAGTTGTGCTTGCACTCGTTGAGGGCGCTAACAGACGACTGAGATCCTCCTGGATCATTTTGGCCATAAATTCGCCTAATGGGACCACGTCAGAGATACGTGCGTAATTTGTGCATATATACTTACTGGGCTTCCGTTCGGTGATGACAATACCGCATCTGTCGAGGACATCTTTGAGCTTTTTAAGATCAAAATCACGATCTGTACCACCGGAGGCGGTGCCTGTGGATACAATCGCTTCCTTGATTCCTAACTGAATGGCAAGGGTCTGACGAGCAAATTAACGGACCTCTTTACCCATTCAAAGATCAAGAACGCACCTCAACATTGGAGAATGCGTCGTTATCCACGAAATCTGCCACTCCAAACTGGCGCAGACTAGTATCTGCGAATGCAATTCCTACAGTCTTGGACTTCGCTTTGCCAGACGTACCGGGAACCATCGGAGTCGTAGCCAGCTTCACCGCCATGATGACGGGTGGAGATAGTATGTCATTGTTTACAAAAAGCAGATCCTCCAGAGCTTGCAAGTTTCCAGGTGACGCCTTCGAACCATGGTCAATTCGTAAAAGAGAATGAGAGAGATTGGTATTACTTCCTTGTCCCGTTTGAATTTAGAGACTTTTTTGCCATGGCCAGCCTCGGGAACCCATATTTCTACTTTGAGCTGCCTGCTCGTCAGGGCCTCCCTTAAAAAGGAAGTCGCGACCGTGGGCCTGAGGGTGACGCTGGGTAAACCCGCAGTCTTTGAACCGAGATATTTAAGGACGGAATTGGTATGAAATACGTGTCGGGCGACATAAAGTGCATCAGGGCCATGCGCACTGTAAAAGTCTTCGTTGCCGGTTTTTCTGAAGAAAAGCCGGATAGTGCCATTAGTATCTGGAGACTTTGGTGGAAGGTTGTTGAAGAACGATATGAAACCGGGGTCGAAAGAATCTTTTGAATCGTAAGCTCAACGACGCAAGAGACAGATTAAAAAATCACCCGTCTCGTCTGCCTTCTCCTTCTCCTTGCCATACATTAATGACATATTAGGTTGTCTTGTGCTCGCGTGAATGTGCGTCTGGATGCGCACTCCACCGCGACGCGACGCGTAGATTATGTAATCCGGTATTCGCCGACGGTTGGTGCCTTTTGCTATGTTGCAGAGCAACGTCCATGCAACGTCCACGAATATTGACGAATCTGGTGTCGTGTCGTGTCATGGATTCTTTCCTGCACTCGTGTGTACAGAAGCCGCGTCGTGCCTCCCGCGACCTCTGAAGTATAGTAGTGCAACAACAAATAGTCTTCTTGTGCATATTTTTATCTTGCTTCAATACCGTCTAGCTTGGTAGAGAAGCTCGGAAAGGAGTCCATATTCATACCCTCACAAAGTACTTAACCTTTCTTTGAATCTATTGCCGTCTTGGTCAATGTTTGAGTTCATTACATCCAGCCCTGAATGAAAAGCCATGCACTCTGAAGACCACAACCACCAGATACATATCCTCAGGGGCCTCTTGAAGTGGTTTTTGGCTTTGCATGCATGCGCAATCTATGTTGATCCATGACTTGTGAGATTGTCTGTATGGTTATTGGTATCACACCACTCAATGCTGCAGGCTAACCAAGGAGACAACTTATCGTTTACCACCACCGTGGCTTTCACATGGGCTTTTGGACTTTTCTCTATGTAGTGCTTAACTTTCACTACATCTAGCGTATTTGATGGACTCACAGATAGCCGACTGCTTTTATTTTATTTTTCCCCTTGCCATAGTTCATGCTCAGACACAACATCGATGGCGGGAGCCCCCGTGTCATATGACTGTATAGATGACAGTGAAGGCCATAGACCACCAGAAACAAGACAAAAATATAGTGATGGCCTGAGGCATCTTGGTGCCACCAAGCCAGATGATGAGATTACTAACACGCTTGATTTCAACACACACGACACGTTATGGAACCACCGTGACCGTGCGTGACGGTGAATCTGACGATTATCTCGAGCAGCCCAAGATGCAAGCCGCATTTATCGAGAGTCACAGATAAAAATGATATCGTAGTCTACGAGGAATCAGGAAGACGGTAAGCGGCTAAAGTTCTTGTTTTTTTCAGGGGAACGTTTACGTCCCTGAATTGGTCCCAGAATATTTCTTATCACGTCTTCTCCCGAAGTCAATTGTTCTGTTCGGGATGTCCTCGGCATACAGTGCTGGCTCTACTTTCGCTCCGGCCGATGGAATGGTCACGAAGGGTCAATTCGGAGTGAGTCATGCCATCACACCGTTCTGTCCCGAATGAATCATGTCTAATTCGATAATTTCGTCAAACTCTCATTTCTTCACTTCGGGAACACAAGACAAACGCGAATTCGGATCCTCCGCAAAACAACCAAAACATGCCAGACCCTATACCTACGGGCAGTGGTCATGACAAATACGCCGACTTCAAGCCCGAAAAGCCCTACAGCATCTGGCGAAACACATAACAACGCTGGCAAGCGACGTCCCATCTCATCATACACACCATGACGTCCAATAAAATACTAGCCCCTTGTGATGGTTCGCAGTGGATCCCAATACCACTGAGAACCTGGTTCTGGGTGTCTTATGTATGTTTCCTCGTCGCTGGTGCCATTGCCTTGGAGGTTGCTCTTCGATTCAGCCATAAGAACAATGGTATTTCGTTTCCTTATCTAGACGATCTCGTGCGATTCCCGAACTTCTGAACAGGGTGGCCAACTAACGAGGACGTGGAGAAGGGTATTTTGCACTATGTATGTGTGCGTGTGGGCTTCATTTTACCTGACGATTTGCTTACTGGTTGGGCTGATCGGCTGATCTACAGACGCTTCCCGCCGTTGGTATCACTATGATTTTGGTTGGAATTTGGGCTTGGACGGATCTTGAAGTGAGGCGTCTTCAGGTGGGTCGTTTCATCATCATAAATGCGATTTCCTTGGTTAAACCTTCTGTCCCCGCCCAACCCGCTAGCCCTACGTTGATCTTCTGCACGGAGGCTCTCCCCCTCAACGTAGCCTGCTTCTCGATTACACCCGTTCACAGTTCGTATGAAGAAGTGCCTTACCCTTACACTGGCTGATAAGTTGTAGTAACGCACTCGTATGGGTTCAAGCGACATTCAACCGCCACTACATTGTGGCACTTGCATCCCTTATGGCCTGGTTGCTCTGTCGTTCCAGCCCATTGCCGCGGCGCTATTTAGTGTGCGAGATACATACATAGCATTTCCAGGTAGCATCTTTGATAATCATTTTCGTGTTCCCTTACTCACTTGCAGTCTCGGAAACAAGCGTGAACAATCTCCGAGCAATATCTCTGAACCAAGATCAACAAGTTCAAGATCTTACAAGTGCGTTCGCAGCGTGCTTTGCTAATTCTTACTGCTCATGGGGTGGGCATGTAGGTTTCTTGGGTGCCTCCGGGCTCGCGTCTGCCTCGATAGTGTATGGTCTCGGGGACCCAGAATTTATCCATGACGGCTACACTGTTGGTGCCTTCGAGGTACAGTAATTCACATTTTCAATGGTGCCAGCGCTTCAGGTTAATTCGTCTCTTTAGTTACCCTTGACATTGGCAACAAATGGGACACTGAAAACAAACACTACCGCCATTCTTTCTGACCCCGGATGCCGTGATCCAGACCAAGTGCGCCCGTGACTGGACATTTAGTGGTTGCCAGTTCTTTTGGCAGGTCAACAAAGCGTCGGTCAACCTATTTGGTGCCCAGACGATGTCGAACTTAACTGCGTTTGACACTACTGATGCCTCTTTTGCACCTGTCATCTTTTGGTTTTTCACGTATAGTCCCAAAGCGATGGCTTCCGTGACTATGTGTGTACCGCAGATCATGTTGCTGAATGTCGAGGCGACGGTGGATCTTGCCTCGACCAATTTGACACATGTCCGGCAACTTAGCAACCTTACAGTAGGGCAGGGGCAGTTTACGCAATATGCGCGTAACATCACTGGCGCTCCATTGTACGGACAAGCATACAATGGCCTGAACTGGACAAATATCGTATTTGATCCCTTCGTGAGCGCGCGGGCGGGTGCCATCCAACTGGAACTTCCTGCTGCAGTGTTCCAAAACGCCGTCCAGAGCTCTGAAGGATTGACAACAGCGTTTGTGAACAATACGTTTGCTTCGCTGTCAGCGACCGTATATGTGAGTACTCACAGCGTCATGCGCGGAACCTCTAGATAACTCTTTCGCGCAGAAAAAATACCTCTCGAATCTAGCCACGTTATTATATTTCGTCGACGCGCCACAACCGATGGCAGTGATTGTATCGACGTTTCGGAAGCGTCTTTTCTTGTCGTACGTGTTTCCAAAAATTCGGCGCCAAGTAGTTGTCAACGCGAGGACCATTTCTAGCGACGTGGCTGTCCATCTTCTCTCGGTTGGAATGTTGCTACTGTCATTATTCGGCACCATCATGCATCTACTGCATCGTTATGACCGACGCGGCCTACGCTTACTGCACGCGCCTGGCACACTAGCTTCCGCTGCGGCGTTCACCGCTCAAACGCCCATAGCAGAACTACTCGACGGACGGCAGCGCCCAGAAGATATAAATCAGGCGTTGCGAAACCTCCGTTTCCGGATAGATCCACTTCGGATGAAAATCGTGACTGAAGGAGAACCCGGTTTCGAGGAAGCGCAGAGTCCGGCAGGGTGGCGTAAGAGTTTCTTTGGCTCAGCGTCCAAACACGAAGGTCGGTAAGAGGGTTGAGTGACCCCAGGGTGCAAGTTCAGAATGGAACAGATGTTGACTTTTTGGCCAATTCGAAAACTTTCATTCGTTCATTCGTTCTCTTTTTTCTCTGTTTATCGTCCGAGACTTTCCTTTCTCTTAGCTAGGGAGGATCGTCACGCTTATACCCACCACATCTACTTATTGATGGAATGGAAGAGATCTCTGTTCAAGAAAAGAACCACAGGTGGACTGCTCCACTAGGTCGGGGTGGACACGATCGCAATCTGGCAAGGCAAGCAAGTCGATCATGGTACTATGTTTGCGAAGGTTCCGTCGCCCATCGGTCGCCCGTGCTACCCAGCTTCTCCAGAGCTATGCCTTCTAGGGTTTTACACCTCTGCAGCTTCGCGGCTTGTGCTTGGTGGCTTCTCGATGCTTCTGCACTATCTATTCAAGCTCGAGGTGTATGTTCTGTCTTTGTGTTTGCACCCGGCGACCAGACCTCAGCTCGTTTATGCTGTTCTTGACAGAATCAAGACACGGTGTCGTCTTCCCATACAAAAAAAATGTATAAAACGATACCTTACCTTTAAGGATTTTATCCCCCTCCGAGTCTGCAACAGGGCCCCTCTTTGAAGACCAAGTTCACATGTTGCCTAGTACTCTGTCTCAGCTTTCCCTACTCCTGAATCCGGTCTCTGTCCAACATTTCCTCGTCACGGTCATTTTTATGGGCCTAGGCTGGGCATTATCCACGGCTTTCTACAACGTCTACCGCCATCCCCTGGCTCGCTTTCCTGGTCCGAGGTTGGCGGCAGCGTCGAAGTTCTGGTTGGCATATCAAGAATTCGTCAGAGGGATCTCCCTTTCTGACTTGAGGGATGAGCTTCACGTTGAATACGGTGCGCTGAGCTCTCTCAGATCTCCGGTCAGAGCGGAAGTGATGCTGACCCGATCATATCGTACTAGGCGAAATCGTCCGTTTGCAACCCAACTTGGTGCGTTGTTGAGGCTGATTCCCATTGCGCGTCACTGGATTAAATCCGAAGAGAGCAGCTCCACTTTGCGAACCCGCACGCGTACAACGAGATCTACAACCCGAGGAACAAGTGGGACAAGGACACAGCCGTATATCGCGCGTTCGACATGCACGAGTCTTCGGCCTGCTTTATTAAATACAGAGACGCAAAGATTCGTCGCGACGTGCTCAGTCCGATGTTCTCTCGGTCGTCTATCCTCCAGATGCAGGACTTGATACTGGACCAGGTCGGTCCCTCCTCCACCCCTTTTTTCCCCTGACTCGCCTGACTTTAATTGTCCGTATGCCCTGAATATATATATCCGGTCAACTAGGTAAACATACTCTCTGACGCTCTTGCAGCGCAATATGCGGCTGGCAAACTGAGCAACATGTATCTCGGCTTCCGTTGTTTTGCGACAGACGTCCTTATGCATTTTTGCTACGACAAGTCGCTCAAGGCGACCAGGGCTCCGGACTTTGAGGCGGAAATCGTGCTCGCGCTCAACGCCATGATACCCATCCTGAGCATCTGCAAATATTCCAGCGTCTTTGTCTTTCTAGTGCACCACTTTCCCGCCTGGCTCGCCAAGAACGTGGGCTCACCCGTTCTAGCTGCGGTCTTTCGCCTTCGTGAGGTCCGTCCTGTTTCCTTCTCAAAATACGCCATCGATGCTCCGCACGTCATGTCTGTGGCGCTGATCATTTTTCGTCAGCTTCTTTCCACGCAGATCGACGCCATCCTCCGCGACCCGTCGGAGCTTCCCCTCGCCTCCCACCCAATTATTTACCATGCCCTCCTCTCTACAGAGGCTAACAAGGGCCGTCCGTTACCGTCGCGTCAGAGCCTCTTAGACGAAGCTGGCATCTTGCTCGGCGCAGGCGCAGACACTACCGGTGTCGCGCTCACGACCATCACGCATCACGTTCTCCACAATCCGGGGACTCACAAGCGCCTCAGGGCGGAGCTCCGTGAAGCGTGGCCCGTACTAGAAAACGTCCCACGATACGAGGTCCTGGAAAAGTTACCTTACCTGGTACGTCGAGTTCGATCGCCCTCGTGGTTCGATGGAGGCGAATGGGAGCCAAACCTAACTGATGGAACGTACACGTCCGTCATCCATCCGTGTGGTATAGACTGCCATTATCAAGGAGGGCCTCCGCATGTTTCCGAGCGCGATCGCCCACCCGCGTGTCGTGCCTCTCGAAGGCGCCGTCATATCGGGTTCATTCATTCCCGGTGGGGTGAGTTGGTTTTCCATTTGTACACCACCCTACCACCGCATCGCCGCCACGCCACAGTTTTACGAGACCTTTATTTTATTTGTGCAGACAGTCGTCGGCCAGTCCTTTGTATTTGTGCATCGGTCACCCGATATGTACGAACGCCCAGAAGAGTTCCTCCCCGAAAGGTGGTTAGGGTCAGACGCCAAAGCGTGTGAGGCGGCACTGAGTGTGTTTTCGAAAGGGCCGCGCAGTTGCCTCGGAGTTAATTTAGCGTACATAGAAATGTACACAGGGCTCGCGCATCTCTTCCGGAGGTTCGAGCCGCGGCTCGATGAGTCGAGGTGCGTGATTCTGATTCATTCCCCAGGTGTGGTAATTCTAATTCCGCTGTGATGTAGGCCCGCAAGTTTGAGGATTAAAGAACACTTCGTTCCTGTATTTGTTGGAGAACCTTTACGAGTTCATTGCAAGCCAGTTGTGGACTGAAATGCAGCGCCGCATAGCTATTAACATTAAATGAACAATGCTATGGTGGTCAAGACAAACGGTAGGGGAGGGTTTAGAGAGCTGGTCAAGCGACGTATGTACAACTAAAGTATGAAACGGTTAGAAGGATTGGGTGTCGCAAAAAACAACAAAGCAACTGAATAGCAAACAGAGACATGTGTGGTCGTGAAAGGTCGTTAGAGTCGTAACAAAGGGGTATACATAGTTAGTTAGTTCGTCAATCATAAAACGCAGGCGTGTCCGAGAACAGTGTAGGGAAGAGGATAGAAACTGGGCGGGGCGGTGTTCGGGTGCCAAAGTTGCCGTTATGACTCGAGAGCCATGC
>WNFR01005523.1_pt1 | contig 12944 bp, 15 predicted proteins | sample 5400221 | NCBI WGS metagenome assembly WNFR01 (sample SAMN13153357, study PRJNA577476) | soil metagenome | isolation source: 40 cm soil under Madrone tree | place: USA:California | collected 2016-06-14
ACCTGGTTTATCTGCCCACGGAACCGATGGCAGATCCGTTGCGGAACGATCCCATGTTCCCGCCTCTACTGGCACGCTTGGGGCTTAAGAAATGAGAAGACTGAAGGGGAGAGCGGCCCAATGAGCGACGCTTCTCCCGAACAGGTAAACGTGTTGTACGGCATTGGCTGATTAGATAACCGTGTCGGCTCCTTATCCTCCGAGCCCTGGTTGCTTGAGCGCACCAAGTTTACTCGGCGGCTGGGAGCCGACACGGTTATCTAATCAGCTCGCCGGGTAGTCAATGCGCACGCGGGTCGCTTCAATCGTACAATTATTGTGTAGGAATCGACCGTGTTTCCTTTTGTCACCGATCAGCCGGAATGCTGGCCCGCCCTGTCCCTTGAGTCGTGGCAAGATACCTATGCCACGCTCCACATGTGGACCCAGATCGTCGGTAAGGTCCGTCTCAAACTTACTCCGCTAGAGAATCATTGGTGGAATGTTCCGTTATATGTGACTGCCCGGGGCGTGACTACGTCGCGAATTCCCTATGGGGAAAGATCGTTTGAGCTGTGGTTCGACTTCGTCAGTCATCGGCTGGTGCTGGAAACGAGCGAAGGAGTGATGAAAACACTCTCGCTCGAACCACGATCGGTGGCGGATTTCTACCAGGAATTCATGAAGATGCTTCAGTCCGCCGAGATCGAAGTGAAGATCTGGCGCATGCCGGTCGAAATTCCTAATCCGATTGCGTTTGACGAGGATCGTCAACACGCGTCGTACGATCGGCAAGCGGTGGAAAAATTCTGGCGAATTCTGTTGTCGGTAGATTCCGTCTTCCACCAATACCGGGCGGGATTTCTCGGGAAGTCGAGTCCAGTGCATTTCTTCTGGGGCAGCTTCGACCTTGCGGTAAGCCGGTTTTCGGGGCGGCGAGCGCCGGAGCGTCCTGGCGCGGATGCCATGACGCAGGAGGCGTATTCCCACGAAGTAAGCAGTGTCGGATTTTGGCCGGGTAGCGGAGAAATCAAAGATGCAGCTTTTTATTCCTACGCCGTACCGGAGCCGGAGGGTTTTAAAGAGGCCCGCGTTCGGCCAGCTGCCGCGTTTTACCAGAAGGATCCAGGCGAGTTCCTTCTAATGTACGAGGACGTGCGACGGGCCAAATCGCCCAGCAAAACGTTACTCGATTTTTGCCAGAGCGCTTACGTGGCCGCCGCTACCCTCGGCAATTGGGATCGCAAGGAGCTCGAGAGACCGCAGGTAGATTTGGCTTCGTGACGTAGAAGACAACGCCATCTCATGGATCCTTCCTTTCGTGCTTCTCTCACGGACTGCCGGTTGCCCCTCGGCTTACCTGGCCCACCTGTCCGCGACGATCACTCCGAGTAGCCGTCGTCCTCCACGTCGTCATCATCGTCATTGTTCCCCTGATCTTCCTCCTCTTCCTCTTCTTCTTCTTCCTCGTCAGGCTCTTCGCGAACGAGCATATCGACAGGTACCGAGCGACTGGGAAAGAGTGGGTCGAGGCATTCTGGATGCATTGTGCTCATGCCTAATGGTACGCTCGGGCCAATGGACTAGCGCCGCACTTTATGGATAGCCAAGTCTCGTCGCATGTGGCAAGGTTGCTTATGGCAAAGAGCAAACTGACCGCACGCGAAAAATCCCGCCAAGAACAGGAACGAGCCAAATCTCTCGAAAACCACTCCCGGCAGCTGATGAAGAAGGCGGCTCAACTTCAGCAAAAGGCGCAGCACGCGGACGTTCGCCGAGCCGCTACACGAATCGCGAAGCAGGTTGAGACGAAGTAGATCGGTCGGAATGCGATGGGATTGATTCAGCGAAATTCGGCCGGCACAACGGGAAGGCCGCTGTCGATTAGTGACAGCGACCCCTGGTTGCGTACAGCTTATTCGGATTCCTTGCGAACTTTCTTTCGGGCACGCTTTCGAGCCAAGGCTTGCTTCACCCGGCGTTTCGCCCCCGGCTTCAAGTAGAAGGAGTGACGCTTTACTTCCTTAATGATGTCTTCTGTCTGAACCTTGCGCTTGAACCGACGTAAGGCGTTCTCTATCGACTCGCCTTCTTGTAGTCGAACTTCTGCCAAATTCATCACCCCCCAACCCAGCAACTATAGTGGATCTTCTAGAGCTTATCGATGTTCATTCTGCTTCTCTGTTCGGTCGCCTTCGCAAACGTTGGCACTTACCGCACGATGTGCGGGCCTAAACCTCTGTCAAACTGTTGCATCTCCATGCTAAACCGTATTCCTATTCCGCGTATGGTCAGAAGAGAACACCTTTTGCGGAACAACGCGACGAAGCAGCCACGTTCGAGTTCCGGCGATCCGAGCGATTTTTTAAAATTTCGTAGAAGGCGGGCAAAGACGCCAGATTGGGTAATCCACGTTGGCGTAATATCGCCGTTTAGATCAACATCCCCGGCCAAAACAAACGCAGGCCACTGTTTTACAGTGCCTGCGTCTTGGCTCGCGTCTAATTTTTTAATTGCTAACTGACTACGCCTGGTAGGCCTGTTCGTGTTGACGAGCCTCATACCAGAGAGCCAGTTCGACCCGGTTCCAGAGACCGAGTTTGTCGTAGATTACGCGGAGGTAATTCTTGATAACGTGTTCTGTAGTGCCGAGGGAATCCGCAATTTCCCGGTTCTTGCAGCCTTCGGCAACGAGCTGGATGATGGCGTGTTCTCTGGGGTTGGGTCCGCTGGGATTGATTGTCTCTCCGACCATAGCTGTCTCCTATAGAGCATAGTGGCTAGCTTCACTCGCTTGATGCCGCCTCGGATTCCAAAACGCATGAACAAGCGGTTGAAGTGGGCTTTTACAGTGCGCTCGGCGATGTGGAGATCCTGCGCAATTTCTGAGTTGTCGCACCCCTGAAGCAGGAGGTCGATGATCTGCTGCTCCCGGCGCCCGACTCGGTTATTCTGTTGCTCCATTAGACTGCACCTCGCGGGTTGCGCAAGGATGCTGCCCGTGCGCAGGCAGCACTCAGGATCCTATGCGCACCCTGGATTTCAAGTCTTGCCTTTAGCTTTAGCATCCTCGCGGCCAAATCTACGGAAATCCGTTAACTCCCTGTGAAATTCTATAGACCGCGTGTTTACGGGCGAAAAACGCTGCTTCAATACGGTCTCTACTGCAGGAACGGTCAAGTTTTGCTCAGGCACTAAGCGAAACGCCTTAGGAGAAAACTGCCGAAAACTGCCGGACGGACGGGGAATCATTACATGGGGTCCTGTAGACGGAGGCCCCGATAATATCGAAAACTTACGAGCTGCGAGCTGGGTTGCTCGTAGCCCGTGGCTCGAAGCGCTCGCCCTCACCTGAACCGTGTCCAATCTCATCGCATTCCCTATAATAGGAAGGTGGACTTCAAGCTAGCCAGCACCTACACCCCACAAGGCGACCAGGGTCAAGCCATCCAAAGCCTGACGCGGGGAATTTTCGACCGCGAACAGCATCAGGTTCTACTGGGCGTGACCGGATCAGGCAAGACTTACACCATGGCTAAGGTGATCGAGGCGTCGAATCGCCCCGCCCTGGTGATGGCCCACAACAAGACCCTGGCAGCGCAGCTTTATCACGAGTTCAAGAGCTTCTTTCCTCAGAATGCGGTCGAATATTTCGTCTCGTATTACGACTACTACCAGCCGGAGGCCTACGTTCCGGCGGCTGACCTTTATATCGAGAAGGAATCCACGATCAATGACGAACTCGACAAGCTGCGGCTTTCTGCGACGCGGTCGCTGTTCGAGCGGCGCGACGTTCTGATCGTCGCTTCGGTCAGCTGTATTTACGGTTTGGGCTCGCCCGAAGCTTATTACGGCATGCTGCTGTTTCTGGAAAAGGGTCAGAAGATCAAGCGGCAGGACATCACCAAAAAGCTGGTCGAGATTCTTTACGAGCGGACTGAGGGCGAATTCCGGCGCGGGACGTTTCGCGTACGCGGCGATGTGATCGAAATTTATCCCACCTACGATGACATGGCGTACCGCATCGAGATGTTCGGCGACCAGGTTGAATCGCTTTCTCAAATCGATCCGCTGTTCGGCACGGTAAAGCAACGTTACATGCGGTTGCCGATTTATCCGAAGACGCACTATGTGATGAAGGAAGAGACGCGGGCTTCGGCGGTTGCGTCGATCAAGCAGGAGTTGGCTTGGTGGGAAGTAGAGCTCGAAAAGCAGGGACGGGTCGTCGAAGCGCAGCGCATTCATCAGCGCGTGATGTATGACCTGGAAATGATCAAGGCGATGGGCTACTGCCACGGCATCGAAAATTACTCGCGACATTTCACGGGGCGCATGCCGGGCGAGCCGCCGCCGACGCTGCTGGATTATTTTCCGCGCGACTTTTTGCTCTTCATCGACGAATCGCATCAGACGGTGCCGCAACTACACGGCATGTATCACGGCGACCGCTCGCGCAAGCAGACGCTGGTCGAATACGGCTTCCGTATGCCGTCGGCGCTCGACAATCGTCCGCTGACGTTCGAGGAGTTTGAGCACCGGACTAATCAGATCGTTTATGTCTCGGCGACGCCGGGGCCGTATGAACTGACTAAGTCGGCTGGAGTCGTGGTGGAGCAGATTATTCGGCCGACGGGCCTGATTGATCCACCCGTCGAAATGCGGCCGGTTAAAGGCCAGATCGACGATCTGCTGCATGAGATCCGACGCCGGTCTGAGATCAACGAGCGGGTGCTGGTCACCACGCTCACCAAGCGGATGGCCGAGGATCTTGCCGAGTACTATGGCGAGGTCGGCGTGAAATGCCGTTACATGCACTCCGAGATCGAAACGCTGGAGCGGGTGAAGATTCTGCGTGACCTGCGCAAGGGCGAGTTCGATGTATTGATCGGGATCAACCTGCTTCGCGAAGGACTCGACCTGCCAGAAGTGTCACTGGTCGCCATTCTTGACGCCGACAAAGAAGGGTTTCTGCGATCGGCGGGATCGCTGATTCAGACGATCGGGCGCTGCGCCCGAAATCTGAACGGACGCGCGATTCTGTATGCCGACCGAATGACTGACTCGATGAAGAAAGCGCTCGACGAGACCGACCGACGCCGCGCTATCCAGCAGGCTTACAACGAAGAGAACGGCATTACGCCCGAATCGATCATCCGGCCCCTGGACATGTCGCTGGTCGCGATCGTTGGCGCCGATTACACCGATCTTGTCGGCGCGGACGACGGCATCCCCGAGTTCAAAACGCAGGAGGAACTCGACGCCTTCCTGGCGAAACTCGAAAGCGACATGCGGGAGTGCGCCAAGCGTTTCGAGTTCGAACGGGCGGCGAAGTTGCGGGATACGATCAAAGGGCTGCGGACGAAGGAATTTCTGATCGCGTAAAGCTTGCAACGTTAGTTGAGTTTAATCCCAACTTCTTGGGCGAGCTTTCGTAGCTGCTGATCGAAACTGAAGAGGCGATCTGCCTTGAGTTCGAGAGCCGCCGCGACGTGGAGTAAGTCCGCTGTGCGCGTTCCGAATTGCGCTGTGGTTTCACGAACCAACTGATGCGCTCGCTCAAAAACCTGATCCGACAGTGGACGCATTTGGAAAACGGTATTCCGCAAATCCTGCTCAAAGTCTTTCCGGGAAGAGCGGGCTTGCGCGGCTGAAACTTCTTTCCGAAAAACCCGCAATTCCAGAGCATTGTTCAGTTCCAGTTCTCCAAAGGTCGTCAGAAAACGGTCTCCCGAGGATGTCTTCATCACACGCGCAGCGGCCGAAGAATTCACGTCCGGACTGTAGAGCGAAACGAGAAAGCTGGTGTCGACATAGGTTCTCAATAACGGCTCCGGTCTTCAGCCAGCAACTGGGCGCCGCTTTTCGTCAACACCTTCTCGCCATAGATCTTGCGGAGCCGGCCGAGAAAATCCGGCACTTCCGCCAAACTCTCTGCGCCCTCCGGCACCAGACGGGCAATCACACGCCGGCGCTTCGTGATCTGGATTTCTTCTCCTTGATGCAAGAGACGCTCGATCTTCTTGAATGCGTAGCGGAGATCGCGAATAGAGGCCGTTTTCATGTGATACATTTTAGCATCACATTGTCTCGATCGCAATGAGTTTCGGCCCGGCGCTCTCTATTGCGCGAAACTCCGCCGAAGCCTCTTCCATGCCAGCCGCGCAGGAAAGAACAGCACCACCAGCCAAAACAGCAGGCTGGGACCATTCTCGAGGAGGAATAGCACCAGGCTGACCACGCCATCGACCATACTCTTATATCCCGCGACGGCAGCGTTACTGAGACGGGTGGAGGTCGATGGCGGCACTACCTGCAACTGCGCTTTGTAATCCTCGGCGATGGTCACGTTCAGGGTGGCAAAGCTCACCTGGTTCGACATGTTCTTTCTTTCGGCTTCCATCTGCTCGATTTCGCCGCGGACGCGCGCGTGTTCATTCTCGACGGCAAGAACATCGCTGAGCTTCCCTGTGCGCTCTTGCAGCAATTCGGTCAGTCGATGTTCGGTGTTTCGGGCGTTGGCGAGCCGTGCCTCGAGATCCACGTATTGCGAAGTCACGTCTTCACCGTTCTGCGATTCCGATTCGACACGGCCTAGAGTCTTCATCTCGATCAGGGTCGCGTCGAGTTGATCGGCGGGAATGCGGAGTGTCGCGGTCAGGCTGCGTCCAGTTCCCGTGGCACTGCCGACCTTCAACTCCCCGAGGTAACCACGATGCCGCTTCAGAATGGACTCCATTGCGGACCGCACTTTATCGAACTCATTTGTAATTAGTGAGAGTTCAGCAGTCCGGATAATCATCGGGCCTCTGACAGGCAGGACATTCGTGTCGGACAAAGACGCAGCGAACTTGCTTGCTGGGGCCTTCTGGAGTTTCGCGAATTGGTCAAGGCGGTCGAACTGTTTACCGTGTGACGGTTTCGGAGCGGCGGCTGGTCCCTTCGATGGTCGTACCTCGAGGGCGTCGCGGTCAGAACCCAAATCTGTGGTGACGGCTTGGCCGACAGTAGAAAACACGTTGTTGGCATTTCGCCCTATGAACCTCACGGTCCCGATCACAACCACAAAGACGATCGCCAAAGCGCCGATCCATTCTGCCGTTTCCCAGCGGTGTCCCAGAATCGCCCGCCACGTTGCCCTTTTGGCGCCAGCATTTCCTCTTCGTCCGGATGTGCGTCCGTTGCGTGCAGCTGTGATTGCCGGCGGCATCGCGGACTCCGTCGTTTTAACATTCCAAGACTTGAGATGTTGAGAAACACTTCGCAAATCGGAAACAACACTCTGACACTCCACGCACTCACTCAAGTGTCCCTCGGCGACTGCGGTCCGAACGCTAGGCAGTTCCCCGTCCAGGTAGGCCATCAGCTCTTCTGGTTCGATGGGATGTGTAGATTTGTTCATAAGGCCTCGCCTTCCGCCCGCGCTAGTCTTGCTGCATTCGACGCCTCGCTAGTCATCGCATCGTTGCGCCTGACCGCCGGCTCTAGATGGCCCTTCATTGCCATCCGCGCTCGAAACAACCGCGAGCGAACCGTGTTCACCGGAAGCTTCAGCAGATCTGCAATCTCTGCATAGGTAAGTTGTTCGTACTCACGCAGCATCAGAATTTCGCGCTCGGATTCGTCCAGTCTTTCCAGAGCCTGGCGGACCCACATCGCCGCGTCTGGGGCGTCGTTGGTGGCGGGTTCCGGAGAAGGCTGGCCAAGAGGCGAATCTCTGAATCGCCTGCGGCGCTCGGCTGCCAGAAGGTTCATGGCAATGCCATAGAGATATGTGCGAACCAGAGCGCGCGCCTCATAGTGCGCGACTGCATGGATCACGGCCAGAAAAGTCTCCTGCGTCAGATCCTCGGCGCGCTGGTCACCGTTCAGGCGTCGCCGGAAATATCCATAGAGCGGCCCACGATAGCGCGCAAACAACTGCTCAAAGGCCTCGCGCGATCCACCCTGAAATTCCGCCATCAAGGCTTCGTCGCTGATCATTGTCGGCGCCACCTTCCTCCGCCCCGCAGCCTTCTGAGGTCTCTATTCATACGCTGTAATGTCGCAAACGGCCAAAAAGTTCCCGAGAAACGCGAAAATCGCATCTCTAACAATGTCGGCGAGTAACAATTCTCCCGCGCCACCCGCCAAGCACCAAGTCTGAGCTAGGTCCCACCGCCCACATTGTGAAAGGTTGGTCACACCGGCCCTCGGAGGATCGCCACGCAACTCCCATGCCTGGCAGCGCATCCTAGGCGCCGGTCTGCAAGCACTTGATGGCACACCCCTTTTGAATTATGTGCTCCTTCAGAGCCGCCGGCCCCTTCGGGGGACGGTTGGCACTGGGTTTGCACATATTCAAGTCTGAGCAAGTGCACAAAGGGTAACAGTGACCGCAACTTATGACTGGTTACCCTCGCAACGCTGCGGCAGACCCGTAAGGGCCGCAAGAATGGCAGGTGGTTTTCCCAGCGATTCGAATTGATGAAGGTGGCAGGGAGGTGTTCTGTGGAACTCGGTCTTCGAACTTCAGCGGTGGTGGCCATGGTTTTCGCGATTTCGCTCTTCGTGAGCGCGCAAACCCCGGCTCAGGTTGGCGATGTGTATGTGGGAACATGCGACGGAGCAATTCAGAACACGCAGCAAGACGAAATTGACATCTACAACTCCGCGGGACAATTTGTAGCGGCGTTCCATGGGCCCAGCCAGAACTCGTGCATGGCAGGGATGACCTTCGATCCTAACGATTACCTTCACATCATCAGCGCGCGTTTCGGCACACAATCGTGGAACGTGCTCGAATTGGACAACGTGGGCAACTTACTAACCACGCGCGGACCATTTAACTCGCCGGTCTCAGTTACGCATGACCAGAACGGTAATCTGTATGTCGGGCAGGGGAGCATTCTCAAAGTAGATCACGCCGGAAACATGGCGACTTATGCGGTGGGGGGCGGTGCGCAGTGGATCGATTTGGGACCCGATCAGCGCACTCTCTTCTACAGTGCGGCCAATGGCGATGTTAAGAGCTTCGATATCGTCACGCAGGCGCAAGGGCCGGACATAGTGATTGACGCGCTCGCCAGAGGTGTACGAGCGCTGCCGGACGGCAGTATTCTGACGAACTCTCTGGGCGCTATCCGACGCTGGGTCCCTCCGTGTGCAGGGTGCTTCCCGTATCGTCAGGACTTTGCGTATCAGGTCCCGGCGAATGCGGACGGCTTCGCGCTCGATCCCGATGGAGTGAGCTTGTGGACCATTAACACGTACTACGATAGCCCCAACCAGTTGGGGAAGGCCGATGTCTATCGCACTAACATCAAGACCGGCGACCCGATGGGGGCGTTCTCTTTGGAGCCGCTCTCCAATGGCCGATATTATTCGATGAGCATCGGCGTCAACGGCGATGGCGCGAACTCCTCCGCAACATCGACTCCCTCGCTAAGCTTTGTGGGGCGAGCCGTGGGAACGACCAGCAGCGCGAAGAGGGCAACAATCACCAACACCGGCGCGGTGCAACTGGTGGTGAGCAAGGTGACGATCACGGGCGATTTCGCGATCAAAAAGAATGGATGCAGCAAGGGGATTCAGCCTGGGTTGTCCTGCAACATCTATGTGTCTTTCACTCCAACCCAAACCGGGGTACGAAGCGGGGCATTGAAGATTTTCGACAATGCGAATAACAGTCCGCAAACGGTTACGCTATCGGGGGTTGGGAAGTAAGCGAACGGCGGTCTAAGTTGCGGACAAGTACCGGTCGATCGGTGTCAGATTGCCATCGCAGTCGTCACAACCTGCAGCTTGGCCTCGGGAGCAATCGCACTCAAAGCAGCTTCCGTAACGCTTTTCTGACTGATAGCTGAGCCTTCGATCTCGACAAGTACTAGTTGTGAAATCGCAGAATAGGTTTCTCCGGCGACGATCAAGGCTGCGAGCGCGGTTTGTAATGGAGAAAGACTTGGGTTGAAAGCAACATTCTCAATGTAGGCGCCTTTGTAGATGCGTCCGGACGGTGTCCGTATCGCGACTCCCGAATGAGCCTTGGAATAGGGAGCGTACGACCGCCGGGCGGCATCCATGGCTGCGAGCGTTAACTCGTCGGAAATTCCTTTTGGCCGCGCCAGATTCGTTTCTCTCACCGGCAGAGCGCCATCTTTGAAGCCGAGATCTTTGGGGCCAAAGGCTGAGGGCAGCAGAGCATCCAGCCGTGCCGGCGATTGTCCCGCGATCACTACTTGAACGTCACCGCTGGGCGCCATTTCATTGATGAACTGACGGCAATGACCACAGGGAGCAGCCGTCACCGCAATTGCAGAGATCCCTGGTTCGGAATGCATGTACGCATTCGACAAAGCGAATTGCTCTCCGTGCACGGAGAAGCCGAGCGAGTGACCAGGGATCTCGATATTGGCGCCCAGATACAGGTTCCCGGTGACACCTCGTGCTATCGCTCCTACCAGATAGTTTGAAATCGGCGGACGGGAATAGGTTCGCGCCAGAGGTAACAGGTCGACCATCAGCGCATCGACATTCTTGCGCTCGCGGTCGGCGAGGTGTGCAACGTCCGACGCTGGGATGTTTCCGCTGAATCCGGGGGCTTTCAGAAGAAGCAGCAACTGCTCGCGCGATCCCTCTTTGAATTGCGGGAGAAGTTTGGCGAGCGTATCGTCCTTGAATTCCGCGGCAGAAACCGGAGCCCGTTGCATGACCAGCAATCCTAAACCGGCAGCACCAAGCGTGACCAGCGTGGACCGGCGACCGATTGGTTTGTTCGAGAACATTGCCTCCATGATAACCCGGCCATGTAGGCCGGACACTCTTGAACAGCGGGTTGAAGTTGATTTTGCAATTGGTTTGGGGTTGGTTTTTGGCGTTGCTGTTGGGTTCTCTTGAAGTCGAGGCGGAACTCCCAAATCAAAGCGAGAGTCAACCGCAACACCAACGGCGGCGGACAAGGGTGTCCGCCGTACAGAGGTGTTAGCCTCCGGCAGCGTGACCGATCCTCTTGCCCGATTCACGGGCGACCAGACTGAGTTCTTTTTCGATAGAAGAAAAACGCTGAAAGACCTCGTGGAGCCGCAGAGCCATGTTGCGAATCGTGTCGGCCTGCGCGAGCACGGGGGCGGGTAGTCCAGCTTCGAGCAGAAGTAACTCCGCATTGCCCAATACAGACGTGAGTGCGTTATTCATGGTGGAGTGCATCTCCACCATGTAGCGTCCGAGCGTCGCCTCGGCAACTGCCGCCGCGCGGAGCAGATCAGATTCCGAGGCTCGCAACTCGGCTTGCGTACGGCGCAGAATTTCACGACCGAGAAGGACGGGCATCACAGCCCATGATTGCGAGGCTCGACGCAACTCGAGGATAGAACCATGAATGGCGTATACGTCACCCGAACTATCGGCGTGAATAATGATGGCAGGTTTTCCGGCTGTGGCCAGCGCACGTTTCAATGGGGCGCGTTTTTCGGACTTGGCGGCGTCGGCGATTGCGAGGTCGTAGGTGTCGCGATGGAGTTCGCTGCAGAGATCTTCTTCGAGCAGCACAAACTCCGGCAGCTCGCCACCCTTGGGCCAACTCTCGGTCAGGTCCCGGGAGAAGGCAGGGTTGCTCGAAAGAATCAGCACGGTGGGGCGATTGATCATGAGAGCATTCGCGTGTAGCTAGCTGCGCTTTCCACTACCGGACGGTTTCGACGCTGCCGCGGCGGAGCGGGCAGCAGGTTTGCGCGTAGCGCCACCTTGCAGAGCATCGTCCACCGCAGCGCGGAGATCGACAAGCATGCGCAAGGGCTGACCCGAAGAGTACTCAGCATGGAACATCACTTTCCATGACTGGCAGATCATGCGCAGGCGGGTCGTGGGTTCATCGGCCGAGAACTGGGCGCGACGGCAGTCGAGACTGTTGACTCCCCGCTTTTCCAACTCGCGCAAGCCGTCGAGGATTGCATTCAGGTCGTCATGCATGAGGCGGAAGAAGACGCGTCGCATCATGAAACTGAAACGCGCAAAGGCCACCATCGCCGCGGGATCGAAATAGCGGTCACCGCCCTGCATCTTGAGCTTGCGCCCCTGCTCTAGAACTCCACTGTGGAGAAGTTCACTCAGCCGCTTGCATTTGGTGGCGGACTGCATCAGTGTTTCGAGCGACGTCAACCAGATCGGCAGCTTCGGTTCCTGCGGGCCGAGGGCCGGCTCCAAAACCTGCGCCACATAGTCGAGATCGAGGTCGGCATCTTCCAATCCCGAGGGCGCGCACAGCGAGAAATACTGTACGAGCAGGAAGTCGATCTTGTCGCGATCACTCGATGCCTTGACTTCTTTATGTAGATGATGTGTGAGCAGATCGCGCAGGACCGCTTCATTGGCCATCGGTGTGGTCTGCAAGAATTGCCGGAGTTGATGGACCTGGATGTGAGTGTCGACTTGGTGGAGCCAGGTATTCGCCTGCTCCACGGCCTCCTGCGAGGGCGACTGCGCGTCGTCGATCAGTGGGCTGGCGGGAACGTCGATTACGAATTCCTTAACCAGCGCGGAGTAGATCGGCTGCAAGGCACATAGTTGCGGCCACGTCTCGCCTAACGATCTAGCGGTAGATGTAGATGGGGTCATGATTTGACGATCCAATTGGGCACATTTTTAAGGAACCGGGCGGCAACCACCGTCCGGTTCGGATGGTATTGCACGGCCACGACCGACGCCTCAACCCGCAGGGCGCCGTCCTTGCTTTCGAGCAGAACGCGATCGGCAAATTCCAGCGGACGGTCGGTGGCAAATAGAACTTCGGAGGGAGTTCCGAACTCAATCACTATGTCGCTGTACGTGGATTTCTCTTTATCAGTGCCTTCGGTGCGGCTGAGTTTGACGGGAATGCGGACCGGAGTGGCTTGCGGAAAGAACTTTGCCAGTCGTCCGACGAGTTCCGGTTGCAGAGCGCGCGACGTGGCGGTGGCCTGGTTTGGCACAGAAAACCTCATACCCGGACATTG
>WNFR01014268.1_pt1 | contig 12943 bp, 11 predicted proteins | sample 5400221 | NCBI WGS metagenome assembly WNFR01 (sample SAMN13153357, study PRJNA577476) | soil metagenome | isolation source: 40 cm soil under Madrone tree | place: USA:California | collected 2016-06-14
TTCCCACGCGCGCCTTCCGGCTCGATCGTGACGAGATCGAAGCCGCGCGCGAGCGTGTCGCGCACGTACGCCTCGGGGTGGTAGGCACTGCAGAGGTTGCTCCCGGGGAGCTCGGTCCAGCGGACGACGAGCTCGCCTCGCTCGAAACGCGCTCGTTCGTCGTCCTCGAGGCGGGAGAGATACGACCGGCCGTGCGTCGTGACGAACAGCCGTCCACCGGGGCGAAGGACCCTGCGCAGCTCGTCGCGCCACCCCTCCTGCAGGTCTTCCGTCAGATGCGTGAAGACCGAGAGGGCGTAGACGAGGTCGAAGCTCTCGTCGGCGAAGGCGAGCGGAGGGGAGAGGTCGTTCCGTGCGAGGTGTGCGAACGGGAGGTGGCGGCAGCACCAGTCGACTGCGCCGTCGTCGCGATCGTTCCCGGCGACCGTTCCCGGATGCCCGTCCCAGTACCGGAGCACGCGGCCGCAGCCGCACCCGAAGTCGAGGACCGATTCGACCTCGGCGATGGGGACGTGCGCCGCGATCGCGTCGAATGCGGCTCTGCCGCTCCGGAGAAACCAGTCGGCGTCGGCCGTTCCGGCGACCCGCACCATCAGTCGTCGGGGCGGCAGCGGCGGTCCGTCGACCGCTCGCACGCGCGCCGGCCGCAATGCCACCGCGATCTCGTACGCGCGGAAGGCGGGGCCGACGAGGCCCGCTCGTTGGAACAGCCGAAGCAGCCGCCGCTTCACCGCGCAGGACGGTACAGCGGCCTACACTTGTCCGTGTGGCGCAGGCGCCTGTTCTTCCGGCCGGTTTCGAGCTTCCGCTCGAGCCGCGGCTGCCCCGGATCGGATCCGTCGACGCTGTCGCGCTCGAGGAGCGCGCGGCGTCGCTCGCGAAACGTTCGATCAAGAAGGACGCGAAGGTCTTCGCACTCGAGCTCGCGATCCGGACGACCGACCTGACGACGCTCGAGGGTTCAGATACGCCCGGCAAGGTCGCGGCGCTCTGCTCGAAGGCCCTGCGGCCGGATCCGACCGATCCGTCGATTCCCTCGTGCGCGGCGATCTGCGTGTATCCGAACCTCGTCCCGACCGCGCGCGAGCGGCTGCAGGGCAGCGGCGTGCATATCGCTGCGGTCGCGACCGGCTTCCCGTCCGGGCAGTACCCGACGCCGATCAAGGTGGCGGACGTCCGGAGCGCGGTCGAGCTCGGGGCCGACGAGATCGACATGGTCATCGACCGGGGCGCGTTCCTCTCCGGCCGGTACGCGAAGGTGTACGACGAGGTCGTACGCGTAAAGGAGGCGTGCGGCGACGCGGCGCACCTGAAGGTCATCCTCGAGACGGGCGAGCTCGGCACGTACGACAACGTGCGACGCGCGACGCTCCTTGCCATCGCCGGCGGCGCCGACTTCGTCAAGACGTCGACCGGCAAGATCGCGCCCGCCGCGACGCTGCCCGTCGCGTTGTGCATGCTCGAGGCAGTGCGCGATGTGTACGTCGAGACCGGGCGGCGCGTCGGCTTCAAGGCGGCAGGCGGCATCCGCCAGGCGAAGCAGGCGGTGCAGCACCTCGTGCTCGTGCACGAGACGCTCGGGCCGGAATGGCTGACGCCTGAGCTGTACCGCCTCGGAGCCTCCTCGCTGCTCAACGACATCCTCATGCAGCTGCGCAAGGAGAAGACCGGCGCGTACCAGAGCCCCGACTACTTCACGCTCGACTGACCTGCGGATGAAGATTTCGACGTTCGCAACGCATCCGGCACACCGCCCTGACGGTTGCCGGCCTACCGTTTGCCCCGCCCTAAAGGGTGGGGGGATGGAGGTGGGAGCGCTCCCGCGCGCCGAGGTCCTCCGTGGCTGAGCTCGATCGCACCGGCGGTGCGCCCGCCGTCCCGGCCGACTGGACATACGCGCCCGCGCCCGAGTCGCGCGACATCGTCCAGCTGCGCGACCGCTACGGCCTCTTCGTCGGGGGCAAGTGGATCGAGGCGAGCGAGACGTACGAGACGATCTCTCCGGCAAGCGAGGAGCCACTCGCGGTCATCGGCCAGGCGACTGCGACCGACGTCGACCACGCGGTCGCCGCGGCGCGCACAGCGTTCGCCGACGGATGGTCTTCGCTCCCCGGCTCCGAGCGCGCGAAGTACCTCTTCCGCGTCGCGCGCATCCTCCAGGAGCGCGCCCGCGAGTTCGCGGTGCTCGAGTCGCTCAACGGCGGCAAGCCGATCAAGGAGTCGCGGGACGTGGACCTGCCGCTGGCCGCGGCGCACTTCTTCTATTACGCCGGCTGGGCGGACAAGCTCGAGTACGCGTTCCCGAACCGCCGTCCACGCCCGGTCGGCGTCGCAGGCCAGATCATCCCGTGGAACTTCCCGCTGCTCATGCTCGCGTGGAAGATCGCGCCCGCGCTCGCATGCGGGAACACCGTTGTGCTGAAGCCGGCCGAGACGACGCCGCTGACCGCGCTGCTCTTCTGCGACGTGCTGCGCCAGGCCGAGCTGCCTCCCGGAGTCGTCAACATCGTCACCGGCGACGGACGCACCGGCGCCGCCATCGTCGACCACGAGGGCGTCGACAAGATCGCCTTCACCGGCTCGACCGAGGTGGGAAAGGCGATCCAGCGCCAGCTCGCCGGTTCGGGCAAGAAGCTCACGCTCGAGCTGGGCGGCAAGGCGGCGAACATCGTGTTCGACGACTGCGCGCTCGACCAGGCGGTCGAAGGGATCGTCAACGGCATCTACTTCAACCAAGGGCACGTGTGCTGCGCGGGCTCGCGCCTGTTCGCACAGGAGTCGATCTACGAGCCGCTCGTCGAGAAGCTCAAGCGCCGGCTCGAGACACTCCGCGTCGGCGACCCGCTGGACAAGAACACCGACGTCGGGGCGATCAACTCAGCGATGCAGCTCGACAAGATCCGCGAGCTCGTTCAGTCGGGCCGCGACGAGGGCGCCGAGATCTACCAGCCGCCGTGTCGCTTGCCGGAGAAGGGCTACTGGTTCGCGCCGACGGTGTTCACGAACGTCGCGCAGAGCTACCGCATCGCCCAGGAGGAGATCTTTGGCCCGGTGCTGTCCGTGCTGACGTTCCGCACGCCCGAGGAGGCGCTCGAGAAGGCGAACAACACGCCGTATGGCCTGAGCGCCGGCGTCTGGACGGAGAAGGGCTCGCGCATCCTCTGGATGGCGCAGCGGCTGCGCGCCGGCGTCGTGTGGGCAAACACGTACAACCGCTTCGACCCGACTTCGCCGTTCGGCGGCTACAAGGAATCGGGCTTCGGCCGTGAAGGCGGACTGCACGGTCTCGAGCCGTACTTGAGGTTCGACGAGTGACACGCCTTCCGATCAAGAAGACGTACAAGCTGTTCGTCGGCGGCGCGTTCCCGCGCAGCGAGTCGGGCCGCACGTACGAAGCAGAAGGACAGAACGTCGCCCGGGCGTCGCGGAAGGACGCCCGCGACGCTGTGCGCGCAGCGCGTGCCGCGCAGCCGAGCTGGGCATCGGCCACCGCGTACAACCGCGGCCAAGTGCTCTATCGCCTCGCCGAGATGGTCGAGGCGCGCGTGTCCGAGTTCGCGGAGCTGTGCTCCGGGCGCGACGAGGTCGAGCGCTCGATCGATCGCATCGTCTGGTACGCGGGCTGGGCGGACAAGCTCCCTCAGGTGCTCGGCGGCTCCAATCCCGTCGCCGGCCCGTACTTCAACTTCACCGTTCCGGAGCCGACCGGAGTCGTCGCGTTGCTCGCACCGGACGACCCGCCGCTGCTTGGACTCGTCTCGCGGCTGCTTCCGCCGATCGTCGGCGGGAACGCGGTCGTCGCCGTCGCATCCGAGCAGCGACCGCTCGCCGCGATCGAGCTCGCCGAGGCGATCGCGACAAGCGACCTTCCCGGCGGCGTCGTCAACATCCTCACCGGTTTCCGCTCCGAGCTCGCACCAGTACTTGCCGCGCACATGGACGTAAACGCGATCGATCTCGCCGGCGCCGACGGCGCGGCGCCCGAGCTGGAGAAGCTCGCGGCAGAGAACGTGAAGCGCGTCGTCCACGGGCGCGCCGACGTGCAGAGCCCGTGGGAAATCGCGGGCTTCCTCGAGCTCAAGACCGTCTGGCACCCGATCGGCCAGTGAACGCTCGATACGCTACGGACGCAGGAATGGCGCAACGCCGCTTCAGCCACGCGATCGCCGAGGGCGACGGTATCTCCGTGATCGCGGCAGTCGAGGACCCGGAGTCGGCGCGCGCCGCCGAAGAGCAGCGCGCAGAGGCGCTCGTCGTCCGGGGCGACCCGATACCCGTGCGGGAGGCGAGCTCGCTTCCGATCCTTTGGCGCGCAGACGTCTCGCTCGAGCGCGCGTCCGCCGCCGCCGACGCGTACCTGCTGGTGTTCGATGCGCTCGAGGAAGACGACGGCAGGCTCGAGGAGCTGCACGCACATGCGGTCGAGCTCGGCCTCGACTGCGCCGTCGAAGTCCGCGACGAGCAAGAGCTCGAGCAGGCGCTCGAGCGCGTCGACCCGGAGATCTTCCTGCTCTCCCCGGCGGAGCGGGAGGACGACGAAGCGGCCCTCGACGTCGTGCTCGAGCTTCTCGCAGCGGTGCCGGCGGGGAAGCTCGCGATCGCCGACCTCCAGCTCACGACCCGCGAAGAGGTTCAGGAGCTCGAACGCGCCGGCTGCGATGCGGTCATCGTCCACGGGCACGAGGTGTCGCCCCTGGTCGACGAGCCGCCGCCCGACGTCTAGAGCGCTACGCTGTCGCGCCATGAGGGTGTCCGCGGCCGCGGGTGTTGTCGCGCTCGCGCTGGGCGCGCTCGCGCACGGCGCCGCGGGCGCGCCGAAGACGAGCTGCCCGGCGAACTGGGCCAAGGGCTGGCAGCGCCTCGCGGACAAGGTCGCCGCCCCCGTCTACTGCCCGACCTGGATGCCGAACCCGCTCGACGCGCGCATCGGCGGGCAGTACGAGGACATCTATTCGATCGGCAAGGACCGCAGCTACCTCGTCAGCTTCCTCGAGCACGGCGACCTTGGCAGCGGCGACGTCCATGTCAACTTTCGCGCCTATCCGGGCCGCACAACGATTCCGCGGTGCCCCGCTCGTGCAGACCAGTGGCACATCCTCCTCGCGTGGCGGCACGCAGGCTCGCTCTACTCCGTCAGCCAGCACGTCATCAACCCGTACGACAGCGCGACGAGGATTCGCGAGAACCTTCAGCGCCTATTGAAGGGCCTCGTGCTCGTACAGCCCGCCGGGTGATGCGGCTCACACGGCGCCGACTCCTGGGCGGTGCGGCCACCGCCGCGCTCGGCGGGGCCGGGATCTACGAGCTCGTCGACCGGCTCGGCTCCGCGCCGGCGCGCCCGGTCGCGGAGCCCGCGGGCATGCCGGTGGAGCAGCATGTGCTCGACCTGCGCACAACGCACAGCGAAGGCATCGAGGTGATCGTGCCGCCGCTGCACAGCGAGATCGTCACTGCGACGCTCGACGTCGGCGATCTCCGCGACGCGCAGCGACAGCTCGAGGACGTCCTCCGCCGGCTCGACGGCGCCCATCCGCTGACCGCGGCGGGGCTGGGGGTGACCGTGGCGTGGGGCATCCCGTACTTCGAAAAGCACGTCGCCGCGCAAGCGAAGGCGCACCTTCCGCGCGACCGCCGCGCGGGCAAGCCCGTGCTCCTGCCGACACGGCGATTCCCGAGCGATCCGCGGACGACGATCCTCGAGACGAACGATGTCGCCGTCCTCCTGCGCAGCGACCACGCGGAGCACATCGAGGCGGCGCGAAAGGAGATCTTCGGCCTGCCGTTCTTCACCGTGACGAGCATCCGCCGCGGATTCGCGGGCGGTGGTTTCGACGGCGGCCAGAGCCTCCCGAAGAAGATGGCCGTCGCGGCCGGCGTCCCCGGCGCGGATCTCATCCCCGACGGCTCGGAGCTCTTCCTCGGCTTCACCTCGACGCAGAAGGCGGGTCTCGGCCCTGGGAAGATCGCGAACCACGAGACGCTCGGCTACGTCGACCTCGGCTCGGGCTACTTCCACGGCGGCACGCACATGCACCTCTCGCACATCAGCGAAGACCTCGAGGCGTGGTACCTCAACTTCGATTTCGACGAGCGCGTGCTCACGGCGTTCCGCCCCGGCATGACCGGCGTCAAGCAGGGCGCGCAGACGGTGCCTCAAGGCCCCGCGCAGGTATCGCCGGAGGCCGAGCTGGTCCGGCAGTTCCGCAAGACGGGCCGGTTCGGGCACAGCGCCTCGATCCAGGCGACCTCACGGCTCCTGCAGGACACGATCGGCGCGGACGGGACGCACTACCCGAAGGGGACGGCGATCCCGCAGCGCGCCGATTTCAACACGCTCGACAATCCGTTCGCGTTCTCCGTCGACCCGAGGCGCGACGGGATGAGCCGCGAGCCGATGGCCGGTGTCCATTTCGTCGTCTTCAACCCGTCGGGCGACGACTTCGAGCGCAACCGCCTCGCGATGGACGGCGTCCTCCCCGGCGGGCGGAAGCTGTCCGTGCCGCCGCGCAATCGCGCACAGGGCTTCAACTCGGTGCTGACGACGACGCATCGCCAGAACTTGCTCGTGCCGCCGCGGCGCCACCGGTCGTTCCCGCTCGCCGAGCTGTGACGACGGCTGCGATCGTCGCCGTGCGCCGCTAGTCGAAGAAGGCCTGCGCCACCGCGTACCAGTCCGGCGGCACGGTCTTCAGCTCCGCGGTCGCCTCTGCGAGCGGGACGGCGACGATGTCGTCGCCGCGCAGTGCCGCCATCTGCCCGAACTGCCCCGCGAACGCGAGCTCCGCCGCCTTCAAGCCGAAGCGCGTCGCGAGGACGCGGTCGCGCGGCGTCGGGCTGCCGCCGCGCTGCACATGACCGAGGACGGTAACTCGGGTCTCGAATCCGGTCCGGCTCTCGATCTCGCGTCCGAGCAGCTCGCCGACGCCGCGGTTGCCGAGCACGACGTGCCCGAACTGATCGACCTCGCCGCTGTCCTCCACGCCGGGCAGCTCGCAGCCCTCGCTGATGACGACGATGGAGAAGTTCTTCCCGCGCGCATGGCGCTTGCGGATCGACTCCGCCACCTCGTCGAAGTCGACCGGCTGCTCCGGGATGAGGATGACGTCCGCGCCGCCGGCGATCCCGCTCATGACGGCGATCCAGCCGGCGTGTCGACCCATCACCTCGACGACCATGACCCGGTTGTGCGACTCCGCGGTCGTGTGCAGGCGGTCGATCGCTTCGGTCGCAATCGTCACCGCGGTGTCGAACCCGAACGTGTAGTCGGTGCCGGAGAGGTCGTTGTCGATCGTCTTCGGCACGCCGACGATCGGAAGGCCGTGCTCGGCGAAGAGCCTTGCCGCGACGCCGAGCGTGTCCTCGCCGCCGATTGCGACGAGCGCGTCGAGCTCCCGGTCGCGGAAGCTCTGGCGCACCTTGTCGACGCCGCCGTCGATCGTGTACGGGTTCGTCCGGCTCGTCCCGATGATCGTGCCGCCGCGGGGAAGGATCCCCGAGACCTCCTGCACGCCGAGATCCTTGAAGCGGCCCTCGACCATGCCGCGCCAGCCCTCGAGGACGGCGACCGAGTCCCAGCCGGCGGCGTCGGCGCTGCGCACGACCGCGCGGATGACGGCGTTCAGGCCCGGGCAGTCGCCTCCGCCGGTGAGCATGCCGACCGTCTTCGCCATCGGGCCGTAGTCATATCGGCTTGGAACCGGCCTCGCGCCGGTGATCGACGGTTTGATGCGGCGGGTGGGACTCGAACCCACACGTCCCGAAGGACAATGGCTTTTGAGGCCATCGCGTCGACCAGTTGCGCCACCGCCGCGCGCCGGCCGAATTGTAGAGCGCCCTGCCGCCCACACCGTAACGCCGGACGACCCTGCTTGAAACCTGGGCGGGAGCGCGAAATACTCCCTGCGCACGTCGGAGGGCAAGAGTCTTCCACCAGTACCACTCAACGGGTCGGACATGGAGGAGGGAGCGTGAGTAGAAGGTTCTCGCTGTTGGCGCTCGGCATCGCGGCAGTCGTTGCCGCCGCCGTCGCCGGAACCACGGGCACCGCCCGCAGCGCGACGGCCAGCGTGACGCCGCTGCCGTCGTCGTCGTGCGGCCCCGTGGTCTACAAGGGGTCAGGGTCCCCGGACTTCATCGTGGCGTCGGACCTGCCGCTGCAGGGTGCGATTCGCCACCAGACCGTTCAGGTATCGCGGGCCGAGATCTGGGCGCTGGCGAACGCAGGCTGGAAGGCCGGCTCGTTCAAGATCGGCTACCAGTCCTGTGACGACTCGACCGCGCAGACGGGCGGCTGGGACACGGCGAAGTGCGCGACCAATGCGCACCTCTACGCGAGCAACCGGTCCGTCATCTCGGTGCTCGGGACGTTCAACTCCGGCTGCGCCAAGATCGAGGTGCCGATCGGCAACCGCGCCTCGCTCCTCTGGATCAGCCCTGCGAACACAAACCCGGGCCTGACGAAGAAGTGGGACGTCGGTGAGCCGCAGAAGTACTACCCGACCGGGACGCGCAACTACGCGCGCGTCGTCGCGACCGACGACATCCAGGGTCCGGCGGACGCACTCTGGTCGCAGTCGCTCGGGTTCAAGAAGGTGTACGTCCTGAACGACAAGCAGACGTACGGCTTCGGCGTCGCCACGACCTATCGCACGGCGGCGAAGAAGCTCGGCATCACGGTCGCAGGGTTCGAGGGCTGGGACGCGAAGGCGTCGAGCTACGAGGCGCTTGCCACCCGCATCAAGGCGTCGGGCGCGCAGGCGGTCTTCCTCGGCGGCATCATCTGCAACAACGGCGCCAAGCTGATGCAGGACATCAAGGCGGTGGATCCCAAGATCCAGCTGCAAATGCCCGATGGCTTCAGCGATCCGATCGGGAACGGAGCGGTTGCCAACGGCGCGTACATCAGCGTCGCCGGCGAGCCGCCGAAGGCTCTGACCGGTGCAGGCGCCGACTTCGTCAAGAGCTTCGGCAAGCAGATCGGCACGACCCCGAACCCGTACGCCGCGTACGGCGCGCAGGCCATGGACGTCGCCCTCCAGGCGATCGCCAAGGGCGGCGGGCAGCGGGCGGCGACCACGAAGGCCGTCTTCGGCCTGACGGTCACCAGCGGCATCCTCGGGACGTTCACGATCAACGCGAGCGGCGACACGAACCTCACGCCGATCACGATCTACAAGCAGGCCGGCAAGAACCTCAATCCGGTCAAGACCCTCGTTCCCGGCGCGAGCCTTATCGGCGGGTAACGAGCCCAGCGACACGTAGGACCGTACCGGGGGAGGCCACGCCTCCCCCGGTGCACATCGGAACACCGTGGCCACTCACGCCCAATCGGATATCTCCCTCAAGCTGAGGCGCTCGTACACGACGTACGTGATGCCGGCGCTCGCGACGTTGCTCGTAGGGCTGCTCCTCGTCTGGCTCATCGTCAACTTCGCCAAGGGGCCGGCCTACTTCGTCAACATCGGCTTCATCGGGCTGACGAACGGCGCGATGTACGCGCTTGTCGCGCTCGGCTACACGCTCGTCTACGGGATCCTCGAGCTCATCAACTTCGCGCACGGCGACGTGTTCATGCTCGGCGGGCTCTTCTCCGCCACGATGCTGCTCTCGGTCTTCCACCTGAAGGCCGGCGCGTCCACCGGATCGCTCATACCGGCGATCCTCGGTTCGCTCGTGGTCGCGATGGCCGCCTGCGGGATCCTCAACGCCACGATCGAGCGAGTCGCATACAGGCCGTTGCGACACGCACCGAGGCTTGCGCCGCTCATCACCGCGATCGGTGTGTCGTTCATCCTCCAGGACGTCGCAATCGGGTGGAAGGGGCCGGGCTACACCGCCGTGCCGAGCGTCCTTCCGCGCGGCCACGTGTTCTCGATCTCGGGCATCACGTATACGTGGGAGAAGCTCATCGTCCTCCTCATCACCGTGCCCATGCTCCTGCTCCTAGTCTGGCTCGTCCAGAAGACGCGGCAGGGCAAGGCGATGCGCGCGACTGCACAGGACCGCGACGCCGCCGCCATGATGGGAATCGACGTCAACCGCACGATCTCGTTCACGTTCCTCATCGCCGGATGCCTTGCAGGCGCGGGTGGCATCGTCTACGCGCTCTACTTCGGCCAGATTCGGTACGACACGGGCTATTCGCTCGGCCTGATCGCGTTCACGGCTGCGGTGCTCGGCGGCATCGGCAACCTGCCGGGCGCCGTGCTCGGTGCGGTCGCCATCGGCTTCATCCAGGCGTTCAACGAGGGCCTGCTGTGGCACGCGCCCGGCACGGACTGGACCCAGGCGATCGTGTTCTCGATCCTCATCCTCATCCTCGTCTTCCGCCCCGAGGGCCTGCTCGGGGAGCGAACGCCCGAAGGCGGCTGACGTGCGCCGGCGGTTCCGCGCAGCCGTGTCCAAGGGATGGTGGAGGTTCCTCTCCCTCTTCGGTCTGACGCCCGAGCGCTGGCGCGCGCTTTCGCCGACCGCGCGGCGTGCGGTCAAAGCCGCCATCTGGATCGGCATCGGCCTGCTGCTCATCGTCGGACTGGGCGTGTGGCAGTGGTCGGCGCTCGCGATTGCGGCGGCCATCTTCGTCCTCGTCGTTCCGGACTACAGCCGCATCACGATCCGCGGGCGTCGTGTCGGCAAGTACGTCATCCCGCTCGCGGTACTCGCGATCGCAATCACGTACCCGCTCTACGCGACCACGTCGACGGGTGTGAGCCCGGGTCTGCCCCAGCTACCCATCTTCGGGACGTTCCCGCTGATGAGCACGCTGGTGAACATGGGCATCTTCACGATGATGGCGCTCGGGCTGAACTTCGTCGTCGGCTACGCAGGGCTGCTCGACCTCGGCTACGTCGCCTTCTTTGCCATCGGCTCGTACACCGCCGGTTGGCTCGCCTCCTCGCAGTTCTCGCAGGTGAACGTTCGGTTCGGCGGCATCGGTGTGATTCAGGGCCTGACCGGGATCCACATCTCCATCTGGCTCGTGCTGCCGATCGCCGGGATCATCACCGCGATCGGAGGCATCCTCATCGGGCTGCCGACGCTGCGTCTGCGCGGGGACTACCTCGCGATCGTCACCCTCGGCTTCGGCGAGATCCTTCCGCTCGTCGCCCGCAACGGCGACAGCCTCGGCGGGTTCAACCTCACGAACGGAACCGGGGGGATCACACCGATCGATCCGCCTGGGTTCGGCGCCTGGGCCCACCATCACCTCGGCTTGCCGTCGAACTACGGCGCGCTCGGGACGACGTTCGACCGTGACTACTTCTGGACGGTGCTCGTGCTCGTCCTCATCACGATCTTCTGCAGCGCTCGCCTGCGCGACTCACGCCTCGGGCGCGCGTGGATCGCCATCCGTGAGGACGAGATCGCCGCGGCGGCGATGGGCATCCCGCTCATGAAGACGAAGACGTGGGCGTATGCGACCGGCGCGTTCTTCGGCGGGGTCGCCGGCGCGTACTACGCGAGCTACAACGGCAGCTCGAACCCGGACGAGTTCTTCTTCCAGATCTCCGTGGTCATCCTCGTCATGGTCATTCTCGGTGGAATGGGGAACATCTGGGGCGTCATCTTCGGCGCGTGCTTTCTCACGTACCTCAACCTCGAGGGCTTGAACAACATCGGCACGTGGCTGAACAACCACTTCGGGCCCGGCGGCTCCGACTTCGAGTTGTGGCACAAGGTTCTCGACGTGCCGGAGTACAACTACGGCATCTACGGCGTGATCCTCGTCGTCGTCATGCTGTTCCGCCCCGAGGGTCTCATCCCGAGCCGCCGTCGCGCCGCCGAGCTCCACGAAGGCGTACACGACGAGCCGCTGTACGACCTGGAGATCGAATGAGCGAGGCGCTGCTCCAGACCCTCGCCCTGCGCAAGGAGTTCGGTGGCCTCGTTGCGGTCGACGACGTCGACTTCACGGTCCCGGCGGGCTCGATCGTCAGCCTCATCGGCCCGAACGGCGCCGGAAAGACGACGTTCTTCAACATGCTCACCGGGGTGTACAAGCCGACCGCCGGCCGCGTGGTGTTCGACGGCGAAGATCTGACCGGGCTGCCGCCGCACGTGTTCACCCAGCGCGGGGTCGGGCGGACGTTTCAGAACATCCGCCTCTTCCAGAACATGACCGCACTCGAGAACGTCCTCGTCGGGATGCACACGCGGCTGAAGGGAAAGCTCCTCGAGGCGATCCTCCACACCCCGCGCGTGAAGCAAGAGGAGAAGAAGGCGCGTGCCCGCGCGCGCGAACTGCTCGAGTTCAGCGGGCTGCGGCGGAAAGACAACGAGATCGGCCGGAACCTCTCGTACGGCGACCAACGCCGCTTAGAGGTCGCGCGCGCGCTCGCGACCGAGCCGAAGCTCCTCCTTCTCGACGAGCCGACCGCGGGCATGAACCCGCAGGAGACGGTGGACTTCACCGCGTTCGTCGGGAAGCTCCGGGTCGAGCGCGGGCTGACCATCCTGCTCATCGAGCACGACATGCGGGTCGTCATGGGCATCTCCGACCGCGTCACCGTGCTCGACTACGGCGAGAAGATCGCCGAGGGCTCGCCGACCGAGATTCAGAAGAACGAGCGCGTGATCGAGGCGTATCTCGGCGCCGCGGCGGTGAACCTGTCGTGAGCACGCCGGCGACGCTGCTCGAGCTAACGGACGTCGAGACGTACTACGGCTCCATCCAGGCGCTCAAGGGCATCACCATCGACGTGCGCGAGGGCGAGATCGTCACGCTCATCGGCGCGAACGGCGCGGGCAAGTCGACGACGCTCCGCTCGATCAACGGGCTCAACCATCCGCGGCGCGGCCGCATCAAGTTCCAGGGGCGAGACATCACGCACGACTCGCCGCACTCGATCGTCAAGCGGGGCATCGCGCAGTCGCCGGAGGGCCGCAAGCTCTTCCCGCGGATGACCGTGACGGAGAACCTCGAGATGGGCGCGTTCCAGCGTTC
>WNFR01016427.1_pt1 | contig 12943 bp, 12 predicted proteins | sample 5400221 | NCBI WGS metagenome assembly WNFR01 (sample SAMN13153357, study PRJNA577476) | soil metagenome | isolation source: 40 cm soil under Madrone tree | place: USA:California | collected 2016-06-14
ATTGTCCGGACAGGGAATCGACCAGCGCCGGCCTGGTCCCGAGTTGCACTGCCCCGGCCAGGACAAACGAGGTGAAGTCAACTTCAGGAACCACGACTTTGGGGTATGGACTTGTGAAGATCATATGCAACTCCTCTGGAGAAGGCTTTAATTTTCAACAAAGCAGTAGTAGAACCTGCGGCAATGAATGTGATGCGGGAACAAGTCTTCAACGGCACGTCGAATCTAATCAAATGTTTGTCGGGGATCAAACCCAAGCGTACAAATGGTCTACACCGGTGCCGAACAGACTTTGAGCGTGAATCGAATTCGAAGTTCAGACACAGATTATACGCTAAAACTCGGGAAACATATCTCACTAGCTGGGAATGAAGACCCAGGTAACCTACGAAGTTCGGCGCAGCGGCCAGATTTTGACGTGCAGTTTCTCGGCATGATGTAGAAGCGGTTCGGCGGCAGGCGATCCAAGGCCAAGGGTTTCGATCATCGTTGAGGAATAGCTATTGAGACGAGCCGTTTTAAGGGGCCAGGGGTTGTGGTATATCCGGCACCGACATACCGCTTCATCTCGAATAGAGTAGAGGCAATAACGCTCAGTCAGAAAATGCGTAAGCGATCCGGACTGCGAGACAGGAAGATCTGTTCCAATTGTCCAGGAGGCTTTGAAGTCAGCGTTGCCAAATTCTGTTTCGAGCCTGGTTGAGGAATAGTCAATCGTTTTGCCGGTTCGATTAAGAGTCATTTGAGCGAAACGGTATGGAAGCGAGTAAAAGCGTCGAGCACCCCAGACGGCAAGTTTGCTGTTTGCATCCAGCGAAAAGAACCAGACCCCTGGAACTCCCTGATACGTGACATAGGTTCGAACATTCAATTCGTGGAAAGCGCTCAAACCAGGCACAGGAGGAAGGCCAACCGGTCTGATGCCCCACATCGTAAACGGAACAATCGCAATCCAGGCCGTACCGTCGAACGCGTCGATCGACAATTGATGAGGAATTAGAGGCCGTAACTCGCTGGCGGAAATGGGCCAGTGCATGAACAGAAGCGAGCCCCAATTCTGGTGCATCAGACCCGGACCCCTGGGCCGATTTGGATTGGGCAGCCTGTCGATTTCCTGGTTCATTCGGTATTGGGAAGACAAGTCGTCATAGTTAGTCAGGTTGTCAGGCCGAAGATCATTGGTGCAGTCGCTTATAAAAGCAATTCGAGTTGCCGGCCAATGGATGTAACCTGCAACTCGAACCACGAAAAAGCCAATTACGTTAGGTGGGAACCGAGCCAGTCCAGGACCGTGTGGTACCACAATTGAGAGTTTTGTGGTTTCAGGACCCAGTGTCCCTCATCCGGGAAAACAAGGAGCTTCGAATCGACGCCCTGCATCTGTAACGCAGTAAATAACTGCAATCCTTCGGTAAGGGGTAATCTGAAATCAAGGTCGCTGTGAATGACCAACGTAGGTGTTTTGAAATTCTTCACGAACATGTGCGGCGACCATTTGTTGTACAGTTCAGGGTTATCCCACGGAGTGCCCTTGAGTTCCCATAACGGGAACCAAAGTTCTTCCGTACTTCCAAACATGCCGGTAGTGTTAAATATGCCGTCATGCGAAACCAGGACGGAAAACTTGAATCGGGGGTCATTGTTGTGCCCCAGAATCCAGTTGACCATGTAGCCGCCGTAGGAGGCTCCTGCCGCTCCGATATGCTGCTTATCAATATAGCTGTTCGATGAGATTACGCTGGCGACGCCATTCATAATGTCGACGTAGGCTTTGCCACCCCAGTCGCCTGAGATTTCGTCGGTGAATTTCTGCCCGTAGCCGGTCGAGCCACGCGGGTTTGGCATAAATACGACGTAGCCCGCATTTGCAAACACCTGGGGATTCCACCTGTAGCCCCAATTATCTTCCCATGCGCCCTGCGGGCCTCCGTGAATCAACACCACCAGTGGCCATTTTTTTGCGGGATCAAAATTTACGGGTTTTACAATCCAGCCGTGAACCGTAGTACCGGTTGCGCCCGTCCACTGCACGTCTTCTACCGGTTTCAGATTGAACGGCGCGAGTTGGCGATCGTTTATTCCAGTTAACGGCTTGACGCCAGTACCGTCGGCGTTGGCACGGTAAATCTCGGTCGGATGTGATGAGCTGTTGCGGGAAAAGACCAACGTGCGGCCGTCCGTTGAAACGTTCACGTCGTCATTGAATCCTTCGGCAACGACCTTCCTGATTGAACCGGATGCAATATCCAGCGAAAAGATGGGCTGGACGCCGAGGGTATCGGAGACAAAATAGATCGTTTTGCCGTCTCGTGAAAACGTAAAGCCCTGGACCAGCGAGTCCAGCTTTTCGGTTACCGATCGCGCACTGCCTGTCTTGCGGTCATAAAGCATTAGCCGCCATCGATCGCTTTCAAACCCCGGTGTTACCTGAGATCGATATGCAATGTATCGCCCGTCCGGCGAATATTGCGGCGAGAGGTCCGCTCCTTGGTTGTTTCCCGTAATTCGTTTTGCTTCACCGCCGGTTACGGGTACAAGGAAGATGTCGGCGTTGGTGGACGTTGCTTCGACCTTATCTGTGTTTCGCGCAAACGCTAATTCGCTGGAATCGGGCGAAAAAGCATAATCGGCGGGACCTCCGAGGCTAAAGGGTGGTGCATCGAAATCCCCAGGCGTCAAATCACGTGCGGCTCCGCCGCTTGTCGAAACGACGAAGACGTGGGTGCGTCGTCCCTCTTTCCAGGAAGTCCAGTGGCGATAAAGCAAGCGAGTGGCAATCTTTGCCTTAACCTTGCTTTCTTCCATTTTTTGATCCAACTGTTTATTACAGTCGTCAGTTGTGCATTCGGGATGAATATCGGAAGCAAAAGCGATCCATTGACCGTTGGGTGACCAAACAGGGTCAGCCGCGCCGGTTGAAATGTCCGAGACTTTCTTAGTGTCGCCGCTCTTTACATCCATGGTCCAAATCTGTGGGCCTCCCTCGCGCGACGATATGAAGGCGATCTGTTTGCCGTCGGGAGACCATCGAGCTGAACTTGATGAACGATCGCCTGTTGTTAACTGACGCGGGTCTCCGCCGTTCGCTGAAACAAGGTATATTTGAGTCACCGATTTATTCAGTGCGAGGTTCGGCACCGCAATCGAGAAAACGACCCACTGACCGTCCGGCGAAAGTTGCGGGTCTCCGACACGCTGGACCTTTAACAAGTCTTCAATTGTAAATTTCGAGCCTGTTTGGGCTCCTGCTGCAGTTAAACATAAAAATATGGCTGCAGCCGCTGACAGAAAACGATTCATATTTGCCTCTTTCGATATTGAGTAAGGAGAGCCTATAATTATTACACGTATTGCCGGTTTGATGCATGCGGAGGCGCGTGTTACAAAGCGGAAATGCTCTTTCCAGTTAAAGCGGCGCACCACGGGCCGGGTCGAATTCGCAAAAATCTGATCAATCGCGTGTCCAGTTATCAGCCGAATCAGTGATACCTGAAGGAGAAAAATGAGAGTAGCCCCCGTTCTGAATCGCAGGTGTTTCGTACCCCGGATTCCCCCCATTTTGAGTGCCGGCACATTCGTGGTGTTTCTTTGCATAACTTCGTCCGTCGTACGTGCTCAGACGGTTTCAACCTCTGTTCGGAATCAACTGATCGACCGGGTTTTGGCTGATTTTCCGGACCAGGGGGATTGTCTGAAGGACATGACTGCCAAAGAGCAGGCAGCTTTCAGACATGATTCAGGTATCGATGAGATTGATCTGGATCACGATGGGAAGAAAGAATACCGAATATTTGGTAGCGGTTCCTGCGCCTGTGGAGCGCAGAATTGCTCTATTTGGATCTATCGAAAGACCCCAAATGGGTTTGAACCCATTTTTGACAGTATGGGCGTCGATTTGAAGGTATCAAAGACTGCACACAATTTTTACGACGACCTGGTCGTGAACTCACATGACAGCGCGTCAACACAGTATCGCGTGACTTACGCGTTCGACGGGCGACGGTACCACGAGTCAAAATCTGAATTTGTGAATCTTGAAACTAAAGAGGTCAAACCTGCCGAGGTTCAGATTCACTTTCCAAAGGGTACGTCCTCCGCAGTCCTTTCAGGCAAAGTTTCTTTAGGCTTCGGTGATACATACACCCTGGCGGCAAGAGAAGGGCAAACAATGAAGGTCGAGTTCCCGAGCCGAAAGACCGGGCTGACATTGATGATTTACGATCTGTCCGACAAGCCTGTGACGAATGAATGGGTAACTCATTGGGAAGGGAATCTTGGCTCGACCGGCAAGTACAGGATTGTGGTTAACTCCGACAGCGAAACGCCCGTTGCGTATAATATCTCCGTGAAGATCCAATAAGAGCAGCGGTTCAAGGTTAGAAGGAACATAGGCTACAGTTCTACATTTAGGGAGAAAAGGTTGCTCCGGAATGCGATCTGCGCAGTCTTAAGTCTGTCCTTACGCATTTTCTTTCGCAGGATTGAGATTGCGGGGAAGGAGCGTGTTCCAAAAGATAAGCCGGTCATCTTTGTGCTGAATCATCCGAACGGACTGGTCGATCCTGTTTTTCTGCTTTGTCTTTCTGGAAGGCCGGTTTCCTTTCTTGCGAAGGAACCCCTGTTTCGAATGCCTCTGATTGGTTCCCTGGTGCGTTCATTGGACGCCTTGCCGGTGTACAGGCAACAGGATCAGGGCGCCGATACGTCACGAAACACAGAGACGTTCGTGGCAGCGAGGAAGCTGTTATCGCGAGGGGGCGCGCTGGCAATTTGCCCCGAAGGGGTTTCGCATGACGAGCCAAGACTAAAACCCATAAAATCGGGCGCCGCGAGAATTGCACTTGGCGCAGCATCAACGGGTCGTAACCTTGACCTGCAGATCGTTCCAGCTGGTCTTTATTACACGTCCAAGATGACCTTTCGCAGCAGTGCGTTGCTCTTTTTTGGAGATCCTTTACCGGTCGAACCCGTACCACTGGAAAAGAACGGGGAGCCGGCAAGAGCAGCGGTTGCAGCATTGTCCGAGAAAATCGAAACTGCCCTGCGAGAAGTGATGCTGCACGCAGAGCATGAAGAGGGCCTGACGGCGGTTGAACGTGCCGAGCGGATTTTTTCTGCCGAACTGCCGGGAGAGGACGAAGAAAACTCGTTAAGCCGCGAGCTCGAACTTCGAAAGTTATTTCTCAATAGCTATGCTGTCTGGCAAGAACGCGACCCTATCAGGTTGGAGACTCTTGATCATAGACTGCGGCGCTACGAGGAGCAGCTGTCGCGAATGAAGCTGGAGCCTGACGAATTCGAAAGGCCAGTTTCCACATTTACGACGGCAGTCAAATTGGCACTGCCTGCACTTGCCTTTATCGCGCTGACACCATTCGCGATGGTCGGCCTTGTGGTGCACTATCCCGCCTACAGACTGACGGGTTTTCTGGCAAAACGTCTCGCGCGTGACGCGGACGACATTATGTCGACGATCAAGATCATTGCCTCGATGCTGTTTTTTCCTCTTACCTGGGTTATCGTTTCATTCGGCCTTTATCTGATTTCGGGATGGAAGGTCGGGCTTGTTGCGTTGCTTCTCGTCCCGCTTTTCGGATATTTGGCAATCAGATTCTTTGAAGAACTGGATCAGTTTATCGGTGGGGTACGGTCACTGACTTTCTATCTGACCCGCCGACGATATTTTCTGCGACTGTTAGCTGAGCGAAAAGCAATCTTTGATGAAATGCTGAAAATGGGGGAAGAGCCGGGACAGGTGGGAAGTGCGGAAGTGTGACTGGTGACAGGTGACAAGTGACAGGTAATAGAAAATCCGCCTTGTTTTTGGTTGAATGGATGGAAGAAAGCATTTGACATGCGGTTTACGGGCAACATAATCCTGTCACCTGTCACCTGTCACCTGTCACCTGTCACTCGTATCGAGGAAGAGGTCAGAACCAGCGGTGTAAGAGAAGGGCTTTGTCTGGTCAACGCGATGCACATCACCGCCAGTGTTTTTATAAACGACGACGAACCCGGCCTTCACGAAGATTACGCAAGGTGGCTGGAATGGTTGGCGCCGTTTGACCCCAGTCCGGAAAAATACCATCACAACAGGACCGGCGAAGATAATGGCGATGCCCATCACAAGCGCCAAATTATGGGACGTGAAGTGGTCGTTGCTATTACAAACGGCCGCCTGGATTTTGGACCGTGGGAGCAAATTTTTTATGGCGAATTTGATGGTGGTCGGGCAAAACGCGTCCTGGTAAAGATAATTGGTGAATAGCTTCGTGGGTGGGCAGTTCAGGGTCGGTAAATTGCAACGCCTTTCGGATGAGAAATCGTTTCGAAAATTCGTCGTCGATTGTTCGCCGGCAGACGGGTAATACTTCGATGGTCAAAATGGAACTTGAAGTAGCTTACCGCAGGACGATCTATCGTGTAACCGTCGGCGGCGAAGTTATCGAGCTTCGAGTTGGAGAGAGAAACCTCAAACTCGAAGAATGCCTTCACTACTGCGAACAGGATCACTGGGTCTTAATCACCGCATTCAATCCCCGCTCTCGTACTATTACACTCAAGGAGAATCAGCGTCGAGACAAGACGCTCGAAGCTCACCTGATTGAGTCCGGGTACCTAATGTTTCGCTCCGAAGCGATTGACCCCGATGGTATTTGGCCAGCTGAGTGGGGGTTTGTAGCGTTTGGCATGAATACTTTTCAGGGCCACGCTATTGCAAAGAAATTTGATCAGAATGCAATTCTGACTGGAAGAGTTGGTCATCCTGTCCACCTGCATTTTGTGGATCGGGACTGTGACTGCGATGGCGAATGTGACCCGCATTTTTCATCGGGGGGTTGCTAGCTTTGGAGAGTCGGGATGACTGATGGCGCAAGCAGCGACCGGTGGCCAGTAAGCTGGAAAAACTGTTGCGGACCAGAATCGACTCTTTTTCTCAGTCGTTCGTGAGCGTCGAATCCGGATTGTCACTGAGCGTTGAATCTTCTTCCAAAGGAGGGAGTTCGACAGTGACACGATCATTCCGGGCTTCATCCAGATCGCCACCGGTGAAACGGGCAAGTAACACGGTGATGTTATCCTCGCCACCACGATCATTCGCTTCAGCAACCAGAGAAACGCAGGCGTTTGCAAGATCGTTCATATTCTCCCTGATAATTCGCAACATATCGTCCGATCGAAGTTTCCCGGAAAGCCCGTCGCTGCAAAGCAAAAGTATATCCCCGCGATGGACCTTAATCCTTCCAGTAACCGGGGTGAGGTCGCTTTGAGCCCCGAGTGCCTGGAGAATCACGTTCCGAAACATATGGGTCTCGGCTTCTTCTTCACTGATCTGGCCAACATCGACCAGTTGTTGCACCAGGGACTGATCTTTTGTGGCCAGCTTGATGTTGTTGCCGCGGATTACGTAACCGCGACTGTCGCCTACCTGAACAAAATCAATTGCGCTGTCTTTGACGGCGACACCGGTAAAGGTTGCCCCCATGCCACTGCAGCGTGAATCTTCCTGACTGCGATGGTGAATGGCGAGATTCGCGTAGATAGTCGCATTTCTCAGGCATTCGACGAGAGGCATATTCTCGTCGCAACCTGCAACCTCTCCGTCTTCGCTGCCAACGAGCATGTCCCGAACGGACTCGACCGCCATTCGGCTGGCTACATCCCCGGCGAGCGCCCCACCCATTCCGTCCGAAACAACAAGCACAAGGCCTTTGTTGCCCAAATCGAATCTTCCGAGCTCCGTTGGATGGTTTCCAGCTTCTGAGCCAGTCCACGTCTTCACCGTCGAAAGGTCAAGAACCAGGAAATTATCTTCATTGCCGCGCCGGACACGACCTACGTCAGATTTTGCGTACAGCTCAACGATCATTTTGACCTGTTTAAAGTGAAGTGGGAAGAACGTGGAACCTCGATTCTATAACCAGAGCAATTACTTTTCATACACCAATTCGGGCCAGGGCCTGATCCAGATCTGCAATAATATCATCAGTATCCTCAATTCCAACAGAGATTCTGACCAGGCCATCTGTAATTCCGAGCCGATTTCGGGTTTCCGACAGCACTGACGCGTGTGTCATGGTCGCAGGATGTGAAATCAGGGTTTCGACGCCGCCAAGACTCTCGGCCAAAGTACAAAGCTTTACGGATTCCAACACAGTTCGCGCATTTTCGAGTGATCCGACGTCAAAGGAGACCATTCCACCAAAGCCTTTTTGCTGACGCTTTGCTAAATCATGCTGTTTATGAGAAAGCGAGCCCGGATAATATATCTTTTGGACTTTTGGATGTTCCTCGAGAAATGCTGCAACAGCACGACCAGACCGATCGTGCTGCTCCATTCTTAACGATAGTGTTTTCGTTCCCCGCAGAACCAGCCATGAATCAAAAGGCGAAAGAATTGCACCAGCGCTGTTCTGAATAAACTGAATCCAGTTGGCGTCAGTTTCGTCGTTCAACACGACGACTCCGCCGACGCCATCCGAGTGTCCGTTCAAATATTTTGTCGTCGAATGGACGACGATATCGACGCCAAACTCCAGTGGGCGCTGAAGATAGGGCGACATAAATGTGTTATCGCAAACAACTTTCGCGCCCGCAGCGTGTGAAAGATCGGCCACAGCCTTAAGATCAGTCACCAGCATCACAGGGTTTGTCGGCGTTTCAACAAAAACCATTTTGGTATTTTGTTTTATAGCTGCCTCGACCGCTGTTAAATCGGTCGTATCGACAAAATCAAATTCGATACCGTAGTTGGCGAGAACCTGCGCAAAAAGCCGGTATGTACCACCATAGGTGTTGTCCGACACGACAACGTGGTCACCGCTTTTTACCAACCTAAGAGTGGCGTCAATCGCAGCCATTCCCGAAGCAAAGGCGTACCCGAACTTTCCTCCCTCAAGGGCGGCAATATTGCGTTCGAGGGCAGAACGAGTTGGATTCTGAGTCCGGGCATATTCGAATCCTTTATTCTTCCCCAGCCCGTCCTGTGCATAGGTCGAAGTCTGATAGATTGGAACGCTTACAGCGCCGGTTGTAGGGTCAACCTCGTTTCCGGCATGAACAGCAATAGTGGCAAATCCCATAAGTGACAATCTGCGTCCCGACGGGCGCTAAACCTGCAATCAGCAGTAGGTTGAGAGTTTTGCCGCACTCGCCCGGATTTCGTGAATTTGCGCGGCACGGCGCTTAGAATCGGGGGCAGAAACTCGATTAAGCGCATGGTAGCCCGCAGAATCGGCACTGTCAAAGGAAGCATGCTGGCGAGTAGCCGAAAAGTCCACCGTTAAATTGCGGCGCGCAGGCCGCAACGATTTGAACTATTGATTCCATGGACATAATTGATTGACACTGGGCGCGGCGCAGGTTACATTGCTATCCCGTGATTCACACGGAGTTAAATCCTCAAATTCAAGCTGTTGTCGTTATTCCTGCACGGTACGCGTCGACTCGACTCCCCGGAAAACCACTTTTAGAAATCGGCTCAAAGCCCATGATTGTGCACGTCGTTGAACGGGCGCTCGGGGCCAGGAACGTTTCGCGTGCAATTGTCGCGACCGATGATAAGAGAATCTTTGCGGTTGTGGCTGACGCCGGGTACGAAGCGGTTATGACCAGCGCGGAACATCAATGTGGAAGCGATAGGCTTGCCGAAGTTGCTCTGCAACTGGATGATGTTGAGCTTCTGGTGAACGTTCAGGGCGACGAACCCCTTATTTCTTCGTTGACGATAGAGCGCGTGGTAGATGAATTGTTGGCTCGGCCCGATGCGGGGATGGTTTCTGTTTATGAACCGATGCCGAGTGTTGATGATGTTCTGAATCCTGACATTGTCAAAGTGGTGGTTGACGGTAACAATCGAGCAATTTATTTCTCGAGGTCGCCAATTCCTTATCCCAGAGAAGCGGTGAGAAGGAATGGCGACCTTAAGTCCGCGCTAAAGAATGAGCCGGAATTGCTGGCCACTTTTCGCAAACACACTGGAATCTATGGGTACAGGCGCAGTGTGCTTCTTGAATTCAAAGGGTGGCCCGCTTCGAAATTGGAAAAATCGGAATCCCTGGAGCAACTGAGGGCGCTTGAACACGGCGTTTCGCTTTATATGGTGGAGGCCGCAGGTCCATCTCTGGGTGTGGATACGATCGAAGATTTACAGAAGGTGAAGGATGTGTTCCTGGAGTTGGAAGTCAGCCGATTAAGCGAGGTCTAAACAGATGCAGTTTAATGACTGGTTGGGTTTAGGGCTGATTCTTGGCCTGGCGGTGTTTGCGGTAGTGGCTCTTTCCAGGTTGGCTCGTCCCTATGAAGTTTCAAGCGAAGAATATGAGAGACGTGTAAACGAAGGACCTGGTGTACTTGGGGCGGGATTGATCGGACTGCAAAAGGCATTGGATCCGGGTGCGGAAAAGGCGATTGAAGTTCAACAGGATTTGCGTGCCGGCCATTTGGGTGGCGAGCAGGAATCGGGCGAGGGTGACGGAGACGGTGAGGATACAGGGCAGGGGTAGGTTGCGTCGGTGCTTCCTGCACTGGAATCCAACGGACCACCAGCTGTTGTCGGTGGTATTTGGTCAGGATCAAAGGAAAAGCCAATTTTCGAAGAAGATATGGTGGGGATCCAGGGTTCGGTCTGTTTTTTCGATGAAACTTTGCGGGTCCTTACTATTTTGTTTAAACGATTGATCGGGGTGAAGAATGCCAAAATATATTTTTGTGACTGGTGGAGTGGTTTCGAGTTTAGGAAAAGGACTTGCTGCCTCGTCAATCGGATGTTTGTTGGAGGCGCGCGGTCAAAGCGTGTCGCTTATCAAACTTGATCCGTATATAAATGTTGATCCAGGAACTATGTCGCCGTTTCAACACGGTGAGGTTTTTGTTACTGATGACGGGGCGGAGACAGATCTGGACCTTGGGCACTATGAACGGTTTACGAATTCGCCGTTATCACAGGCAAATAACTGGACCACGGGCCGAATCTATCTTTCGGTGATAGATAAGGAACGGCGAGGCGACTATTTAGGTAAAACGATTCAGGTAATTCCACATATCACAAACGAGATAAAAGATGCTGTTCGTGCTGTTGCAATGCGCGATCGGCCAGACGTGGTAATTGTCGAAATCGGAGGTACAGTCGGCGACATTGAATCGTTGCCGTTCCTGGAAGCGATTCGACAAATGGGCAATGAAGAGGGTCGCGGAAATGCCTTGTTTATTCACGTCACTCTGGTCCCCTTTATCGCCGCGGCAGGTGAGCTAAAGACAAAACCGACACAGCATTCGGTCAAAGATCTCCGCGAAATTGGAATTCAACCTGACATTTTGCTTTGCCGATCGGATCGCCCATTGTCGCGGGAATTGCGTTCGAAGATCGCGCTCTTTTGCAACGTGGAAGAGAGAGCTGTAATAACCGCACAGGACGTTGACACGATTTACGAAGTGCCGCTCGCCTTTCACGAGCAGGAACTGGATTCTCTGATCGTATCTCTCCTGAATCTTGGCGGAACGGCAGCTACGGCAGATTTGACGTGCTGGAGAGAACTGGTTTCAACGATACGCGAGCCGTTGTCCGGCGAAGTATTAATCGGAATCGTTGGTAAGTATGTTGAGTTGGAGGATTCTTATAAATCCCTGCGTGAAGCGTTGACGCACGGAGGCGTGGCAAACAATTTAAGGGTGGATGTCCGCTGGATTGAATCCGAAGAATTGTTGGATGACGATTTCGAAGAGCGGCTGCGCGATTTTGATGCGATTCTCGTTCCGGGAGGATTCGGAAAGCGCGGAATACTCGGGATGATTAAGGCGATACATTACGCGAGAAGGTCAAATACACCGTTTTTCGGAATTTGTTTGGGAATGCAGACGGCCTGCATTGAATACGCGCGGAATGTTTGCGGTTTGAGGGATGCCGATTCGACCGAATTCAACCCGGATACGCCGTATCCAGTGATTTTCAAACTTCGAGATTTGATTGATGTCGAAGAACTTGGCGGAACAATGCGGCTTGGGGCATGGCAGTGCAAGCTCGCACCCGGGTCGCTGGTTAGTGATATTTATCATGGAGAGGCCGAGATTGCTGAACGACACAGACACCGGTATGAATTTAACCCTGAGTTTCGACAAACGGTTCAGCAGGCCGGAATGGTTTTGAGTGGTGAATCACCGGATGGCAAGTTTGTCGAAATGATAGAATTGCCACGCACGATTCATCCATGGTTCATTGGCTGCCAGTTTCATCCGGAGTACAAATCGAAGCCTCTGAAGGCCCATCCTTTGTTTGTCTCGTTTATTGCCGCCGCATTTCAGAATCGCCTTCAAAACGAAGCTTCGATGGAGCGCAGACCACAATCTCATCCGGCTGATCACGAGCGAAGTGTGGGTTCCGGAGCGGATTGAGTAAAGATAGAAGCGTAAGGCCATAGCAGGGCGCGTGCACTTGCTACTAATGGGCATTTACGATTTACTATTTACTCATATGCTGAAATGTCCTACATGCGGTCGCCACTATTCGAGCGATGTGCGCGACTGTCCTGAGGACGGAACACCGCTTATGGCGGATTCAACCGTCGCTATCGAGATTCCTGTCGACCCTCTGATTGGAAAGGTTTTTGACGGAAAGTATCGACTTGAGGCGTTGATTGGGTTAGGCGGGATGGGGGCAGTTTATCGGGCCACTCACCTGCTGATCGATCGTCCAGTTGCCATTAAGGTCCTACGTCCGAGGTTTGTGGAAGATGAAGCGGCCAGAGTTCGGTTTCATCGTGAAGCCCGAGCCGCCGGCCGGTTGCAACATACAAACGCCGTCACTGTCACGGATTTTGGCTCGACCGACGACGGATATGTTTACATTGTTATGGAACTGCTGGAGGGCAGGTCACTGCGTGCGGTTCTGGCATGCGACGCCCCTTTGGACCAGGGACGGGCGGTTTCGATTATGCTTCAGGTGTCG
>WNFR01005524.1_pt1 | contig 12942 bp, 10 predicted proteins | sample 5400221 | NCBI WGS metagenome assembly WNFR01 (sample SAMN13153357, study PRJNA577476) | soil metagenome | isolation source: 40 cm soil under Madrone tree | place: USA:California | collected 2016-06-14
CCGAAAGAACCAATGGAACCAGGTAATGCTTCCCCCTTTCCCTCGGCAAGGACTGCTTTCGGTCTTGATTCCAATTCCGCACTTCGCACTCCCCATTCCGCGATCGTGCCAGGCGCAAGGTCGCCTGCCAACCGCACCACCAGGCATTTGCGGCAGAGCCCGGCGGCGGCCGTAGCAGCCACAGGTTCGCCACATTTAGGACAGGCTGCTGACGAAGGCATGATATTCAATTCTTACAGAAAGTTTTGTAGCGGATAGTTCTTGGGACAGATAATCCGTCACTCGTCACTCGTCATTGGTTCGCTGATCACGCATCACGCATCACGCATCACGCACCACGCATCACGCACCACGCATCACGCACCCAGCACCGCCAAAAAGTGCCGAAGCTCTTCCTCCATCTCGTGCGGGCCACTGACCGTTTGGGCGATTTCTGCGCGGAACAATTCACCGTAGCGCTGGCGCATTCGGTAGATCGCGGTTCGCACAGCTCCTTCAGAGACCTCCAGGCGCCGCGCCATTTCCGCATAGGAAGCCGGTTCCCCGTCAGCCACCAGGAACACCTTCAAGACTTCAAACCGCTTGCCCATTCCGGCCTCTGCGAATTCTGCTTCCAACCGGCTCGTGACTGAATCAACGACCGTTTCAGCCCAGCGTCGTTCATAAATGGTTTCGGGCGTCAGTTCGTCGGACGGCTCGAGTTGAAACCGGCCTTCGGCGGCAGCGGCATCAAGAGAAAAATGAAGCGCCCCACCCCCGCGTTTTTGCCGCTGCGAACGGTTCCATTCATTAGCCAGAAGATGGCCCACTGAAGCGAGCAAGAAGGAACGGAACTTGCCTTTAGTGCGATCAACCGAAGCCAAGCCATTGGAGGCCAGCAAGCGGGAGAAGAATTCCTGGGTCAAGTCCTGGGCATCTTCCGATGAATAACCGCGCCGGCGCACAAAGCAGTATATTGGATACCAATAGCGCTGGCATAGGTCCTCGAGCGCCTTCTGGGCCAGTCCCGTGTCCGACTGACCGGCTCGCAGCACGATACTCCAATGCGTAGTGTGAAAGGCCCCCGAGCCGGCCAAGTCCTGGGAAAGGCTCGGTTCGTCAGGGGCCATATTGCGGTCAAGCTATACAGGTTGTCATACCGAACGCAAGTCCGCACGGGATTGAGGCATGCGCGAATCTCCGTCATTATCCCTCATTTCTTGAAGTGGGGTGTAATCTTCTTTTCTAACTTGTTGTTCGGAATCGGCCCTCCGCTATTCAGATCGAATCCATCGCCGGGCACGAGGAGGTGAACCCGCAGATCCGTCGCCGCCAGACGCGCGTTACCATTGGTGCGAACCGGACCGGCATGACGAGCGTCTATCAGCATGACGCTGCGGTCGCCGAGCACTTCGCAGCGTTGGTCCGGGCCAACGATTACTGCAGTGGATTCATCGATGCCAATCCCAAGGAGCTGCGGTTGCTCAAGGACCGCGCTGAACAGACGGTTAGAGCGTTTACGGGCAATGAAGTGCTGATCAATAAGGGCATTGGTCAGGAACCCGAATCCATTGGTAGTCGCAATGCGGCCGGCCTGTATGGAGCGGAAGCGCTCGTCCTCGGTAGCCAGGCCTCGTTCTTCGCCGGTGATCATGCGGGCGCTCATGACGGCTGCCCCGGCGCTGGTACCGGCGATGACGCCGCCTCGTCGCCACACTTCGCTTAACGCGCCGAGAGCCTTGATGCGCGCCATTTCATCCACCAGCCGTTGCTGATCTCCTCCGCTCAGGTAAACTCCCGTGGCCTGACCTAACGCTCGCACCGCTTCCTCAGGCGCCGAAGGCAAAGCTTCGACGTGAGAAACACCCAGTCCTTTGAACTCCTCGACCGCGTGTTGTGCCGTGGTGTCCACATCTTCGCTGGCCAGGGAGATCACTATCAAATGAGCCGCCGCGCCGCCGCCGGCCAGTTCAATGAAACGTTGGGTCACATTCGCCGGCCGGCTACCTCCCCCAATAATAACAAGGTGGCCACCGCTTGGCTCCGCCGCTGAAAATGTGAGTGTGCCAAGCAAATTGATCAAAACCAGAGTTGAGTTGCCGGCGCTAAAAAGTTTGTCTGTGAATCGGGCTTTCACATTTTTCAAGATACAAAACCAATTAATCCACTTCGACTGCGGCATCAGCGGGTTTGCTTGGGGCGGGAAGCTCCGCTGGGCGAACCGGCGCATTAAGAACCTTACTGACGCGGTCCAGGGCAGTCGTCAATTCCAGCCGTGCAATTTCCAACTTCTGCTTTTCTTCGTAGTTTGCGTCAATCGGGCGAGCGGGAGGAAGGCCAAGGACTTGTCGGGCGCGATCCAGGGCCGCGTCGATATGCGGGCAGACGTTCTTCGCCCCGAGACGATCGATGAATCCGGCCTTGGCCATCACGAGGTACGGGTTGGTGTGGGGCGCGCTGAGGATAAGGTGCTTTCCTTTGCGGTGGAGTTTGTCGTAAAGATCTTCGAGGGCATTGAGTCCGGTGGCATCCATTGCCACAACCTTGCGCATGCGAAGGATCAGCACTTCAGGCTCTTGCTTCTCGCGCTTGAGGACGCTTTCGAGCTTGTCCACGGCTCCGAAAAAGAACGCGCCCATCATGCGATAAACCATCACGCCTTTGGGCACTTGCTTGCCGATCAAGGAATGCTGCGAGCCTTCCGTCTCGGTGCTTTCATCAACAGCCATGATTTGCGTGGTTTCCGAAGAGCGTTTGATGAACAGCACCGCGGCCAGAACCATCCCGATCTCGACCGCCACCGTCAGGTCAACCACAACTGTCAAGGCAAAGGCGGACAGAAAAACCGCGGTATCTGCGATGGGCCACTTGCGCAACCGCGTGAAGTTATGCCATTCGCCCATGTGGAAGGCGACGTTGACCAGCACCGCGCTCAAGACTGCCAGCGGCACGAACCTGGCCAAAGGTGCCGCGACCAGGATGATCACGAGCAGAGTCAGCGCGTGGACAATCCCGGCGATTGGCGTGCGAGCGCCGCTTTTCACATTCGTTGCCGTGCGCGCGATGGCGCCCGTCGCCGCGATCCCGCCAAAGAGCGGACAAACTATGTTGGCCAGGCCTTGCGCCATCAGTTCCTGATTGGCGTCGTGCCGGTCATCCACCATGCCATCGGCGACAACCGCGCAAAGCAGTGATTCGATAGCCGCCAGCAATGCGATCGTCATTGCCGGATGAAAAAGGTACTGGACGTTTTCCCAGGAAACGGTTGGGAAATGAGGCTTTGGCAGGCCCTGGGGTATGCCCCCGAATCTGCTTCCGATGGTTTCGACAGGCAAATTGAACACGGCCACCAGCACCGTCCCAAGCACCAGCGCAGCAATCGAGCCGGGGAGACGCCTTTGCCACTTCTTCGGCCAAAAGAGAATGATCGCCAGCGAGGTTGCCGCTAAACCAATCGTGGGCCATTGCATCGTCCCGAAATGCCCAACCAGGACTTTCATCTTCTCGATGAATTCCGAGGGCACATTGTCCACTCGCAAGCCAAAGAAGTCCTTGAGTTGGGTGGTAAAGATCAGCACGGCAATGCCGCTGGTAAAACCCATCGTGACTGGGTACGGAATGTACTTAATCATCGTCCCCAGGCGCGCTATTCCCATCACCAGCAAAAGGCCGCCGGCCAGGATGGTGCAGATAACCAGGTTGTCGAAGCCGTACTTGGCGCCGATGCCATAAAGGATTACAATGAATGCGCCGGTGGGTCCTCCGATGGAAACTTTCGTCCCGCCCAGGGCCGAGATGAGGAACCCAGCGATTACCGCGGTGAAAATGCCGGCTTCAGGTTTTACGCCCGAAGCAATCGCGAAGGCCATGGCCAGCGGCAGTGCAACAATTCCGACAGTTATTCCCGCAATCAGGTCGCACGTGAAATCTTTCATCGAATAACCTTTCAAGGTCTCGATGAGTCGAGGATGGAATGGAATACTTCTTATTGTCACAAACGCTGCATACAGTTTACAATTATCGTGCCGTTCGGCCCTGGAAATCATACAAGTTCCTGGATTGCAGTAACGCAAAATCCGTTCGCCTTCGTAAATGGGAGGAGCCTGCCCCTGATTTGTGCATTAGTTGCACCCTCTGAACAGGCCTCCGTGCAAGCACAAGGAACGACAAAAATCTAGACAAGTCCTGACCGGTCCGACCGGTCCGACCGGTTCTTGCTTCTTGCTATGCAGAGAGTCGCCGCTTACAATTTGCCCCTGTAATGAGAAATCGCTTTTTTCAAGTTTTGCTACCAGTGGCGTTGCTGGCCGGATGCGCGCGGCAGCATGCCTCTGCGCCGGCACCCGCACCCACCCCTTCTTCCCACAGTCCCTATAGCAGTCCGCTTTCAACTCCGGGAGCCAGGTTCGGAGCATTGCCGCAGGTCGTCCAGAACACCGTCCGGACCGAGGCCGGCACAGCCGAGATTGTCGATGTCCGCAAGGAAACCAGCGGAGATCGGCCATTCTATAAAATCTCCTTCCGCGATACCAGCAATTTCCCGCCAATGTACATTGGAGTGGATGGCAGTGTCCTAAATCCCGATTTGAGTGTCGCCGTTCCAGCTCCGCTCGAGGCCAGCCTGGAAATGAAACTGAGCGAGTTACCGGCCGGGGTGCGAAAAATCGTCAAAGAGCACCAATCAGATGGAGAGATTACTTCGCTCAACCAGGAAAACTGGGGTAATCATACCGTATACGTCGTCTGTTTCAAAGACGAGTCGCATCATCAGAAGCTCTATATTGTCGCGGATGGCACGCTGCTGATCCAGGCGCTGCCGCCGACGAAGTAAGTCGTTGGTCAAGGATTTAGCTTTGAAGCGTAGGCATGCTTCACGAAAGTAATGTCGCGGGCGCTCGCCGCAGCAGAAGGAGGGTTGCCGTATTTGCTTCCCGAAGGATCGCTGTCAGCCGCATACTTGATTGTGGCAGCCTCGACCCAGCGGCGGCTCGTTGCGTGACCATCCGCCCAGCTAAAAGTGCTCGCGGTTCCGTGGAAGACGGCCGGGGAATCTATGAACGTAGTTGACGCAAAATCATTGGCCGCGGTGCCATAGAAATTTAGCACCCAGGTCCCCCAATTCTCGCCTCGCGGGTCGTTTTCCTCCACCCAGAGAATCCTCTCGCTCGGGTGCAATAGTTGGGCGCGGCGGCTGAGAAGCATAGAGACTGTAATACTCGGCCAATCCTGGCCGTTCAGCCCCGTCATCCCCGCGACGCTGCCGAAGGCAAAGCCGCGGCCCGAGGGTTGATTGAAACGAGGATCCGACGGGCAATGGATCGCATTGGCGGTCTTAAGATAGGGCCCAATGGCGCCTCGCTTGACACATTCGTTCATGAGAAGAATGTCCTTGCTCCTGCCGTCCATACCGGTTGTCACGGGAATTGGCGCCGGCAGGCTGGCCCCCGGAGAGTCGGGCGGCTGGTAGCGCCACGGATGCTGCAGCACTCCGGAATTGGCCGAATCACCGTTGTTCATGTTGATGAGCAAATCCGAATTGTCATCGGAATACATTACCCAGGAGATTGCCAACTGCTTCTGGTTATTAAGGCAAGTCGTCATTGTAGCCTTAAGTTTGGCCCGGCTCAAAGCCGGCAGCAGCATCGCTGCGAGGATGGCGATGATGGCGATGACCACGAGCAGTTCGATTAGAGTGAACCCTGCGCCATCGGCCGGTGGGTGCCTGCCAGCCAGGTGCTCATGCTTATTCGTCACACTTTAGACCATGCGCCCGAACTCCTGCGGCTGCAACCGGAAAAGAGCCCTCGTGACGTTGGCGGCTATGGTTCAAAGTAGTCATCCTCGGCAATGTCCGGAATGCCGACCACCAGCACGCGCATGCGGCCACGCGCGCCATGGACGACTCCGGGTGGGATGCGCACCAACGAACCCTTCTGAACCGGGTGCTCCAATCCGTCGAGGCTCACTGTGCCGCCCCCATCCAGCACGTAATAGAGCTCCGTCGAGCGCTTGTGATAATGGAGCCTGGCACCGTCAATATCCACCGCGTGCACCCAGGCTGCCGGTAACAGACCAACGTCTTCGCGGCTGATAAGACGGTCCCGCCACCCACAGGCACTACGCTCGCGCGCCGTATGTCCCTCGTGCCGGATAAAAATGCGGTCAGTCACATTCGGTGTTATTGTTTCGGGTTGGCTCATAAGTTTTGAAAATACTGAGCGGAATCGCGCCCGTCAGCGTTTTTTGTCGTTTTTTCGACGTTTTTTGTCGTTTTTTTGAAGCGCGGGTTTTTTTCGAATGTTGACAGGTGCTGAAAAACTGCTAATATGGTATTTCGTATCAGTTGGCCCGGCCCGCTGGTACTTTCCCGCAACAACAACTGATTAATCTTTGATTGTTTCGTGGGCAAACAGAACCTCCGGCTCGAAACGTATATCCGGCTGTCGTACCTGAGGCCGGAACCGCTGCATAGCAACGATTTCGGCGGAAATATTTGAACCGAATCGATTTAGAGTGTCTGATTACTTATGCTGAATAGGAAAGCGACCAAAATAAGCAACGGGGCAAACGGGGCAAGCAACGGAGCGGGGAATCCTGGCCGGACCAGGAAGCGGGTTTCTTCTGGCGAAGCCCGCAAACCGCGCAAACGTTTTATTATTTCCGCCAAAGCTGCCGGTAGGCTCGTATCGCCGCCACCGCGGCCGACCGATCAAATCCGCAACGAAGAAGCCCAGACCCATTCCGCTTCTCGAGCCAAAGCCGCTTATGCCAGCAACCATGAGGCGGCTGCGCCCGGTGCTCGCTCGCAGGTCGTGGATCTTACCCAAACCATTAAGACCCTGGTCCAACTCGCCCGCGAGCAAGGTCACGTCACATACGACGATATTAACGATATCCTGCCGGATGGACTGTCGCCCGATGACCTGGATGAACTTTACACCAAACTTCGCGATCTCGACATCGAAGTTGTCGAGCACGCTGAGATCGAAAAGCCCAAGCCCGCCGAAGCTGAAGAAGAAGTGGACCATCGGCTCGATGTTCTGGACGACCCGGTGCGGATGTACATGAATCAGATGGGCAAGGTCCCGCTCTTGACCCGCGAGCAAGAGGTCGAGATTTGCAAGCGCATTGAAGAGGCCGAGCTGGAAATGAAGCGGCTCGTCTATAACCTCGGGTTCACCGCCAAGGAGCACATTGCCACTGCTGAAAAACTCCTCGCCGAACCGCCGAAGGAGCGCTTTGACCGCATCGTGGTGGACAAAAAAGTTGCCACCCGCGAAGGCCATCTCAAGGAGCTGCGCAGCCTCGTGAAGAAAATCCGCGCGCTCGATGCCCAGGTCGATGAGCAATACAACGCCTGGCAAAAAGCCGGGACCGAGGCCGGCCGTCAAAGGCTGGCGGCGGCATTCCGGAAACTTGACCACAAGCTTCAGGCCAACTTTCCCAGGTTCTTCTATAAGCCAAAGGTGCTGGAAGACATGATCCTCGTGGCAGGCAACGTTCATGAAAAATTCAAAACCAGCCTGCGGCACATCGAGGAGCTGGAACGCCATTCCAAATCCAAAGACCAGCAGGCCGCGCTCCACGGCGAGCGGATCAAAATACACGCCCTCGAACAGTTCGTCCGCATGCCCCGCGCCGAGTTTTTTAAGAGTTTCGACGAGTTAAAGCGCGCGGCTGACCGCGCCCTCAAAGCCAAAATGCACATGGCCGAGGCCAACCTTCGCCTGGTTGTTTCCGTCGCCAAAAAATACACCAACCGCGGCCAATCCTTCCTCGATTTGGTTCAGGAAGGCAACATCGGCCTCATGAAGGGCGTCGAAAAGTTTGAGTACCGTCGCGGTTATAAATTCTCCACCTACGCAATTTGGTGGATTCGTCAGGCCCTGACGCGCTCCATTGCCGACCAGTCCCGCACCATCCGCATTCCGGTGCACATGATCGAAATCATGAACAAGCTCTGGCGCGCCCAGAAACAACTCACCCAGGAACTGGGCCGCGACCCTTCCCCCGAGGACATCGCCGATGAGTTGCACTTGCCGGTCAGCCGCATTAATGCCTTGTTGAAGATGGCCCATCAGCCCATCTCACTCGACGCTCCCGTCGGCGAGGACGGAGACGTCAGCGTCGGGGATTTCCTCGAAGATAAAAGCGCCGAGAATCCCTCCGAGGGAACCAGTCACAGTTTGCTAAAGGAAAATCTGGGCAAGGTCTTGACCACCCTCTCGCAACGCGAACGGAAGATCCTCGAAATGCGCTTTGGCCTTGTTGACGGCTACGACCGCACTCTCGAGGAGATTGGCAAGATGTACAGCGTCACGCGCGAGCGCATCCGGCAGATCGAAGCGAAAGCACTGCGCAAATTGCGTCACCCGACCCGCGCCCACCATCTGCAGGGCTTCCTCGAGACGGAGGCAGAAGCCGCCTGATTTATCGGAGCGCAGACCTCCAGGTCTGCGCGATCACGAGACATTGGGCCGTATAGGCTTCTCCTCTGTGCTTCTGGCCAGGCATCAGGAAAGTCCTTTACACCCGTCGTCACGAAAAGTACACTTTGGCGGCTAATAGAAAACCGGATAGATTTAGAGTTATTGGAAAATTGGAAAGTATGGAAGCAAAGACGAAAACGATAGGCGATTTTAAACTCCACGAACGGGACACGGGCTCGGCTGATGTGCAGATCGCGTTGCTTACGCAGCGCATCAATCATTTGACGGAGCACCTGCAAAAGAACAAGAAGGATCATGGTTCCCGCCGCGGGCTGCTAATGATGGTTGGCCAACGCCGGCGCTTGCTGGATTATCTCCACACGACCGACGTCAGCCGTTATCAAAGCGTTACCAAGAAGCTCAAGCTCCGCAAGTAACTGCGGCACAGGCTGCTAATCCGGCGTTTTGCTCCGGACCATCGCCTGGGACGTTTTCAAGTGAACCGAGCCGCCAAACGCGAGCGGGTCAGTTCTTCGCATTAACCTTCGCGTATGAAAAGGCTCCGTTGCCCTGGGAAATTTCGTTCAGCTCCGAAAGCTGTCGGAGTTCAATGAAGTTCCTCGGCGGCAACGGAGGGTACAGTTATTATGTCAGAGAAAGCTACCGTCTCCCTGGGGGACAAGCAGATTATTATTGAAACAGGGAAACTCGCCAAACAAGCCGATGGGGCTGTCACCGTCCAAATGGGCGAAACCATTGTCCTGGTCGCAGCCGTTGGCGCTGCCAAAGCCAAACCGGGCCAGGAATTCTTCCCGCTAACAGTTGATTACCGGGAAAAGGCCGCGGCGGCCGGTAAATTTCCTGGCGGTTATTTCAAACGGGAAGGCCGCCCGACCGAAAAGGAAATTCTCACCTCGCGCCTCATCGATCGGCCCATTCGGCCAAACTTTCCCAGGGGCTGGTACAACGAGGTCCAGGTCCAGTGCATCGTCCTGAGCGCGGATGGCGAAAACGACCCGGACATGCTCGCGGTCGTTGGCGCTTCCGCGGCGCTCATGGTCAGCGATATTCCCTGGGAAGGCCCCCTGGGCGCTGTCCGCGTCGGACGCGTAAACGGCCAGCTTATCGCCAACCCGACTCATACCCAGATGATCGACAGCGATCTCGACCTGGTCTATGTCGGCAACGAAACCGATCTGGTCATGTTTGAGGGTTCGGCGAAAGAAATCAGCGATGCAGACTTCAACGCCGCGCTCAAGTTCGGCCAGGAATCGATTCAGCCAATGATTGCGGCCCAAAAGGACTTGGTCACGCGCGCCGGCAAATCCAAGCGTGAAATTACCCTCAATATTGTTCCGGACGAGATTCTCAACGAAGCCAAGTCTCTCGCGGGTGATCGCATCATCAGCGCCTTGCTGACTCACGGCAAACTCGCCCGCGAAGGGGCCGTTTCGGCGATCACCGACGAGATCGGCAAGAAACTCGTCGAAAAGTTTGGCGAGGAAAAAGTGACCGATTTTGTGCTCAAGGACGCCTTCTATTACATCCAAAAGGAATCCGTTCGCGGGCTGATCATGAAACAGGACAAGCGCCTGGATGGACGTGGTCTGGATGTGGTTCGCGCGATTCATAGCGAAGTCTCAATCCTGCCGCGTGCGCACGGCTCGGCTCTGTTCCAACGCGGTGAGACCCAGGCGGTCACCCTCTGCACCCTCGGCACCGGTGAGGACGCGCAGGAATTTGATTCCTACACTGGCGGCGCCAGCGAAAAGAAATTCATCCTGCACTATAACTTCCCCAACTTCTCGGTCGGCGAGACGGGCCGTATCTCAGGTCCAGGCCGCCGCGAGATTGGACACGGCGCTTTGGCCGAGCGCTCGCTCGAACCCATGGTCCCCACCGAGAACTACCCTTATGCCATCCGTATCACCAGCGAGATCATGGAATCCAACGGCTCGACCTCCATGGCGACCGTTTGTGGCGGCTCTCTGGCGATGATGGATGCGGGCGTGCCGATGATTCGGCCGGTGGCCGGCATCAGCATCGGCCTCTGCACCGAGCATGATGATAAAGATAAAATCTCCGAGTATAAATTACTGACGGACATCATCGGCTGGGAAGACGCGTTTTGCGACATGGATTGCAAGATCGCCGGCACCGAGAAAGGCATCACCGGCTTCCAGCTCGACCTCAAGCTGCGTGGCATTCCGCACGGCCTCATGGCTGAAGCGGTGGAACTTGCCAACCGTGCCCGGCTGCTCATTCTTGCGGAAATGGCTAAGACTCTCGCCACGCCGCGCAAGGAACTGAGCAAATACGCTCCACGCCTCGAGACCATCAAGATCAATCCTGAGAAGATCGGCATGCTTATCGGTCCAGGAGGAAAAAACATTAAGAAGCTTGTCGAAGAGTCAGGTTGCGAAATCAACATCGAAGACGATGGCACGGTGAACATTTACTCCGTCTCCGAGGAAGGGATGAAGATCGCCCGCGAAGCCATCACTGGCATGACGGCCGAAGCCGAGATCGGCAAGATCTACCGCGGCAGAGTGGTCACGATTAAGGAATTCGGCGCGTTTGTGGAATTCCTGCCTGGCCGGGATGGCTTGGTTCACATCAGTGAGCTGGCCAACTTCCGCGTCAAGCAAACCGAAGACATTGTCAAAGTCGGCGACGAGATTATGGTCAAATGCCTGGGCGTGGACGAAAAAGGCCGAGTTCGTCTTTCCCGCCGAGCTGCCATGGCCGAACGCGACCAGCAGATGGGTGGCACCGGCGAAGGCGGCGGCGAGGGTGGCCAGCAACCTGGCGATCAGGGCGAATCAGCCCCGCGCGGCGAGTACCGTGGTGACCGCGGCGGCGGAGATCGCGGCGAACGCGGCGGAGACCGTGGCGAACGGCGCGGCGGTGATCGTGGCGGCGAACGGCGCGGCCCCGACCGCAGACCTCAGGGCGGTGGCGGTGGAGACAGGGGCGGCGACCGCACTCGTGAGCCTTCCCGCACGACATAAACCTTCACAACAACGATCTGTTATCAGGGCGAGCCGTTTTCGGCTCGCCTTTTTCTTTTCCGCTGAGGAAATGCTAAAGCTGAATCCTCAAAATCTCGTCACTGACTTTGTGGATTACATCATCAGAATTCGCAGGGAAGCTTTTCGATCTGGCATGGATTGTCTCAGGATCCCCAAGGCGGAGCAAAAGCGTGACGGCACCAATGAGAGAGCATTCCCAGTCCTCGACGCAGATCCACGGCTTGGTGTTCTTCGTCAGGTTTATTGCGCCGAACGTTGAAGAGCCGCTAAAATCTCCGGTCATTACGTCTCCGATCTCGATCTCGTTAGTGTCCTGCAGACTCAGGACATAGTAAGCCTGTTCCGAGTCAACGCCGATGAAAACGCCTCTATTATTTGCTGCGATAATCCGGATCTTCACAAGATTTTTTAGAGACCGCGCCGCCGCCGGACGTTAGTGCGCGGGAGAACTGGCCGCTGTCCGACAGCAGCGAGAAGTCGATCGATTCTGGTGTAAGCGGGCACTACTCAGCATCCCGGGACTATGCGGTGACCTGCAGAATCCGCAACCCAAAAAAGGCCCTGGTTCAGTTGCCTTTGATTCGGCCCACCCGGGGCTTGCAGTTCCGCCAGCGTCTCTTCGCGAAAGTCGCACGGGGCAGGCCGCCTCGGCAATGTCCATATCATCGAGATCCTCGAAGGGGATGTGCGTGAATCGCAAGTTTTAATTTTTGCCGGGCCGGCTTTACCTGAATGTGTTGACCCGAGCCTGGCATGATGGGCAAATCCTTACGTGTTCGTCTTCGACTCTGTTTCCGCAATGGGAGCAGCGGAGGATCTTGGAAGCTTTGAAACCGGCAATCATGAAGGCGATCCCGAAAATAGTTCCAACGGGAAACAGGAAGAGCAGGACAAAGCCGATAAGTTCCATCGCCAGGCCGCCCATTGATGTTTTCCTGCCGGTTTCGAGTCGGGCGATTGCGATGGGCTCAGTCTGCGTAATGTATCGCTCCAATGGCAGTGATGGCGGCATCACCGGGGGTTGCATGACCGGCTCAAGCCGTGCGACGTGCGGAATGTAGAGGGTTGTGTCGAGGGCGCAGTGCGGGCACTGAATCACGGCAGGATTGGCAGGGTCAAAGTTCGCGGCGTCGAATTCGAGTTTCCCGCTGCAATGGTTGCACATGCAGGTGACGAGCGCCGCTTTCATTTTTTGACAGTGACGACCCGAACGATATTCGGTGCGCCGAAGTCCCAGAGCTCCAGCGTCTCACCGGCATGATCGAAAGTGCCGACCCTGATAGCCTTGCCTTTAATGACATGACCGGAAGCGGCTTCGCCTTTCGGATAGTTTCTGACCATGAACTTCTGACCCATGACTTTATTCTCAGAAACCAAGTGACGAATTGGAGGTGTGCCAGAATAAGCGCCGATGCTTTGGAGTTCGTTTACTGGTTCGGTTTTATACACTCGGTTGACCTTGAATTTCTGGAGAACGAACTCAAAAGCATCGGCGCTTATTC
>WNFR01005525.1_pt1 | contig 12941 bp, 6 predicted proteins | sample 5400221 | NCBI WGS metagenome assembly WNFR01 (sample SAMN13153357, study PRJNA577476) | soil metagenome | isolation source: 40 cm soil under Madrone tree | place: USA:California | collected 2016-06-14
AACAACGCGCACACCGCGGACCCCGACCTCAACCGACGCTGGGACAGCCAGTATCCGAGCCTCTGGGTAACGGACGGAGGAGGCGGCACATTCTTCGACATCTGGACGCCGAGCACCTTCGCTCAGGCCGGTATGCTTGTATCCAACACGTCGACCGAAGGACGCATTTACGAGATGTCGAGTGAGCACCATGTACGCCACGAAATCCAGCTTCACGACGTGTCGAACTGGCAAATATATGCGCTTCAGGCGGAGGAGGAGCGCGGCGAGGGCGGCTTTGCGCTCCCCCTTGAGATCGTCAACTCATCGAACATTACGCTCGCGAACCTATTCATCTATCGCGTCATCAGCATGTTTCAACCGTTTCCTTATGCTATTGAACTTGCGGACTCGAAGAATATCAAATTTCGAAACGTACACTCTTATAGCAACAGCAAGGTGTCCTTCGACACGACGGTCCATGATCGAACTTACGACGTGGAGATCCGGCAACGTGAATTCGCGTGGCTCGATGTTTCTGGTGCTGAACCGTCGAAGGCTCAACGCCAGTGGGCTGCCTCTCCCGTGGTCCAAGTCGGGGCTAGGGTTGAGCGCCTACGCACAGGCTTCTACAACATATCGGGCGGTGCCGTTGATCCGTCGGGCAACTATCACTTTCTGGACGCGCACTGGCAACGCATATATCGCTGGTCGCCTTCGGTGAAGCAGCTTTCGGTTGTGCGCGACAACGCCCTCGATCCGGCGAACCTTGCGTTCGATAAGTCCGGCAATCTGATCGTGACCTCCATGTCTGGCAACGGCACGGTTTATACCTTCAAGCCTGCCGCGACGGATTCCGAGATTAGTTTACTCAAGCCACAGCCTGCACAGCCGCGATCTGGTGCTATGGCGTATCTACCGGTCAGCGATTGGCACATCAACAAGTCCGCTTTGACGAAGCCTGCGAGTCACTTCGTGTCGCCGGACGAGACGACGTTCCTGCCGGCGGGGCAGGATTTTCTGGACGGAGCGGTGAGCTACGGTATAAAAAGCAGCGGGCAGCTGCGTAGTTTCGGGTTGGCTCCTGTCGCGATCGGACAGTCTGCGTATGTCACCAACGAGTCGGCTCAGACAACGTGGGTCGGTACGGTCGGCCCCGACGGTGCTCTGATTGATATGAAGGTATTCGCATATCGCGGGGGTGAAGGTGTCGCGGTTGACTCGCGCGGTAACGTCTACATCGCCGCAGGTCAGATCTATGTGTACGAACCGACCGGGAAGCAGATCGACACGATCAACGTGCCCGAACGTCCGATTCAGCTTTCATTCGGCGGCAAGGACTCTCGCACACTCTTCATTGCCGCGCGGACTTCGCTGTATTCAGTTAGGATGAAGAATCCGGGTCGGTAGAGTAATTATGATCGAAACCTTTTTTTAGAGGAAGAACAATCATAAAACTTCTGATGCTTACTTTCTTTGCGGTCAGGCTGTTTCCGCACAAAAGTCCGCTCGTAAATTCGTATTTGCCGATGAGTTCAAGGGTGCGAGCGGGTCTCCAGTTGATCCAACCAAACGGACAATGCAAACCGGCAGAAAGGTTGGACCCAAACCCAGACCGCAATGCGCACTGGCCTGGACCAGCCCAAAGTATCGCATCTCATGCGTGGCCGGCTTTCCGGCTTTTCAGCGGATCGTTTTATTCGCAATCCTGAATCGCCTGGGTCACAGCGTTGACGTGCGCATTTCAGCAAAGGAACGAGCCCCAGAAGACTCACACGCGCGTCGTGATCGGGTAATACTCTTTTGGCAGGATTTTGGCAGACTCCGCTTACGCTTTGTGCAATTTATACGTGACGGCTCTAACCGCTTCAGTTTGGTTTTGGGAAGCAAGAACGATTGCGCGCGATCCGAGGCGTTTGAGCGCCACCTTGACACGGTAGGGGTCTTCGCAACACAGATAACTTGTCACCACGGACCTCGAATATCGGCTTGCTTCGGGTGCAAAAAAGTAAGCCTCAATTCTGCAATTGCGAACAGGAACGCATGGTAGAAACCGTCCCCCAAACGTCCCGCAGCGATACGCAAATCAGGCGATGCATGCACGGTATGCAGCGCATGCACGTACATTTTTGCTGAGCGGTTTTGTAAGTTGTGAAAATAAAGGAGCGGTGATTTAGATTCCCAAGTTGGATGTTGCGGGTTCGATCCCCGTCGCCCGCTCCAGATTTCCTCAGTAATCTCTAACTGAAAATTCAAAAGCTAGCTAAATGTTAGAAACGGCCCACAACTGCGTTCGATTATTAGCGGCCGTAGTTGAAGGTGATGATGGCGTGAGAAACAGCGGGGACATGTCCGAGTTGGACGTTAACGCCTCTACAGCCCTTAATCTTGGTGGGCGCCAGGCGCAACTGATCGAGGAAATCGATCAAGCCCTGCTCCGGATTGAGGACGGAACTTATGGGCAGTGTGCGCGTTGCGGCAAACCGATCGATGAGCAGCGACTCAAGGCAATGCCGCGCGCGAAGTATGATGCTGAATGTCAGGCCGCGATTGAAGCGGCTCAGGGGATAGATGAGATGCCAACACTTTAGAACGCTGAGGCAAGGCCCTGAGGGTGTGGACGTCACACCGGGTGTTGTCCGCCAGAGGGCACGCAACAAGACTTGGGCGCGCTAGTGAACACTTGAATCACTAGCCGCCCCTTTGTTGGTGAACGAATATTCTTCACGGAGACTAATATATGGCTACGAGCGCAGAATGGCATGAAGACTACGAACAGATGAGCGACGCGGCTTTAAACTTTTCGCGCGCTGTAAAGTCAGTGCAGGAGGAGTTGGAAGCCGTCGATTGGTACAACCAGCGCGCAGAAGCGACCAAAGACGAACAACTGCGCAACATTCTCCTCCACAACCGTGATGAGGAAATCGAGCACGCAATGATGATGCTGGAATACTTGCGGCGGATCAGTCCCGTCTTCAACAAGCACATGAGGACTTACTTTTTTACCAAAGAGGATATTACTAAAATCGAAAAGGTCGGTGAAGATAAGTAAGTCAATACAGATTGCCAAGAACGAGGAAGGCGCGCCGCTTCGATCCGGTGGCTAGAACTTTGTACTGAACCCAGATGGAGGAGAATGATGCAAGGCGAAATACAACAGGAACAATGGCAGGCTTACCTGGACGATTTCAGCAAACGTAACAGCGGACGTGTGGCAGATCTTCAGGTCATAAGCGAAGCACTGGGAACGCAGCCCGAGGCGGAGATGCTGGTTCTTGAAGGCATCACTCTTGAAACGAAGGGATCGCTCGCTTCGAGCGTTGAGATTATGCTCGGCGGAACGGGGCCGGCCGATGCGCGCAACCTGACGCATACGGTAACCAAAGTCCGACGGATCGTGCCAAAGACTGGCGCGGACGGACGCGACGACGGACTCGAAATCGAAGGGGGAGACGGCGCAAAAGTCATTCTAATCTTTGAGGCCCTTCCGGAGTTACCAGAGTAGACAAGGTAAGTTTGGCGGATTGTATCGCTGGAGGAGATGAGCTAAATCGCGCTCCGGAGCGAGACGCCGGTGAGCTGTTCACTCACTCGCCACAGCCGTTTCGCAAACTCGGGATTGATCGCGTAGGGCCTGACGCCGAGTCCCGCTGAGTCAGCGGGCACCACAGACGCGATGTCGCAATCCTCACAATAGACGCCGCCGCGACCTTCGAGTTGGCGGCTTGGGGCACACCGGACACTCGTTGCCGCGCCCTGTTCTACGGTTTGATGTAATCCGCGGGGTCAGCGAATTCGCGGCCGTGAGGGACAGCCTTGATCTCATCTTCTGACATGTGACGGCTTAGACTGTCGCGAGAAATAACTTTGCTATCCAAAGTCAATCTACTGATGTTAGCGCTGGAATGACCAACCCCCGTGCAAGACCATTCTCATCCGCTTGTGAAACTCACATCTCGGTTGAAATGGAACGCGGTAGAATGCGGTCGAGGCTTTTAGGCTTAGGGTGCGGGTGGCCGCACGTAAGGCAATTAACAATAGTAAGGGGTCTAGACATTTAGGGCGTTTGGACAAGGGACGGGAAACAGCGTGCCTAACCCCACAGGCCCGAATTTTCCAATTACACCGAATGGGGGGCCATCCCCGAAGGCTCCAGACACCTCAGCCGAGACTATCAACGAGATTTCTTCTCTGAACTACTCTTTGCCGAGGTTACCAAGTTCGATTACTCCTCCTAAAATATCGTCCGAAAAAAGCCTTTGACATTTCTTTCGAGCAAGCGTAGTGTGCGGGCCATCAATAGCACGTTCTTTTGCAATAACTTGTAAAGTGCTAACTCCCTGAGCTTGTGGTATCCCCCACGGACTCGCCCGTTAGCAATGGTCTCCAACTAAGCGCTTCTCGTCAGCGCTTCCGACATTAGGAGGGGTCTCATGTCTTCCGCTACCCGATCTGGCTACTCCCTGTTAAGGCAAACTGCAACCGTAACAATCGCAATCTGTTTGTTGAGCAGTTCCACACCGGCTGCGCCGCAGACGATTGTCGCAGTAACAAGAGAATCGTGGGCAAGTTTCGCGTTCTGGTACAGCGCCAACGGCGGCCTTCGGAGATTACTTCAGGGCCGTGGCAACGGAAACGAAAGAGCACAGGAGAAGCAAGCGGATCGCGACGCCAAGGTCAGCCGTCTGCAAATCTTTCCCGGCGACGTAACCATCGATCTCAGCGATCACGTGAGATTCACGGCCGTTGCATACGATCGCGATAACAATCCTGTCGGTGGAGTGAAGGTCAAGTGGAGCGGTCAAGGCGCAATACCTCAAACGCGCGTGCGCATCTCGCCGCACGGCGAGTTCGAGGCGATGACGCCCGGCTCATTCACTATCACGGCACAGGCCGGCCCGAGGTCCGCACAAACGACGGTCACGGTGCGCGCCGGTCTCAAGCGAGACCTAAATGCGACTCCCACTGGGACGCGCCAGGTCTCGTCGCGCGATCTCCCTCCTGCAAAGACTGCGTCAGCCAAGGAGCAGAAAAAGTCTGAAGGTAGCGCCGGACTTCAATTCAAGGGAAGCAATCGGCAAGGCGGAAGCAGCGCTGCCAGACGAGCGCATGCTGCGGCAGCGATGCCAGATCCCATGCCTCAGGGCGGAGGTGGTGGTTGGGACAGCACCAATTACTGGTCCGCAGGCCTACCAGAAAATCGAGTCGGCGATCCGCCCGGCGCCACCGTCGATGGCGGCGCGGGCAGCGGCAATTTTCAATTTGCCGCGCCGGTGGTGAGCTTGCCGGGCCGAGGAATAAACATCTCGCTCGGCCTCGCCTACAACTCCCGTCTTTGGAACAAGGCAGGATCACAGATCAGTTATGACAACGATCGCGGCTGGCCAGCGCCGGGATTCAATTTGGGTTTCGGCAAACTGATGGGAATGGGCGTTTACAAGGGTGGCATGCTCGTCGATGCCGACGGCACTCGCCATGGTTACACCGGGAACATCACGGTCTATAATTGGGGCACGACTTTCGTCGGGCACACCACCGACGGCAGCTTCATTGACTATAACTATCAGAGCGGCACCGGTGGGCCGATCGTTTGGGCTCAGGCAAAGCTAGCCAACGGCACGATCATTCAATACGGCGCCATGAGTACCGCGGCGGTCTATCCCACTTCTATCGAAGACGCCAACGGTAACTTGACCACGATCACTTACGTTAATAATAGCGGTCCGCGGATTCAAACCGTCACTGACACCATGGGCCGGGTTATCAATTTCTCTTACGACGCGAACAATTTGCTAACCGCGATCACAGCGCCGGGATATAACGGCGGTAGCGCTCGCACGTTGGTCAGGTTGCACTATCAGCAACTCGCGCTGAATTATGTGAATGCGTTCAGCGGTCTGACGCCCTCAGTCAGAGACCCTTATCCATGGGTCATCGATGCCATCTACTATCCAGCCACGAGCACCGGCTATTGGCTGCCCGTTTCTGATTCATATTCGAGTTACGGCATGTTGGCTAAGGTCGTCGAAGAACGGGGCATGGGTTTCTCCGCGACTTCGCTTAACGACATGGGCAGCGTTTCTCAAGGCGCAATCACGCGCCGCGAGACTTATAACTATCCGTTGACGCCGAATTCTGGTCTCACCGATGCACCGACATACACGTCTTTGCTTGAAGAGTGGACGCGCGACGGAACGAATTTGGACTCGGCGACCACCGGGTATGAAGTTCATGAGATCGACAATCCGCGCACCACCGTCATCACACTGCCTAACGGCACGAAGAGCAAACAGTACTCTTACAACTATAGCAGCCTTCCGGACACCGATCCTCTCAAAGCGCTCGACGGACTTGTTTTCCACGATGTCACCTACGTGATAGATGAAAATAGTCCGCTTCAGAGCAGCAGTTCGACTTGGGAGCAAGGCGCTTACAACACTCCGCGGCCCACAAGAGTTGAAAAGACAGACGAGCGCGGTGAGACCACTGCCGCTGCATTCACCTATGGCGCCGCTTACAATCAGGTAACCGAAGTGCGCGATTATGATTACGGCGGCGCCACTCTGCTGCGGGCTACAAGAACTCAATATCAGAACAGTTCAAATTACACGGGTGGTTGTAACATCAACGGTTGCTGGGGCCGCCACATTTTCAACCTGCCGCTGACGATTGAAATCTTCGATCCCAACAACAACCGACTCTCGCGCACTGAGTACCAGTATGATGGCCAGCCATTGAGCGCCGCGCCGAATGTCGTCATGCACGATCAGGCATTCAATCCGCACGCCGCGGACGAAGGTTATTGTTATTGGGATATCGACTGGAATGATCCTGATTGTAATGGGAGTTGTTTCCCAGATTGCCCGGAATGCATTCAGCCCCGGGGTTGCGACGGGTACTGCCCGCAGTATTACTACTGTCCTTATGACGCTTCTACAGACTATCGCGGCAACGTCACGCAGGTGACGAATTATGCGAATGTCGACAACACATCCGCCACGGAAGCAATTAACGAAACACGCCGTTATGACGTCACCGGCAACCTCGTGACCGCCTCTACCGCGTGCTGTCAGCAAACCAGCTTCAATTACACTATCGATACTCAGTACGCTTACCCACTTTCGAAGACGCGCGGCTCGGCCACGGATGCTTACGCGCAAGTGACTACGAGCGGGACTTACGACTTCAATACGGGTCTCGGACTGTGGGCGAAGGATGCCAATGGCCGGCTATCGACCGCCCTTTATGACTCAAATACTTTGCGGCCAACGAGTTCCGTATCACCAACCGCCGCGCACACGGATGATGCCTATGATGACGCAGCCATGACTGTGACCTCGACCACTTATCTTTCATCACTTGATGGCGGCGGCATCGCCGATCAGAACATCAAGTACCTGAACGGCCAAGGACAAGTGCGCATTGAGAAGGCTCTCGGAGTAAACAACACTTGGGACGAAGTCGATACCACTTACAACAACCTGGGTCAGGTCTATCAGCAGTCGCGTCCTTTTCGCGTCGGCGCGGAAACTCCCGTGACCAGCACGGTTGCGTACGACGCGCTCGGCCGCACTGTTAGCGTTACTGCGCCTGACGGCAGCGTGACGCAAACTTTCTACAATGAAGCGTCGCGGCCAAGCACAGCCTCGAGCAGTGCGGGGGAAACCACGCGTGTGCAGGATGCCTGGGGCCGCGAGCGTTGGGGCCGCACGGACGCCAGCGGACGACTGGTCGAAGTGGTTGAACCTAACCCCAGCGGCGACGGATCAGTCGCCAACGGCGGGTTGGTGACGACTTACGGCTACAACACACTCGGCAATCTGACCCAGACGAACCAGGGTGCGCAGACCAGGCTCTTCAAGTACGATTCCCTCGGCCGCTTGACCGCGCAGAAACTCGCCGAACGGAATCCGACACTCAGCGATGCCGGAACTTATGTCGGTTCGGGGACGTGGAGCGATGTCTTCACTTATGACGAGCGCTCGAACCTGACTTCCCGCAAAGATGCACGAGGCGTCAAGACGGTTTACAACTACGGAGGCGATCCGTTGAATCGTCTGCAATCCGTTTCCTGGGACACGAGTGATTTTCAGGATACTTCCAACCCGATCTTGCCGGCGGCTACAGTAAGTTACAGCTATCGAACCAAGAGCAGTCCAACTGACTTGAAAGATGTGACACAGCTCGCAACTGTCACAACCGCGAATATCTCGACTGCGAGTTACAGCTACGATGACGGCGAAGGCCGAGTCACTTCGAAGACCTTGACCTTGGCCAGCCGCTCTGGTTATCCATTTGTCACGGACTACATTTACGATACTTTGGATCGCGTCACCGACGTGCGCTATCCGGCGGAGTACGGAAACGGCAGCGCGCCTCGCAAGGTGGTGCATCACGATTACGACCTCGCGAGTCGGTTAAGCGGTCTCACTTACGATAGTCAATCGTTTGCTTCGAACATTGTTTACAACGCGGCCAGCCAGACGACTCAACTGAGCGTGGGCACAGGCACGAACCAGGTTAACGAAAGCTACGGCTACAATGCGCAAACCGGGTTGCTCGACAGTCAGACAGCGACGCGCAATGGTTCAACGCTGCTGAATCTCTCTTACGATTATACGAACAGTAACGGCAAGCGCACGGGACAGCTCACAAAGATTTCCAACAATCTCGATCACAACAAGGATCGTGGTTACGAATACGACGCACTCGGAAGATTGCAAAGGGCCACCGGCGGACAGAACGTCAACTGGGCGCAGCGTTACGAATACGATCGTTTCGGTAATCGGAACAACGCCTTCTCGTGGACGGCTTCCGACTATGTGACGCACATTTACCAGAGTGCCCTTGGACATGGACCGGCCGACTTGAATCCTATCCTCAGCACTTTGCAATCTGCCTACGCCCAAGGGCCGTCACAGTTTCTGACGGCGATGCAGAGTGTTGGTGAGACTGTCTTCAGTTCGCAGGAATACGCCAATCGCAATCGTTCGAATCACGACTACGTTTACGACCTCTACAAGGCATACCTCTATCGCGAGCCGGACCCGGGCGGGTGGGACGCGTGGACCGCTGTCCTCGATAGCAATTCCGGCACGAGGGCGGATGTGCGCAACGGCTTTGCCTGGAGCGCAGAGTTTCAGTTGAAAGTGAAGGGTATCAGTCCTTATCCACAGACGAATGGAGCAGTGCCGCCCGATGGAATTGGTTTTGGATTCGACAGCGCTTCAAACCGCATCAACTCACCGGGATTTGCTTACGACGCCGCGGGCAATGAAACACGGGCCTTGATTCCCGGCAGCAGCACTAACTCACAACGCTTTCAATACGACGCCGCGAATCGCTTGGTGAAGGTTAAGGCTGATGACAACAGCACGGTGCTCGCGACTTACACGTACGGCAGTTCGAACGAGAGATTGATTGCCGAGGAAGGCGGCCTGCGGACTTACTATGCCTGCCACGGTAGCGTCGAATACATTGAAAGCGGAGGTTCGACGACGCCCGTATGGTCAAAGAGTTACGTATACCTTGGCAATCGTTTGCTTTCTACTCTTACTCCCAACGGTAGTGGGGGTGAAAGTGTTCAATATCATCACCCGGATCGATTGGGCACAAGGCTTGTGACTGATCCCTCAAATGGAACTTCGTTCGAACAGGTCACGCTGCCCTTCGGCACAGCTTTGAACGCCGAATCAACGGGAGCGACAAACAAACGCTTCACTTCTTATGATCGCAGTGCCACTACAGGATTAGACTATGCCGTTAATCGTCACTACGACCCGCAGCAGGGAAGATTTACACAAGTCGATCCGGCGGGCATGGGTATGTCTAGCCTTGGAAGCCCGCAGACATTCAACTTGTATGCCTATTGCTCGAACGATCCAATTAATCATGTTGACCCGAGCGGCCTCTTCTGGGGCAAGCTGTTCAAATGGATCAGCAAGGCGCTGAAGTGGATTGGCATCGCGGTCCTGGTGGCAGTAGTGGTGATGACCGGTCCGTTCGCGCCCGCTGCTGGAACCGCCTTGGCCCATGTATTGGGTTTCTTGATCGGCTTGGGAGCAAAAATAGGGATGGCAATGAACTTCCTGGCTGGGGGCGTGCTATTGGGAGAGGGTGCAACTGCGGCGACCGCCGCGATGCTCGGAGCGGGCGGGTTATTACTAGCGTCGGCTGGTGTCGGCGCGATTGCGAATCACCTTGCACAGAGTCCACAAAAGAATAAGGATCAGGATAAGCGCCCGCCCAAGGAACATCCCCTTATTATTGAACGACCTAAACTGCCACGTGGGAAAACGCCTACACCAGAAGAGGCGTACAATCAATGCGTTGCTACGTATGAGCATATTTTCAACCAGGACGTAGAAACTGTTACGGAGGAAGCTAACAAGCGTATTGAGGAGAGAGAGAAGGGACCCATGTCACTCGGTAGGGTCTCTAAGGTGTTGGACAGGATCGACAGCATATTATCGCTTATTACAGGCGAGGGAGGAGAATTTGATCCAGGAGATAGCGGTGATAGCTGGAGCGACCTCCTACTTAAGCAGAAGAGGATCGAAGAGATAGAAAAGGGAACGAAAGAAGCGGCCGCGAGGCGAGACGAGAGGATTCAGAAAAACTGCAAAAAGCCATGACAAAAAAGGTTGTAGTTGCAACTATCGCCGCCTTAATCTTGTGTACGGGCTGCTCACGGTTGTTAAACGGCGTGACGAAGAGGCGGCAACAGGCCAAGTTGAGTTTATTAGATGCCGACTTGGGGTTGGCAGCATGCGATGGAGATATCAAGAAAGTACAGAACCTCCTGAATAGCGGCGCGAACGTCAACGCAACTGGTGTTGAAGGTAGCTCTGTACTTACTGGTGCGGAAGCCTGTAAACGTCATGATGATCCAACTCGAGTACAACTTGTAGAACTCCTCATTGCAAAGGGCGCCGAGGTAAGTCATCGAGACAGCTCGGGTGCCACCGCGTTAATGTATGCTGCTCGGAACGGCGATACCGAGGCAGTCAAAGCGCTTCTGAAAAACGGGGCCACAGTAAACATCGCTGATAAAGAAGGCGAGACGGCATTGATGAAAGCCGCGGCCTCTTCCTGTAACGAACAAACCGTGCGGGCGCTAATAAATGCTGGAGCTGATTTGAACGCCAGGGATCATAAAGGACGAAATGCTCTGGACGCCTTTCGTTCGTCATATGCATGTCCTGAGAGTAAGGTTGGTGACTTACTTAAGATGGAAACTCAGAAAAGCAAATGATCTCTCTGTCTGGCGACGCTCGGGATCAAGGCGATCAAGAACAACTGCGAGAAATAAGATGATTACGCTCCTGAAGAGAAAATGTCTGGTTTCAGTAATTGTAACCATGGCTGTTGCTCTACTCTCATGCACTCGCTTCTCACATTCACTCGGGGTTTCGTTGTATGTAGCAGCATGTGATGGCGACCTCTCAAAGACCAAGAGACTTCTTATGCTTGGGGCTAACGTTAACGCAACAGATGTTCGCGGCTATTCTCCGCTCATGGTCGCTGAGGCCTGCACCACCCGGCCAGGTAGGCCGGAACTGGTGGAACTCCTTATCGCGAATGGTGCCGCGGTAAACTTGCAAGCTCGCAACGGCCGCACGGCGCTTATGTATGCTGCCAAAAACGGCGACACCCAAGCCGTCAAAGCACTGTTAAAAAGTGGAGCCTCAGTAAACATCGCTGACAACGAGGGCCAGACCCCACTGATGGAAGCAGTCACGTTTTCCTGCGACAAAGATACGATCAGGGCGCTGGTAGATGCTGGCGCGGACTTGAAAGCCACGGATCATCTAGGCCAGAGCGCTCTGTCTAGTACGTGTCTAAAGAGCGGGCTCGGCGGAATTGTCTCGCCTGACACGAGGTGACAGCGGTAGGTAATCACAGACGTTGACGTTTTCGCGGCGTGATTATCTTTCGGTGAGGAGATTGGTTCAGGACGGACTGGCGCACTAGCGGCCAGGCTACGGCGCGGTTTGCCGAAGGTTTGTCAGTCATTGCTGAGTACGTTGAAACAGGTGGCTACGAATCCCGCTTGGTCGAAGACCTACGTCTATCTCCGCAACCGTCTACTTTCGACCTTAACTCCGAATCCCATCACTCAGGACCGAACTCACTCAGTATCATCATCCCGATCGCCTGGGCACGCGCATCGTCACGAACGCGCAAGACACAACATTTTTCGAACAGCAGACACTTCCTTTTGGCACTGCCATGAATGAGTCGCCTCCTCCGGGAGGCACGACGGACGCAACGAATCGCCGATTCACTTCCTACGATCGCAGCGTCCCTACTGGACTCGACTACGCCGTCAATCGTCACTCCGCCGTGGCGCCCGGGTCGGTTGGGCGGAACCGCTTTGCGTGGTTTCCTCATGAAAGCAAAGAGGCGAGACGGCCCGGTGTCCAGGCCGGCCAATGGACAACCGAAAAATGAACCTCTCTGTGTGTCGTCTTCGTCATGCTTGATTGATATTGTCGATGAAAGTCGCGACGAAGTTACCGCTTTCGGCCTCCGACTTTTCGCAGTTGCGGGAGAGCCGCTGCAACCCAACAGGATTTGGGCTGAGTGATCTAACGATCCAGATTCCAAGGTCGAGAGACTTGCGCACGAGAACCGTCCCGCAAACGTCCCGCAGCGACACGCAAATCAGGCGATGCATGCACGGTATGCAGCGCATGCACGTACATTTTTGCTGAGCGGTTTTGTAAGTATTCAAAATAAAGAGCCCACAATATAGCTTCCCAAGCTGGATGTTGCGGGTTCGATCCCCGTCGCCCGCTCCAAATTTTCTCAGTGATTGTTGGATTCAATTTTCAAAAGTTAGGGAAATTTTAGAAATGTCCCGCAAACGTCCCGCAACTGCTTTCGATTGTTAGCGGCCATAGAGCTCGTTCGACAAGACTAGCCGTAACAACCGATGGCGACCAAGACAAGACTACTAC
>WNFR01018192.1_pt1 | contig 12937 bp, 8 predicted proteins | sample 5400221 | NCBI WGS metagenome assembly WNFR01 (sample SAMN13153357, study PRJNA577476) | soil metagenome | isolation source: 40 cm soil under Madrone tree | place: USA:California | collected 2016-06-14
ACTTTGGCCAAAAGACTATAGCCGTCTTCTTCCGGCATCCCGAGATCGCTCAGGATAACATCCGGTCTTTCGTTCCTTAGCGCGACTATGCCTTCCTCTGCCGACTTAGCCAGCGTTACACGTGCCCCGCAACTCTCAAGAACTATTTTGACCAGAGCGCGAGTATCCTCATCATCGTCCACCGCAAGAATGTGCAGTCCGGCCAACTCAGGCGAGTTGGTGAAAGGCGCCACTGCGGTGACCGTGGGATGAATCCTTTCTTCAAAAGACTGATACTCGCTGCCCGAAAGAATCGCAAGAAGTGGTAGCTTTACAGTAAAAGTAGTACCCTTCCCGTTGCCTTCGCTTTCAGCCTCGACACGTCCGCCATGCAGTTCAACCAAATGTCTAACTATCGACAACCCCAGTCCCAGTCCGCCATGCGACCGAGTAGAACTACTGTCCTCCTGGCGAAAACGATCGAATACAAACGGAAGTACATCGGCACTAATACCCTGTCCTATTTGAATCCGACCGCCTTTCGGCGTGAACTTGACGGCGTTGGACAGTAGATTCCATACCACCTGCTGCAATCGAATCGGATCAGCCGACACCGTGCATGCGGCGGAATCCAAAATTCGCTGTACCCGAATATCTTTAGCAGTCGCAGCCGGCAGGATCGCATCTACAGCGGCCTCAACAACCTTGTCCAGGTCGACAGGTCGAACCTTCAACCGCATCTTTCCGGAGATTACCCGGGACATATCGAGAATATCTTCAATCAATTGTTGCTGAGCAGAGGCATTGCGCTCGATCGCCTCAAGACCCTGCCGCTTAGTCTCTTCATCGAGTCTTCCGGTTTTCAACATGCGAGCCCACCCGAGCATCGCTGTTAACGGCGTTCTCAGTTCATGCGATAAAGTGCTGAGAAATTCGTCCTTGCTTCGGCTGGCGGCCTCCGCCTCTGACCGAGCTACTTGTTCGCTGGCGAGCAATTTACGGCGTTCTTCGTCGCCCCTTTTACGCTCAATTCCCAGTGCAATTCCATTGGCAACAGTTCCCAGGGCCTGAAAAATCGTGGGTGTCAATTGCTGTTGTGAGTACACGTCAATTACACCAACCAACTTACCTTCGATCAACAATGGGTAACCGGCAAAGGCTACGATCCGTTCCCGTTCCGCCCAATCGTGATCGCTCAGCTCCGGGTCCTGCAAGACGTCATTTGTCAGATGGGCCTTTCGATCCCGTGCGATACGTTCGATTTTAAATCGGCCCGGTTGTGTCCGCCCATGTTTGCCATCGAGACAAGAGTACATTCCTGCACTTGCCCGGAGTTCGAGCACCAGTTCTTCTTCGTTTAGGGTCCAAATCCTGGCAGACGCGACATCGAGCCGTTCTACCATCGCATCGGCGCACTGCTGTAGTATATCTTGCAAATTGCTTTCGCTGGTTAGCGCCATTCCAACGTCCGCCGTCAGTTCGGCAAGCAGAGTTCTTTCGCGCAGGAGGTCGGCAGCTCGTTTGGTTTCGGTAATATCACGAGCGATTTTTGATGCTGCGATTACTTCCCCCTTTGAATTCTTGACAGCCGAAATTGTAAGCGAAATGTCAATCGCCCGTCCGTCCTTTGCCACACGCACAGTTTCGAAATGGTCGATAAATTCTCCTCGCTTTAGTCTTCTGAGTATTTCCGGCTCTTCGTCCAACCTGTCCGGAGGAATCAGGATCAGGATGGGCTTGCCGATAACCTCTTCGGCTGTATAGCCGAAGATTCTCTCAGCACCCTTATTCCAGCTAAGAATAATGCCATCCAATGATTTGCTTATAATTGCATCACTCGATTTCCACAATTGCCGCCAGGTGCAGATTCAATTCCTCAGCGGCCTTACGCCCAGAGATATCTCGCACGTTAAGTTGAATCACATGATGACCGTTTACTGAGTAGCTATTACCAACGATCTCCACGTCTCGACGCTGCTCATTTCCGGTTTCCAGTTCCAGCCGTTCGTAATGGATACCTTGATTTTCATGTAACTCCTCGAACGCTGAAAGCGCGGCCTCCCTATCTAAAAACAAACCGATCTCCCAGGGCTTTCTGCCTAATAACTCCTCACGTGTCAGACCCGTTAACTCGATGATCGATGCGTTGGCATCAGTGATATTGTGGTTATCCGATTCGACAATCAGGACACCGTCGCTCGATGCTTCAAACAATCGCCGGTAACTCACTTCCGAAGCCCTGAGTCTGTCTTTAGCGTCATTCCGCTCTGCAACCTGAGCGGCCAGCGATCTTGCCTTCTGCTGCAATTCTGTAATCGCTCTAAGACGATCATCCTGATTGGAAAGCCTGGTATAGCTTTCTGTTGGAATCACGTGAGCGTGTTGCCCACAAACCTGGACAAGCTTTTCGCCAGGGTCTTCTCCGTCAAAACAACTGATTGGATAAGCGCAAAAAAGTGAGAAGGAGTACTGCTTCGAGAGTTCATTCCATAGTTCTTCGAGACGAATTGCTCCCGCGGAATCCCCATCCTTCCAAAGCAGGGCCACCATCTCGCCAAAAATTCGCACCCTATTGATGCCTGAGGTTGCTCTCGGAATGATGCTCCCGATGACCTCGAAGAAGCGGCCAGGGTCCAGTGCACCATCGACCATAAGGCTGGACAATGTTACTTCGGCATCCAACGAGATGTACCGTCCGGAAGCCATTGCAGCTTGAACATCTGTACCGTGCGCCTGCAACCGTTCGTTGAGGTTAGCAGTATGCTCTTTCGTCGCAATCACGATGCAGATATCGTCAGCATCCATCCCCTTACGGATAAAATCCTCAAGCGAATCCAGAAAGAATTCGTCTGCCTCATAGAACTGGGCGAAATGGTCGGATCCATTTAACGTGTCGACGTCATGGCTTATGCAGTCGTTCTTCATATCGACCTCCCGACAGTTCAGTTGATGCCGGTTATCAATATGCCGGCCAACTTTCTTGCATTCAGGGGATTTCGTTGCAGGTAAACTACTAAGAGGGAGTATTTGCCTGTTTTCAGGCGAGACCGGGGAACCAACCAAGACAATCTCGTGCTCAAAAATCCGCGTGGGAGAAGTCGGCGTATTCTAACCTAATTCCATGTTGAATCCCAGAAAATCAGAATAATTCTTCGGAACAGATCAAATCATCCGGAATCATTCGATTGGGAGAAATGGTGCAGCAGCCAATTCGTGTTAATTGCAACGTCCGCCATAGCTTTATAGAAACCTATTGTTGCAAAGCGTTCGCAGAACTGTCACGCCTGATATTTCAGCCTGGTTGACCGGGCTCGATTTTGTCCTGTCCCTCTTGACCGAATTTCCCTCGAAAGTCCTTCGAACGCAGACGCAGTTCGACCCAATCTTCAAAAATCTCCGGCTGTCTTAACCATACGGAAAACCACTCCGCAATCTCCAACTTCTCAAATCGTTTCCGTTCCTCAACCGCTGAGTTGCGAGCAATCATCAACGCGCGATCCCTTCCTTTCTGCACCTTTTCGCGCACCAGCCTGAGCCCTTCACGATCCTTTTTTCTTTCAAAATTTTTTCGCAGATTATCCAACCGTCTGATGGACGCCCGCGCCTGATCAAAGTCTGCAAACTTCAACACATTTCGAAACATGGCCTGGTAAGGATCAATTTGGCGAATCTCTACATCCAGCCTCAACACCTCTGCATGACGCAATTCCGCGCCCTCATCCGCCAGCAGTCGCGCAATCACCGCGGGCATTTCGACCGCGCCTTCGCCGAACCGTTCCCTCACAACTTCGGAAATCTGCCGAATTTCCGCCTCGCCCACCGACTCGCAATCGAGATATTCCCACACCTCGATCATCAGGTCCCGTTTGGTTTTTGACTTCCAGTCTTGATTCCGCATGTTGAAACCAAAAGATTACGACCCCACAGCCAAACCTGACAAGTGACATCGCTTTCGAATCCCATTACAATGTGCGACTTTATAGCGAGGAACAGGCCCACAATGACTACCATTCAAAATGCCCTAACGGCGCTAAAACAGTATTTTGGGTTTGACGATTTTCGTGAAGGCCAGCGCGAAGTAATCGAGTCAGTTTTCGCCGGCAACGATACTGTCGTGGTTATGCCGACCGGGGGAGGCAAATCACTTTGTTACCAACTGCCCGCACTGCTCCTTGACGGAGCCACCATCGTTGTCTCTCCTTTGATTGCGTTAATGAAGGACCAGGTCGATGCCTTGCATGCTCGCAATCTTCCGGCGACCTTTATCAATAGCTCCCTCAGCTTCGAGGAACAAAAAGACCGCATTGCAGGCATCCGCGGTAAGCGGTACAAGCTGGTTTACATCGCACCTGAACGCTTTCGCAGTGCGAACTTTGTCGATGCGCTAACCTCTGCAAAAATTGCTCTGTTCGCAGTTGACGAAGCCCACTGTGTCTCTCATTGGGGGCACGATTTTCGGCCCGATTACCTGCGCTTGAAACAGGCCGTGCAATCGATCGGACGCCCTCAGATGATTGCGCTCACAGCCACCGCCACGCCTCATGTGCGAACCGACATTTCCGAACAGCTTGGGATGAAGTCCCCGCTTGCGTTTGTCAGTGGTTTCGACCGGCCCAACCTCCGGATTAACGTAATTAATTCGGACAAAGAAACCGACAAGATTCGCCACATCAAACTTCTTGCTAACTCAAAGGGTTCAGGAATCATTTACACCTCTACGCGCAAAACAGTCGATCAGGTTGCTGTGAAACTTCGATCCGCGGGCGTAAACATCGTTGCATACCACGCCGGTAATAGCGAGGACGAACGAAGCCGCGCGCAGGATCAGTTCATGTCCGGAAAGGCACAGGTTATCGTTGCCACCAACGCTTTCGGGATGGGAATAGATAAGCCCGATATTCGTTTCGTCGCCCACTTTCAGATGCCTGGATCCATCGAGGCTTATTACCAGGAAATTGGACGTGCCGGTCGCGACGGTCTGCCTTCGACATGTTCGCTGCTGTTCAACTACGCCGATAAACGCACACAGGATTATTTTATCGAAGGTTCTTTCCCGACTCCGGAAACCATCACCCGTGTTTACCAGACGTTGGCCGCGACCGGACAAAAGCGAATCGAACTTTCGACCGCTGAAATTGCCGCTCGTTCCGGCATAAGAAACGAGATGTCGATCAACTCTGCCTTGATAATCCTCGACAAAGCCGGCCACATCGAACGATCCTCTGCGGCGGAGAACCGCTCGTCTTTGCGGCTGAACATTCAGCCTGCCGCTGCACGCGAGGCTGTGGGTACTCGCGACTCAAATGCCAGGCAGGTGTTGTTCGCATTGATGAACAGCTACGAACTGAATCAACGTACAAGTATTGATCTCGACATAGCAGCGTTTGCTTCCGAACTTGGTGTCGATCTTCCTTCTACCAGAAAGGCATTGTCGACTCTTGCTTCGTCAGGAATCCTCAGCTACGAACCCGCACGCCGCAGCCGTGGCGTAGTAATGCTTGACGACGCACCGGTCAGTCAGCTGCGCGTGAAACAGGCTGAACTCGCACGCCGTGCCGCACTCGAACAACGCAAATTGCGCGACATGATCAGCTTCTGTTACACCGACACCTGTTACCGCGCGTTTATTCTCGACTATTTTGGCGACAAACATCATGGCAAACGTTGCGGGACATGTGGAAACTGCCAGTCGAGCGGACAGGGATCTCATTCAACCGGCAACCGATCACCTGCTGGAAATTCGAGGTCCGGGCTTGATGATTTCGTTGTTTCCAATCGCCCAACCGGCATCGAGCTTGAAGCAGAGCTTGCCGAGAGCTCTCGTCGCAGGCGCGAGAGCGATGAATCGTTGGCACGTGCCAATTCTCGTGGCCAGACCCTGGATGTTCGCAGGCCGAGGCCGCTATCAACAGACGAAACGTTGATTGTGCGGAAAATCCTCGCATGCGCGGTTCGGATGGAGGGCCGCTACGGGAAGAACATCATGGCTGCAACGCTCATAGGCTCGGAAGCAAAGAACATTTTTCAATTCAGACTCAACAAGCTTTCGACTTACGGGATTCTTAGCGATTTTACTAAGGACGAATTGCTCGTTTACATCGAAGCTCTCGTGATGGCTGGAGCGCTGGAAGTTTCGACCGGAGCCTATCCCGTTATTTCGGCTACTGCCCTTGGCAGTGACAATCCACGATCCAATCCCGTGGCCAAAGCGTCCTCACGAGCGTCGCATACAGCCAGCGCCTCGATTCGCGGCGGTACTATTGACGAAACATACAAGCTGTTTCGGCAGGGCCTTTCTATCGAGGAAATCGCGCAGCGACGCACGCTTAGCCCGATTACCATCGAAGGCCACCTTGAACAGTGCATCGTGGATGGCCGTGACTTCCCCGTTGAAGACTACGTATCGCCAGGCGATCGAAAACTCATTGACTCCGCAATTGCTGAGCACGGGACGGCGTTGCTAAAACCGTTGCGGTTGGCGTTGCCCGAAAATATAACCTACCGGATGATCAGGTTTGTCGTTGCCGCCGAAAGGCACCGCAACGGCTGATATGTTTCTGTTATAACTTCTAACGGCTTTTAAATACATTGCGCATTCTCCTCCGCAGTCGATAGAATAGCCCTCAGAAATTCGCCGGAATGGGTGCGCTGATGGCACGCAAATTGAGTTTTCAACCACGAACCGCGATTCCTTCCCGACCGCCCTCTGACCCGTCGCTCGAGATTGTCGAGCAGGCGCGCCAGGTGTTTCTGAAGAGAGAATTCATACCTCACCCCCTGTTAGTTAACGGCCACGCCCAAACTCTTGCCGCTTATTTATGGCCGCGGCTGGTACCAAACTCACGCCTTAAAACTGATGAGGAACGCATCTTTGAGGTTGAACCAGGGATTAAATTGTTGGCCAGGTGCCGTTGGCAGACCGCTCGGCAGCAGAGTCCACTGATTATTCTGGTTCACGGGCTTGAAGGATCAACCGAATCTCGCTACATGATCGGAACTGCGGACAAGGCTTACAATGCCGGCTTTAGCGTAGTCAGGTTGAACATGCGCAATTGTGGCAACACCGAACACCTTACACCGACCCTCTACCACAGTGGGCTTAGCAACGACTTCCGTGCGATCGTCAATGAGTTGATCCATGTCGACGGTATTCGCCGTATTTTTGTCGCCGGTTTTTCGATGAGCGGCAATATCGCTCTCAAATACGCTGGCGAAGAGGGCGCCAATTCCCCACCGGAGTTGAAAGGGATTTGCGCGGTTTCTCCATCCGCCGACCTTAAAGCATGCGCCGACGCAATTAATCTGCGTTCCAACTGGCTGTATCGCCAAAGCTTTATGGCCAGCCTACGAAAGCGAATCCGGGCAAAGCACAAGGTTTACCCGGAGGTGTACGACATCCACGGTCTCCGAAAAATCCGTACTATCCGGGATTTCGACGAACGCTACACCTCGGCCGATGGCGGGTTTGCAGGTGCTGATGATTACTATGAAAAGTCCAGCGCCTTGAAACTGATTGGTCTGATTCGAAAACCCAGTTTGATAGTTCATGCCCAGGATGACCCGTTTGTGCCATTTGATCCGTTGTCGGACGCTGGTATTTCGTCGAACAAATTCGTGATCGTCCTTGCGCCCATACACGGCGGACATGTCGGGTTTCTGTCAGATAGCGCGGCTTCCGAGGATCGATTCTGGGCTGAGAATCGCATCGTTGACTTTTGTAAAATGGTTAACAGCGATTCGAGCGACTAGACAGTGTTTCCCCCATTTTCGCCTCAACGTGCCCACAACCTGCAAATTTGCCCCGCCTTCGGGCGACCTCATTTTTGATCCCTTCTGAGCATAAATCAGGATTCCGCCATTTTCGTTTTACAATCTTTGTCTACAAAAGTGTTCGCATTCTGGCATAAGCGTTGCAGTGAATCAGTGCAAGCTGTCTCCCAACCGCTTCAGTGAAAACTTTAGAACGGCATCAATTTCATACCTCGGCAACGGAGGCAAATATAGGATTGACCAAATCGCTTTGGAATGGAAGAATACGCAAGCGAAATTCGCCACCGAAGAATTCAGGAATTTAGCCATCGAGCTCTGTCCGCTTCGGGTAGGCCCGGAAGAGTTCTCCTGGTATCGCTTTAGGCTGCCGCCTTTTCAAGGTGACAGTGCCATTCCCTAAATTCGCTTTATTACTAATCGTGTTTTCAGAGGCTCCTCGGTACTAACATGTCTCAACAGATACTTGAGTCGATTTCCCCATTTGTTGCCGGTGCCCCCCCGGTCACCTCGATAGTTCAAAAGCCCGACATTGAAGAGCTTGTTAAGCGCTTTGGCGCAAATTCAACCTCCTATGTCCTTTTAGAGGGCAAGAAACAGTACTTCAGTTCCTCCCGCGTCGAAGGTTTTATCGCTTATCAATTGAGCGCAGGCGTAATAGTGGTTGGGGGCGATCCTGTTTGTGAACCCAACGATGCGCCGGTCCTGATTGCCGATTTTCTGGCCGCGATGAAAAGCAGACAAGTTTGTGCCTACCAGGTGTCTCCGGAAATGCTCCAGGCGTTTCGCGCAAACGGCTTTGGCGACGTCCAGATTGGCAAAGAGGCCGTTTTTGATCTCAAGCAGTTCTCTTTGGCTGGTGGTGCGATGGAACTTGTGCGCGCCGCGACGAATAAGGCGCGCCGCGAAGGAGTGGTTGTTATCGAGCATGACCCATTTGCCGCAGGCGCAGCCCAGGTAAATTCCGAGATCGAGGCTGTATCTGCGGAATGGCTCGTAGAAAAGGGGAATCGCGAGATGGGATTCCTTCTCGGCGGACTCGATCTCCATAAGCGAACTGACAAACGGTATTTCATCGCGCGTTCGGGAAAAGGCCTTGGCCGGATCGAAGGGTTTATCGTTTGCGAGCCGATCTTTGCGCGCCGGGGCTATTATCTTGACGTCACAAGGAGGCGCAGGGATGCTGTCCGCGGAACCATGGAATTGCTGACTGCCGAGATTTTCAGCAGACTGGGCAGCGAAGGATACGAGATTGCCTCAATGGGCCTCGCCCCTCTTGCCAACCTTGACGACCCTGATCTTTCCAATCATCCCAGACTTGCCGGACTGATGAGGTTTATCTACGAGCGCGTAAGCCGAACATACGATTTCAAACAACTCTACAGGTACAAAGCCAAGTATCATCCGCACGCCTGGGAAAGCCGCTATCTATGCTTTCGCCCTCGCGTTACGTCTCGGATTCTTTACGCCACACTCAACGTCCGCGATGCGTTCTCTCTTCGAGAAACACTGGGTAATCACGTATCCGCGGTTCAAAACCGCGGACGTCACGACGTTTCGAACTTCTTGTCAGGTTTGAAGCTATGGGTCTATGCGGCTTCTCTCATCCTTGGCATCTTTTGTGCGGTTTTATTAATCTCCTGACTTTCTTCCATTCTTCTGCTTTTAACAATTGTCCGGCATCGCTTTACAATCGAAAGAACCCCCATGCTCGGTTAATGCGCATCTACCCTGAGGATCGGGACTAAGGCTCGGATCATGTCAGGCAACAAAGTTAATCCTATAACAGATCATATTGGCACCGGGCATAAACCGGCCTCGGGACAGCATTTTAGCCGTCGATGGAAACTTGCTCTGCTTGGAATAGCACTCGTGTGCGCTATAAGTGTTGCAGGCGCGGTCAAGTATTATCGCTTTTACTACCATGTGACGCAGCAGGAGGTTTCGCGCACGATTGAACATGAAACCTTTGACGCAACGATTCGACGCGATAAAACAATTAAGCTACAGATTTATCAACAGGCAAATGCCTCTTCTCAACAGTTAGTGCTATTTACGAGCGGCGACGGAGGTTGGAGCCCCTTTTGTGCTGATATCGCGGCTCATCTGGCTTCCAGAGGCAGAACCGTTGTCGGTTTCGATTCGAAAGACTACCTGACGTCTTTCAGCAGCTCCGAAGCGCCCGTGACTCCGGAAGAGATTTCAAAGGATTACCAGGATATTTTGACGGCAAGCCGCGGCCTGAATGGAGTCAATCAATCGGCGCCCGTAATTCTGTCAGGCTGGTCGTTAGGAGCAGGCTACAGTCTCCTTGCAGCATCGAACCCCGGAATTAAGGCTAGCGTGAACCGAGTCGTCGCAATCAGCTTGCCATTTAAGAATGAACTTGCCTGGAAGCCAAGTGATGCGCTGATCTATATCACGCATGGAACCCCACACGAGAAAGTTTTCGATTCGCGTGAATATATTGCCAGGCTTGGAAACACGCCCATTGCAATCATGAATGCCTCTGATGACGACAATGCCCCGATTAAAGACGCTCAAATACTTTATGATGCGAGCCCTGGTCCCAAAAAGCTCTACGTCGTAAAGGCTTCCGGCCACCATTTCGAAGGCGGCGAGCAGGAGTTCTACCAGCACCTGGACGAGGCGTTTGACACTAACCTCGTTTTCGAATCATTACACTGATCCTCAGGCCCCTGGGCCGATCGCATTTTTGTCATCTACCGTACCGGATTCGGTGTTGGTCGCTACAACGTGAAATGAGGGCGAGACTTTAAAAGCCTCGCCCTCATTTCACCGGTTTCACAAAAGCTATTTTTTCTCTTTGTTGCTCGGGGATTCTATTGTATCCGACTCTTTCTCTTCCTTTGCCTCTTCTTCGCCAGGGGCATGATAAGCAAATACACTGCTTTCGTCTTTCGCCAGTACCCGGGCAACAAGGTCGTCGAGGAATTTCTTAAATCGTCCGGGTTCTCTTTGAGCCACAATAGCCGGAGCAATTTCGGATTCGATCTCTGTACTTAATCGCAACAACTCTGCACTGGATTGTCGACAGCCGCCACATTCGATCAAATGCATAAGAATTGGCGGTAATTCTCTTTCTCCAAGCCTTCCCTCAACAAAAGCACTAAGAGAATCATCGTCCAGATGAGGCGTCGAACAGATGCCCGAAGCATCCACCATGGCATGCTCACCGAACCGTTGCTTCAACAGCCGTCCGATCACTGCCTTCTGTTTTAACGCTTCAACTGCCAATTCGATCTCTTCGCCTCCATTGGCATGACGGCTACTCAGCCTTGCCTTTGCTCAATTCTGCCGAAGAAATATCAGATAATTGTTTTCTGATCTCTTCAGCACCTAAATCCGAGCCCACGATCTCCATGCAAACCTCTATTTCCGATGCACTAAAACCGTTCGTCGTTTCCAACTCCAGCCTGAAAGTGGTCAATACCTTTTGATACGTCCGCTCCAACCATCGCATCACCGTCGATTCATGGACTCGACTATCCGGCGTTGCAGCTCGTTTCTTCGATTGACGTTGAAACCACTTGCGCAACGTTGAATCCGAATTTTCAACCAGCCGCGCTATTTCCCGCAGTTTGAGCTCCTCAACGTGATAGTAAAGAAGCAATAGTCTTTCGTGATCCCCGAGAGACCCAAAGGCCCGATCAAAAGCTCTGGCGCTTGCCCCAGCGTATTTCTCACGCGCGATCCGATCGAAAATCTCGCGTTCGCTGTTTCCGGATTCCGCACGAAATCCCGGACGGTCTTCAGATTCCCCGCCACTTTCAGACCAATCGTCAAGGGGAACCTCGTCTCTTCTGGCGCGATGCATATCGATCACTGCATGCCAGACAATCGTTCGAAGCCACCCTTTTAAAGTTCCACGGCCGGTGTAAGTTGCAAATTTCGACTGCCGCGCACCTTCAACAATCCTGGTCCCATACAATTCAACGTAAACGTGGTCTATCACCTCTTCGGCATCGTTTTCCGCGCTGGCAAGATGGTGGGCAACCCTTTCGATATACCTTCGATAACCCGAATCGAAATCCCACCACGCAAATTCATTTCCTTCGGCGCAGGCAATTGCAAGGAATAGATCCGCTATTTGAAGCTCCTGCAGAAATTGCTGCACCTCAACCGTCGTCGGAAACCTCCCACATGAAGCGTCAACAAGATATTTGTCGACTGCCCCGTGTAACGCTGTCTCAAACACAGCAGCTGACACACCATAGTTCGGAGCGTTCTGCACACACCGATCAAGTAACGCCGCAACGTCAGCGGCGCACCCGGCGAGAAAATCATTTGAATTGTCTAGTGGGCTGTTTATCACGCGTTGACAATGATTATAAAGTACTCGGCGTGATTAGCACAGTGCGACAGGCTGTCAAATGCCTTTGGACTATTTTAGTACGGAGGGGGTCAAGCCCTTTGTGCTTCACACAATAGGACCCGGTACCGGCTCGAGTTTTCCCACAATCGATAACCATTCTTCCTGCAATTCAGGGTCTCTCGCTGGTCTAATACCTGGACGGAAAGTCAGATAACCTTTTGCGTAGCATTTCTAATAGTTTTTACAGCCATAGACGGGAAACGCCTGATGTTAATGGCTGGCCCATTTGTTTCACTTTGAAATGAACCTGGCAAGCTGCAAAGTAGTGAAAATCGCCCCAAAATACCATGGGTGCGTTGTTCTGAAAACAACGCACCCATGGTAAATGAAAGTCTACGCTTGATTATTTAATCCTTATTCTCTAATTTGCCTCAACAATTATATAGAACCGGAAGTTCCCGCCCGCATTTACTCCCAGCAGAAACTGCAGATCAATCGTAGCAGAAGGTGCAAGTGGCGCTGACAACGTCACCGTCCCTGCCGCCAGGGTCGAGTTCAGACCACCTCCGATGCCTTGCGCTGGCGGAGTTTCGAGCGTGGTCCCCTGAACGGTCACGTTCGCACCACAAGGATTAATTACCACCACCGAGGTCGAGCTGATGGCTCGGAGATCGGCCGTCAACGCAGGTACCGGAGTGGTAGTCATATCAACTATCCGGAACCTTAGCTTAGTAACGCTCGTGCCAATGTTATTCGTGAAATGCCGGCGGATTGTCAGCGTGCCAAGACTGCCATTGGTGACAGGCGTAAAATCACGTACCCGATTTGGCGACACAGTATTTGAAACACATGTAG
>WNFR01008532.1_pt1 | contig 12936 bp, 16 predicted proteins | sample 5400221 | NCBI WGS metagenome assembly WNFR01 (sample SAMN13153357, study PRJNA577476) | soil metagenome | isolation source: 40 cm soil under Madrone tree | place: USA:California | collected 2016-06-14
GGGATGTGGGCGGTCTCGACCTCCTCGCCATCGGCAAAGCGCAGGAGCCATTTGCGCGTCCCGTCGATCGAGGTGAGGGAGCGAGACACCGCCGGCCGCGACAGCTCGTAGCGCGCCGCGAGCTTCTCCCGGAAGGGCCTCGACAACGAAGTCATTGCCGCGAAATCGGTGGCGCCGCGATGATAGATCCAGTGCCAGAGCTGCCGCGCACGGAATGGCGCCGCGCCGAACTCAGCCATCTCGGCGGCAAGCGCCTCGCGACTGAGCCCGACGAGGTTGCGGTGCGGCTGTCCGGATAACGTCTCGGTCGGCATGGCTCGACTTATATGGGAAGCCGCAAGTCCTAACGCTTGACGTCGCAGGCTTTGTCGATCAGCGCGAGCGTTTGGGCAAAGCCGGCAAGCGAGTAGGTCTCGGTGGTCGGCTGCCCATTCTGCGAAACCCCCTTGACAATAGCCTGCTTTCCCTTGGCCATCGCCTCGACAATCGCTTTGTCGAGCTCGGCAGTCCGCGCCCAGGCGCTGTCGCCCTTTGTAAACAGTTCGAATTTCGCACCGCCTATGTCGAGCGAAACATCGCTGCCCTCCTTGAGAGGGTAGCCTTCGGCAAAGCTCACGACATTGGCGATCTTTTCGCCCGGCCGATGCGTCACCATCGCCATCGGATGCTTGTGCTTCCGACCGGCCGGCTCGCGTTTCTGCGGCTCGGGCTCGCCGGCGAGGTAGCACACCCTGCCGGACTTCTCCTTGTAGGCATAGGCCGCCCAAGAGGCAGCGGCGCCGAGCCGCTCTGAAGGGGTCGCAGCGGACGCAGGCGTGGAATCATCGGGCTTTTTCGACCCCGCAGCCTGACCCACCGTAGGGATCGAAAGCAGCAGCAATATCAACAAACTGAGACTTGTGGACCGATGCCTGATCATGGCCGTACCATAGCCCGGTCGGCGGATGAAGACACGCGGCAACGGATCGCGGCCATCGTTCATATTCCATCCGTATGGACTAGCCAGTGTCTCCGGCCAGCTGTTGACGGACGAAAGCGATCAGATCAAGGGGCGGCGGCGGCACCTCGGTTTGGGACAGCAGCCCGTGCGCCCGTCCGCGGTGATGCGCCTGTTGGTTGAAGAAGTGCCCGAGCACAAGGCGGAGCGGCGTTTTGAGCCGGTCGCCCCGTGAATCGCGATAATCGAGCGGCTGGTCGAGCCTCTCCTGCGTGATACCGGCCACCATAATGCGGATATGCTCGTCTTCGGCGACGCGCGCCATCTTGAGGCCGATCAGATCACCATAGAGGATCTGATCGAGCTTCAGGTTCGGCGGGGTCCGGCCCTCGATCCGCGCGACCCAGATCCGATCGGCCACCAGAATATGGTTGAGGATGGCGTGGAGCGAGCCGAAGAAAGACGCTCGTTCACGCATATATTCTGTCTCGCTCAGGGTCTCGCTCGCTTGGTACAGTCGGCGATTGGCCCAAGCGTTATAATGCGAAAGCGTCGTAAAATAGCTGCTGGACATGGCGGTCCTCCCCGGACAACCCAACTCATATTACCCGATGTGGCCGTCATGCAGCCGTCCTTCGTATCGCTCTCCCCAGGACGGCCATAACCGGGCACAATGACGGCGATGAGCGAGATCATTATATGCGGGCCAAATCGGGGCGACCGCTTTTTCGCCGGCGAGGTGTTCACGCTCTATGTCGCCCCGGATTGGCAGAATCAAGGGATTGGGCGACGCCTGTTGATTGCTTTGTTTCGACGCCTCGTCGCAGCCGGGCGCCGTTCCGCAATCCTTTGGGTGCTGCGCGACAATCCATCTCGTTTCTTCTACGAACGTCTGGGCGGACATCAGGTGAGCCGGAAACCACTGGCCGTCGGCGGAGCGGCGGTTGAGGCCACCGCTTATGGCTGGCGCGATCTCCCGGGCTTTCTCGCCGCCGTATCCAACGAGGACCGCGAGCCCGAACCTTGAGGTTGTTTACCGGCCTTATTCCGGCCTGTTCGAGACGTGAGGTGACCCGGCAGATGCCGTGATCCGCGCGATCAAGGGCAGGATCTTTTCTTTCACGTCGCCGGCCGTGAGCGGACCGACATGGCGATAACGGATATGGCCGGTCCCGTCGACGACATAGGTCTCCGGCACACCGTATACTCCGAAATCGATCGCCGTGGTACCGTCCCGGTCGACCCCAACACGCCCGAAGGGGTTGCCGAGATGGTCGAGGAAACGGCGCGACTCTTCGGGCTTGTCCTTGTAGGCGATGCCGTCCAGGGTCACCCCAGGACGGCGCGCGAGCGCCATCAGCTCGGCATGCTCTTCGCGGCACGGTGCGCACCACGAGGCGAAGAAATTGACCAGCGTCACCCGGCCGCCGAGATCTTTGCGGGTCAGCCCGTCCGCCGTTTCGTAAAGGCCCGGCAAGGCGAAGTTGGGAGCCGGACGGTCGATCAGTGCCGACGGCAGCAGATGCGGATCGTGTCTCAGACCGACCGCAAAGGCGGCAAGGAGAACCGCGAACAGCGCGGCCGGCACCAGAAAGAACAGCTTGCGTGCCATGGCCGCGACGTCAAAGTCTCACTCGACCTTCACCGCGTGCGCGTCGACTACCTCGCGCGGCATGTAGTTCTCATCATGCTTGGCGAGCACGCTCGCGGCGGCGAAGACGCCATCCGAGCGCAGCTTTCCTTCGGCGACGGCGCCCTGTCCTTCGCGGAAGAGGTCGGGGAGCAAACCCTGGTACACGACAGCAACATCCGTCGAACCGTCGGTCAAACGGAACGAGACGCTGCGCCCGTCGGGAGCCCGTGACAGGCTCTGCGCCTCGACCAGTCCGCCGATCCGCACCCGGCGATCGGCTGCGACCGCCTTCGCCTTGAGATCGCTCGGGCTGTAGAAAAATACGAGATTGTCGTTGAACGCGACCAGCACCAGTGCGGTTGCGCCGGCGAGTGCCGCCAGCCCCAACGCCAACAGGCCCAACCTTTGCTGCTTGCGTGTCATCGCTTCGGGCCGCGCGCCTGCTGCAACCGTTCGAGTGTGACGACACTCTGCCGGTAACGCCACGCCGAATGAGCGGCGAGACCGGCGAGAACCCCGCACGCCACGGCATAGGCGGGCCACACGAACCCCGCATAGCCGCCCATCGCGAGAAAGGCGCCGATATCGCCCATCTCAAGGCACCGCGGGGTGCACCGGCACCGCGCGCTCCCGTACAGGGCGCGCCGCCGGCGCCGTCCCGGCATTGAGGCGCAGCGCCATGGCTTTGCGCTCGTTCAATATGGTCCGCATGCGCAGCATCAGCAGCGTCAGGAACAGCAGGGAGAAGCCTGCGGCCATTACCAGCAGGGGAACCAGCATCGAGATGTCGATCCGCAGTCCACCGACCCGCATGACGCTCGCCGGCTGGTGCAACGTGTTCCACCAGTCGACGGAGAATTTGATAATCGGCAGGTTGACCACTCCGACCAGGGCCAGTACCGAGCCCGCCCTGCCGCCGCGCGAGGGATCGTCGAAAGCATTCACCAGCGCGATATACCCGAGATAGAGAAAAAAGAGTATCAGCACCGAAGTCAGCCTGGCGTCCCAGACCCACCACGCGCCCCACATCGGACGCCCCCACAGCGACCCGGTGGCGAGGCAGACAAAGGTAAAGGCCGCGCCGATCGGAGCGGCCGCTCGTGCGGCGACCTCGGCGAGCGGGTGCCGCCAGACGAGCGCGACGGCGCTAGCGACGGCGATGAACAGGTAGACGCTGAGCGCCATCCACGCGGCGGGGACATGAATAAACATGATCCGCACACTCTCGCCCTGCTGGTAATCCGGGGGCGCCGCCACCAGCGACAGGTACAGCCCGACGGCGAGGACGACCACCGCCGCCCAAGCGCACCACGGCAGAGCCCATGCGCTGAGCCGCATAAACCGCGCCGGATTGGCAAGCCAGTTGATCATCGCTCCACTCGACACCCCCCACATCTGCCTATGTAGTGCAGATATTGCATTCCGTCAGCACCGTCGGGCCGCCGTAAGGGTAAACGCTCACTCGATCGCCTGGCGCAAGGCAGCAGCGCTCGCCCACGGGCAAAAGGCTAAAGTAGCCAGGGTCAGCGCGGCGAGGATCAGCAGATAGGCTCGCATGCCGACGCCGGCGGCGCTCGCTTCGACCGATCCGGCGCCAAAGACCAGCGGCGGCACATAGAGCGGCAGGACGAGTATCGACAGCACGACACCCTGGCGTCGCGCGCCGAGGGTCAATGCGGCAGCGACGCTGCCGATCAGGCTCAAGGCTGGGGTGCCGAGCAAAAGGCTGACCAGCAGGATCGGGATCCCCGCCGGCTCGAGATCGAGAAGGAGCGCCAAAAGAGGGCTGATCAGCGCCAGCGGGAGCCCGGTCGCCACCCAGTGCGCGGCGCATTTCGCGAGCACCGCGAGTTCGAGCGGCAGGCTCGAAAGGGCGAGCAGCTCGAGCCCGCCATCCTGATAATCAGCCTCGAAAAGCCGGTCGAGGGACAACAGCGCCGCGAGCAGCGCCGCCACCCACACGATCCCCGCCCCGATGCGCTGCAAAATCGCCGGCTCCGGACCGATGCCGAAGGGGAACAGAACAACCGCGAGAACAAAGAACCCGAGGACGAGGCCAGTATCGCCCCCTTGGCGCAAGGCGAGGCGCAAATCGCGCCGGAAGAGGCCGGTGAATGCGGCCATTCTCAACCGGCAGTGGCATGATCGAGTAACGGAGCGAAAGCGTCCAGCACGACGACACCGGCGGGCCCGACGTCAATCGGCGTGTGGCTGGCGACGACGACGCGCCCGCCCGCATCACGATGCGCGGCGATCGCGCGCTCGAGGCGTATCTGATTGTCGTGGTCGAGCGCGCTCGTCGGCTCGTCGAGCAGCCAGATCAAAGCGGGCGCCGCGACCAGACGGGCGAGCGCCAGTCGTCTTCGCTGGCCCGCCGACAACCAGCGGCAGGGCCAGTCGGCAACGGTATCGAGCGCGAATGTACGCAGCGCCGCATCGAGAACGGGCTCTCGCCGGCTCGCCTCGAGACCCCGGAGCGCCATCCAGAACGCCAATGTTTCGCGCGGCGTCAACCCCGGCTTGACGCCATCTTGATGACCGACATAGTGCAGCCCGGCGCGATACCCGGCGATATCGGCCTCGACAGGCGCACTCCCCCAGACGAGCTTTCCCGCCGCCGGCTCGATCAGGGTCGCAAGGAGCCGCAACAGACTCGTCTTGCCACTCCCATTTGCCCCGGTCAGGAGGAGAGCACCCCCCGCAGGCAGGCGAAACGAGACCCCGGTAAACACAAGACGCTCGCCGCGCCGGCAGGCGAGACCTTCAGCTGTCAAGTCGGGGGCGGGTTCAGTCAATGCGAGCGGGGACCGGCCATCTGGATTGGGCGCTTAAAAAAAAGCGGCTCCGGAGGGGGAAATCCGGAGCCGCGCGGCCTCGGTCGATAATCTCGACCGAGTACGAGGTTTGGGGGACAAACCTGTAAGGATAGACCTTACGCATACCATATGGGGAGCCGATTGGGACGATGGTTTGAAAAAATTGTGACCTTTCGATGAATTTCAATTAATTTGTCGACGATCCTCGATAAGCTTCCCATCGGCGGGCAGGCTGTCCTTCGGCATGGGGCTGACAGTCCCGCGCAACTTCGTCACCGCCTGCAGCGTTTCGGCGATGCGCGCCGGATCCTCTGCCGGCTCGCCCATCTCGGCCAGCAAGGTAATTTCGTCGGTGTTACCCGGCCGCTCGACCACCAGGCGGGCGCGGATGATCGATTTGTGGCGCCGCAGGATGTCGGCAACCTGCTCGGGATGGACAAACATCCCGCGGACCTTAGTCGTCTGGTCGGCGCGGCCGAGCCACCCCTTGATCCTGTAGTTGGTCCGGCCGCACGGGCTCGGGCGGGGCAGCATCGCCGAGAGATCGCCGGTGGCGAAGCGGATCAGCGGATATTCCGGCGTCAGCGTTGTTACGACGACTTCGCCGACCTCCCCTGGAGCCACCGGCTCCCCGGTCCCGGGAAGCACCAGCTCGAGTATGACGCCCTCATCGAGCACCATGCCCTCGCAGACATTGCCTCCCGGGCCCAAGCTCTCATAGGAGATGACCCCGATATCGGCGGTGCCGTAGCACTGCAGCACGCTCAACCCCAGACTGTGGAATTCCGCGCGCAGCGCCCCTGGTAGGGCTTCCGCCCCGACCAGTCCCTTGCGCAGCGAGGAAATATCGCTTCCCTCACCGGTCGCCCGGTCGAGGAGTACCTTCAAAAAGGATGGCGTACCGACATAGCCGACGGGCCTTAAATCGGCGATCGTGCGCAATTGCTGCTCGGTCTGGCCGGTGCCGGCGGGGATGACCGGGCAGCCGAGGGATTCGGCGGCACTTTCCACCATCGCGCCGGCTGGGGTCAGATGATATGAAAAGGTATTGTGCACGAGATCGCCGGCGCGGAACCCCGCGGCGAACAGCGCCCGGGCGAACCGCCAAAAATCCGCACGTCGGCCCTCGGGCTCGTAGATCGGTCCGGGCGACACGAAGACACGGCGGAGCGACGATATCGGGGCTGGGACGAAACCGCCAAAGGGCGGATCCTGCCGCTGCAATTCGATCAGCGCGGATTTGCGGGTCAGCGGCAGTTCGGCCAAGCTTTGCCGATCGACTATGTCCTCCGGGTGCACTGCGGCGAGCAGACGGCGATACGCAGGCGCGCGCTCCTTCGCCGCGGCGATGATCCCCGGCAGGGCCGCCATCAAAACCGCCTCGCGCTCGGCCGGATCGCGTGTTTCGAGCGCGTCGTAGAACTGCGTCTTCACCCCAGCCTCCTCCGCAACACCAGCCCAATCTGCGCCCGATCCAACCGCCGTATCAAGCGTTGGCTGTTATCCGCGAAAACCAGCGTTAAACGCGCTCCAAGGCCTTGCCGCACAACTGCAGGCTAAGTAAAGTCAAAAGACGTGCAAAACTCGGTGAGCCGCAAATCTGGGGAGAAGTGCGGTGAGCACTCTGGACAAGAATGACAGCGCCGCGTTCCTGTTGAAAAGAATCTTCAGGTCTATTGTCTGGAGTATCGCCATTGCCGTCCTGCTCGTGCCGGTCCTGGCAACGGCGCAGACGGTTGCTCCCGAAGACCGGCCGGCTCTCGAGGCGCCGAAGGAAGCAGTGTTCCAGCAGATGTTCCGAGATCCGGCAAATCTCGATGTGACTTTTGCCTATGCCGAGGTATCGGCCCGGTTGGGGGATTACGAGGCCGCAGTCTCCGCGCTCAAGCGGCTGTTGCTGTTCAACCCTGGTTTGCCACGGGTCCAGCTATGACCGTCGGTTGCGCGTGAACCGCCAGATGAAAGACCCGCCGGCCGAGCCGGCGGGTCTGAATTCCGAACGGTTGACGGGGCCTGGTTTTCAGCCTCGGTGAGGTGGTGTTTAATTGGGCCTGGGACCGGTACCGGTGCTCGTATAGGGGTGCCGCGCAGGTGTGTTATCCTGCTCAGTCCCTTGGTAATGCTCGTCCTGCCCGGACGAGTGCGAGCCCGGCTTCGGGCCGATCGAGGTCGAGTAGGGGTGGTAGTTCTTGTTCGAATCCCAATCCGTGGGCGCCTGATAATGGTCCTCCTGGAAGAGAGACTGGCCACCGGGTTTCGGAAAGACGGATTGCGTCGACGACGGAACCGCCGGGGGAGTGGTCGGCGCCGTCGCACCGCCTGTCGGCGGCAGCGACGAGACGGACTGCGCGTATGCAGTCGCAGCCACGCCAGCCAACAACCCCAGACCGAGGACGGTGGATTTGAGCAAGCTCGGCATGCCGGTTCTCCAGTTATTCATCACATTCAGCGGTGTAAGTTGACGCGAGGGCATGCATGTCACAAATGATCATTGTGCATCGCAACCATGCATTCGGTTCATTTTAACTCCCTCGATCTCAATCTGCTGCGCGTCTTCGATGCATTGATCGAGGAGCGCAGCGTGACCCGTGCCGGAGAGCGGCTGGGGCTGACTCAATCCGCCATCAGCCACGCGCTGAACCGGCTGCGCTTTATGCTCAATGACGACCTGTTCGTGCGCGTTGCGGACGGAATGCGGCCGACCCCGCGCGCCTCCGAGATCGCCCCGCGTCTCCGGGAGGGCCTGCTTCAGCTCCAGCTCGCACTGGACCCTGCCGAATTCCTGCCGGAACGGACGGATCGGCGTTTTACCGTAGCCTGTACCGAATACGTCGGGACGGTTCTGATGCCGCGGTTTATTACCCGGGTGAGAGCCCTGGCACCGAATGCCGAACTCAGAATCAGGCCGAGCAACATGGGTGTTGCCGAGGTGCTTCTTGCCGGTCGCGCCGACCTGGCAATCGGCAGCTTCAGACGGGTCCCAGAGCCGTTTGTCTACGAGCCGCTGTTTCAAGAGACCCGGGTGTGGGTGGTCAGCGCGGATCACCCGGTGGCCCGCGGCGAGCTGACGCTCGAATGTCTTGCCTCACTGTCTCATGTGATCATTTCCTCTACCGGCGAGGACGAGCACGCGGTCAACGGCTACGTAACCGAACACGGGCTCGAACGGCTTGTCACCCGGAGCGAGGTCGGCTTGCTGCAGGGCGCGCTGGCAGCGCATGGTCTGCGCCGTGTGATCGGGCTGACGACACCACACTTTCTGGCTGCCCTGGCCGTGGTGAGCCAATCGGACATGGCGGCACCCCTCCCGCGCCGCCTTGCAGCGGCTTTTGCCGACCGCTATCACCTCAGGCTGTTCGACCCGCCCTATACCTCGCCGCCCTTCCAGATCATGGCGCTGTGGCACCGCGACCACGGCAACGAGCCCGCCATTGCCTGGCTGCGCACCGTATTGCATGAGGTAGCGGCCGGGGTCTGATCGACACAGCTTCCGCTGCAACTTAAGCCGCAATGCGTAAAAGGAAAGACTCGCCGGTGCGCTCCGGCGAGTCTCAAAGGTCGGATATTCTTGCTGTTGTTATATTAGAACTTGACTCGGAATTTGCCGATAAGGGCTTGCTGAGTACCGTATATATTCGCGAGCACTTTGCGCTGCCCCCAGTAATATTCGACGCCGGTGTCGATAAACGACACCGGGTTCCAGATCAGGTTGACGTGGGCCGTTTGAAGCTGCTTGTTCACGGCGACCGACGCGGCTGGCCCGATCAGGGTTGCAGGAACGTCGTAATAGGCAAAGCCATAGGCTACGTTCGATCGCAAATTGGGCAGCCACCAGTGCTGGTAACCAAACTGCAGGCCGAACTCCGAGATCGGCTTGACCAGGATGTTGGACGCCGCAGCGGTGCCCGTGCAGCCCGGTCTTGGCGTTGCGCATGCCGTCGTGCCAAAGAAGTTGGTCGCCAACGCCGCGTTGGTGTTGTCGTTCAAGTAGCGGCCGATCCCATTGCCCGCGCTGAACTGAAACTGGAAGTCATCCTTTGCCCAGCCTAGCCAGCCGGGCTTGACGTCACCGGAAATGCCCCCGCCATAACCGACAAAATTCCTGCTGAGAAACGCGCCGTCCGAAATGTCGAGGGTAGGCCGAATTAATCCTCTGAAATTGACATGCCCCCATGGCTGCGCCCAGTAAGAGGCAAACGTCAGATCAGGCGCCGCAGCCCGCCCCGGGTTGGTGCCGAGGGTGCAGGCCGACCCCGTACCTGCATTTACCGTGGTGGAAATGATATTCCCATTCGCTACGCATGTTGTCGCCGCTACGAATTGCGGGCCAGGACTGTTTGCATTTGTCGTTCCGCCGATGTTCCCGTCGGAACTGATGGCCCCCGCCGGCGTGAAAAACTCTGTTCGCGGGGCTTCGGCGGCGGCCGACCAAGCGCTGCCCCACGGGCCCGCGACCGTGTAGCGGACCTGCGGTATGCGGGAGAGGCCGGCTTGGCCGATGGGTCCGCCGAAATCAAGTACCTCAGCATTGGCGTCCGGGTCCGCGAAATTTGAATTGGCTTGGCCGGCGAGGAAGCCGCCCAACGTGCCATAGGCGAATCTCAGACGCGGGATCAAACTGTCGGACGTGCCTAGAGTCGTGTTGGCGGAGCCGCCTGACGCGGTGCCTGTGTTGAAGCTGTTTGACCCGGCGAAGTCGAACTCGAGGAAGGTGCGGCTCTCGCCCCAGGCGGTCGGTGTGCGGGTCTCGACGTTGAGGCGCGACTCGCGCGGGCTCTGGTAAAAAACGCCGTTGCCGCGGGAATGCCCTATCTGCACCGGGACAGCACCGTTGGCGAGACCGTTCAATCCCGGCACCGTCTGCCCATGGACGTCGAGGTTCTGCCCACCGAGATTGCCTGTGGCTCCAAGGGTCGTGCTCGTTTGGCCGGTTGGTGGGCCGTTCTGCAACCAATAATCGATGGTTTCGTCGACAAACCCGCCGACGCGGATCGAGGTGTCGGTGCCCGGGATCAGAAACGAGCGCGGGAAGCTGCCACCTGCCATCGGCACACCTGGCGTAGGTTGGGTCCCGTAGGCCCCCGGGATCCCGTACCCGGTGCCGGCCGGGGCCGCCGGCGCTTGGGAGAGCTGGTCGAGCCGGCGCTGGAGAAGCTCCTGATTGGCGCGGAGATCCGCCAACTCGTCGGCGCTGGCCGCAGAAAGGCCCATCAGCAATGCGGCCGTCGCGATCAGGCCACCGATCGCCGCTACCTTCGCGAGTATTCGCTTTCTGGTCATTGCTCCCCCGAGAAAATCAAAGGTTTGCGCTCGCCGGGATGAAGAACCGGTTCTCTCGCCTAATAATATCGAGCGCAGGTTCGGAGCAAGCGCGCTGTGTCGCTCACGTGGTGTTTTCGTCCCAGCGTGGCGAAACTGCCACATAGGGAGCTAAATGCCCGGACTTCGCGGGCCTATCAAACCGACCGGCGTCGAGGAAGACACCCAAAGTGCCTGATTCTCGGGTCAATCCCGCGCTATCGGAATGCGCGAAAGCGATTAGAACTTAAAGCCCAGCCGCGCGCCTGCGTCAGTGATCCCGGCGTTATGTCGAGCGAGATCGGCGTTCGACATATGATCGACAAAACCCGACACGCTGAGCCTCGGCGTCAGCTGATAACCGAGCTCGATGCTCTCCCGGAAGAGTGCCGTAGAGCCGAGCTTTTTGCGGTCGGGCGGAGCGCTGTTGGTGAACCCATCCTGGAGTGCGCCACCCAGGCTCCCGTTGAGAAAGACACTGTTGCCCCACCCGAACAGGTTCTGGATCAGCGTGATCCCCCAGGTCAGACCGAAATAGCCGGTGTTGGTGTTGCCGGCAGTATTGAGGGATCCGCCGAGATGGGGGCGCGGCGAACCGATGACGCCGAGGAAATCCGGCGGGGTGAACAGCATTTCGAAATTGACGTCGGCCCCCGTTTCGACGTGGCTGTCAAAAACCGCGATATCATGGGCGAGGACACCGAATTTGAACTCGTCGACCAGCTGGGTTTGTGCTACCGCCATGGTCGGCCCGGTGGCGGTAAGACCGGTAGCGGCAAGACCGGCGGCAACAATCGCCGAGCGAAGCATCAGCCCCCTCCCATTCCCTCCTTTGCGGTCGAGGGAGGCCCAGGGTGGGAGCGAAACGGGTTGAGCGCCTTCAAGCGCGCCGACCAGCGATGCCGATTGAGCTCGCGCCTGACCACCGCTGGCTCCGTCACCCAATTCAGCTGCAGCATGCGGCGCTCGCCGACATGCGGCTGGTGCCCATGGAAGGATCGATCGCTGCGACGAAAAGCGAGCATCGTCCCGGCGAGCGGCGTCACCTCTCGCACGTAATCTTCGATGTCGGCGGGACCGCGCAGCAGCCGCAGCCGACCTTCCGTAAGATCCCACACCGGGTTCAAATAGAGCAGCAGCGTAATAATCTTGCTCTCGGAATCGGTGTGGATGCGGCCGTCCTTGCCGTCGCTCTTGCCGCGCACGGTCAACAGGGTGGGGTGCCCGCTGAGGTCGATGTCGAACTTTTCCTCGATCGCGTGGCGCAGCGGCGCTCCAGTCAAAGTCGCGACAAGACCGGCAAAGGCCGGCCCGTATTCCAGGCTGTCAACCGGAAAGCTGCCGTGACCGCGGATTTCCGGAAAATCGGCAACCAGCGCCGGGAGGTGCTCCGGATCGAGAAACGACTCGACCAGGACAAATTCGAAAGGATCGCGATGGAGCGGCGCTGCGCGCAACCGATCAAGATCGAGAATGGTCAGCGTCACCTCCTTTGCACCTCGAGTAGGAAATCCTCCAATGCTGCAATACAAGACCGGTCTCTATAAAGGCGATGTTTTCCTGCAGCGATCCTCTGCTTCACTTCCATTCGCCAAACGGGGTCGTGCGCCAGACGAGCGGCGAGCGACACATAATCGCAGATCGTAGCAGCGATCGTGTCGGTCACTCCCATCAGTTCGAGCATCGCCATAGTGTGTCGCCCCCGCATCAGAGGGCCGGGCAATGTCACGATCGGAAGATCGTGGATCAGGCTCTCCAGGCTCGTCACGCCGCCTGACCACCCGATGCTGTCGAGGACGACGTCGCAGAGGCCTGCGGCAGCGACAAACCGCTGCTGATCGAGAACCGGCAGGACCACGCAGTAATCGGCGGCATCGAGGCCGAATACCGCGAACGCGCGATCCAGTCGTCTCCAGAACAGCTCCGTAACATGATCACCGAAGGGATATCGGATAAACGCGAATTGGCAGTCGTCGACCTCGCGCGCGATCCGCGGAAAAATGCAATCATATTGCGGCAGGTATTTGTATAGGGACTGCGCGCACCAGAACACGGTGGCGGCCGATCGAAAGCCGAGCTCGGAACGCTCGATCGGCAGGGGCTCCAGGTCGAGCGGCTCGTAGTAAATCGACAAATTGGGCAGCCGGATCAGCTCCTCGGTGTAATGATCCCGACCATCGGGCGGCTCCATCGCCGCACTGGTGAGAAAATAATCCAGGGTCGGAAGTCCGCTCGTGTCGGGATGCCCCCAG
>WNFR01005530.1_pt1 | contig 12933 bp, 11 predicted proteins | sample 5400221 | NCBI WGS metagenome assembly WNFR01 (sample SAMN13153357, study PRJNA577476) | soil metagenome | isolation source: 40 cm soil under Madrone tree | place: USA:California | collected 2016-06-14
CGACCGCGAGCAGCAAATTGATTTTTCGCCGTCCAAGATCGGATTTCAGCTCCCGCAAAATATTCGCACCCGTGCTGTCGACCTCGGTAAGACGGCGCAGATCGAGAATGACGCACGATGTCGCCTGCCCCAACGCAGCGTCAATGTCCTTCAACATCGTCTCGCCGGTGCCGAAAAACAGCGCCCCTTGCAGGTCCATGACCAGGATGGTACTTCCGGCGTGTTCAAGAAATTGCTGATCCGGCGCGGTGCGATACTTTCGCGAATGAACGGCGTCGCAGCGAAAACTCCGGCGCACAACCGAACGGCTCATGCGGACGACCAACAACACAACCGCGATTGCAAGACCGATGAACACGGCCGAGACGATATCGAGCGCGATCGACAGCACCGCGACCGCGATCACGACCAAGAGGTCGACTGCCGTACTGATGCGCAATGCTGTTGGCGCGCGGCGGACTCTGCCTACGAGACGTAGGCTCCAGAGATCGAAATGCTGGACGGCGATCACCATGATCACTGCCGAAAGCGCAACCCGCGGAATACCACCGAGCCAACTGTATAGCAGCGTGCTCGCGATCAGCAGGGCCGCCGCATTGATCAGCACTGACAGCTGCGATCGCGCGCCGAACGTTCGATTGGTCATGCTGGCACCGATGTTGATGCCGCCAGTAATTCCGCCGAAACAGGCAGCAGCAACGTTGCCGATGCCCATCCGCAGCAGGATCCGGTCGCCATCCCGCCGTGGTTCGCCGGGAGCGGTCACGAGCTTGGTGCAGAGAAGCGCGTCAATCGAGGCGATTATAGCGAGTGCCAGCGCGCCGCCGATGATGGTCGGCGCAAATGCGAATAGGTCGCCGCTTCGCTTGAGATCGATAAAATATGGGAACGATCCCATGGATGCTGACTGCTGATTCGCAATGACCGGACCGAGGAGCGATCCCAGCCCGGCGACTTGGCAGAGATAATAGAGTGCGCATCCGAGCAGGATGCCCACGAGCATGGGCGGCACTTTCGGCACAAACTTTTGCGCGTTCCACATTGCTGCGAATGTGATCGCGGCGATGGTCAAGCTGAGCGGCTTGATCTCCGTCCAATGCCCCGGAACCTGCATGAACGACACATTGTGATCGAAGCCGCAAACATTGCCCAATTGCACGAGGAACAACAGCAGCGCGGCGGCATTCTGGAAGCCCGCCATGACCGGTTGCGGCGCAAACTTAATCAAGGTGCCGAGCTTGACTAAGCCAAACAAAGCTTCGAGGACACCGCCGAGCAGGACGACGGAAAAAGCTATCGTTAGAACCAGCGGCACACCGCCCGCGGCAATCTCCGGGAGGTCGGAATGAACAAGGCCGTAGATAAAGAGGCCAAGGAAAAAGGTACTGTTGATTCGTGGCGCATAGACCTTGGTGGTCCTATCGCCAAGCACAACGCAAACCAGTGCAACAATGAGTGCCGTGGTCAGTCCGGCCAGCGCGCCATTGGCGAAATAATTTTCGCCGAGCGACGCGAACGCAAACATCCCGTAGCCCATTGCGAGCGGAACGGCGATGCCGGCGGAAACGAGGCCGCCGATGAGGTCTTCCCGTGCATGCTTCGACCAACCCATAACCACCCTGCCCGGCAGTGAAATACTGCTATCCTATACGCCATTGAGCGCGCGCACTAAATTACTTGCCATCGTTGGCCCAACGTCACGCTACGTTGCGAATGGGCCGGGTCCGCAGCACCGCTGGCTTCTCATCACCCCCCGCCTGGCCAGCTCGCAGCAGCTGTCACCATGAGCCGGGTCCGAGAGTGGCTGGAGACGATCGGCCTCGCCCATGACCAGCACAGGTGACAAAAAAGAGAGGATTAGGGAAAGCAGCGCTAACATCACGACTCAACGACTCGAATGGGGACCGGTCAATGAATGAAAGCATTCTCCCTCAACGAGCCATCGAGCCTGGCAGCCAGATCCCGCGTGTGATCCGCTTTGGTGTGATGTGCGACGGCCGTTGGCTGGAAGCTTGGCAGGCTGACTGCGTCCATAAACTATTGGAACTCGACAATGTACGGCTAGCAATGTTGATCGTTGATCCGGACGCAGGCACCAGCAGAAAACCTCTGCGCAAGGTCCCATTCCGGCGCTGGCTTTACACGCTCTATCGGCGCTCTTGGTTCCGCCGATGGCCACGCCAGATTTTGGATCAGCAGAACATCTTCAGGGACGTCGCGCGATTGACCCCAACGATAGCTTTGCGCGGCAAGTTCTCACAAATTTCCGATGCCAAATCGGTGGCAACCATTGCCTCTTATGATCTCGATTTCATATTACGTTTTGGATTTAACATCATTCGCGGTGAAATCCTGGAAGTCCCCCGCTATGGCGTTTGGTCATTCCATCATGACGACGAAAAAAAATACCGCGGATCGCCAGCCGGCTTCTGGGAGATCTATCACGACGACCCCGTAACCGGCGCCATACTGCAGCGACTGACCGACCGACTTGACGGGGGCATCGTGTTACGCCGCGGCTATTTCAGAACCGCCCGGCACTCCTATGTCGCGAACATCTCGCAACTCTGCGGTGAATCCGCCGCTTGGCCGGCGCAAGTCTGCCACGAGATTCGTGCGGGCCGTGTTTCTGCATTCGCGGCCGAACCGAGCTCTACAGACGCACCGATGTTTTACCCACCCAGTAACTTGCAGATGCTCCGATTCATGGGTAAGCTCTGGAGAAATCAGTTCCGTCGTTTCGCGCGCCTACTGTGTCTTCGGGATCATTGGAACATTGGCGTCGTCGATGCTCCCATCACGAAATTTCTCGACCCGAAATTCTTCCCCCGCGTCCATTGGTTGCTGTCGCCGCCCAGCGGCGGGTACTATGCCGATCCGTTTCATTGCGCGTCAACCGGAGAGAACAACCCGACGCCATCCACCAGCGTTCTGGTCGAGGAGTACGACTATGACAGAGCCAAGGGCTCGATCTCGTGGCTCTCGCTGATGAAAGAGCAGGGATCATTGCGAATACACGATAGTGGGTCCGCGATAACCTTACCGACCCACCTATCCTATCCCTACACATTTCGCCATGATGACGTTCTGTACTGTGTCCCGGAGTCCTGGCAATCGCATGGGATCTCCCTGTATCGCGCCATCGATACACCAAGGGTCTGGCAAAAGCTTGCCACCTTGGTAGACGAGTTCGACGGTGTCGACCCAACATTGTTCTGGCACGAAGGACGCTGGTGGCTGCTGTGTGCTAACCGCCACCAGGGATCTCTCCACAACCTGTTCATATGGTATGCTGACGACCTACTCGGTCCCTGGCGGCCTCATGATGGCAACCCTGTTAAGACCGATGTGCGCTCTTCCCGCTCAGCCGGAACACCCTTTGCTCATGAAGGCCACCTGTATCGTCCAACCCAAGACTGTTCGAGGACCTATGGCGCGCGGGTCGTGCTAAACCGCGTCAATAAGCTGACCCCGGAAGAATTTGTCGAGGAAGCGGTTCGGGAGATTAGCCCGATCGCACCTTATTCGGACGGCGTTCATACTTTGTCAAGTTGCGGGGAAATGACGCTGATTGATGGTAAGCGGGTTGTTATCAGATCCCCTTTACGAGCCATTAGCGTTGCAAAAAAATTATTTGCAAGAAGGATGAGTAGATAATCTTAGGTCCTGAGCCGGCGGGTGGAGATACCGATAATATGATTTTTGTGGAGGAGAGATGCAAGACTATACGTTGAGTATGGATCGGCTGGCCTACCGGGTGAAGGGCTTGAGAATGGCGGCGTCCGTTCTTCATTGCGGAGCGCACCCCGATGACGAGGACATCGGTTTGCTATCTTATCTTTCACACAAATATTGTGTTCGCGTGTTTTACTGGTCAGCCACGCGAGGTGAAGGCGGGCAGAACCGGGTGGGGCCCTATACCGGCGAGGCGCTCGGAATCTATCGGACGTGGGAAACCCTGGCCGCTAGAAGCAACGACGGCGGCGAAGCGCTTTTTGGACCGTTTTTCGATTTCGGTTATTGCAAGCGCTCAATCGATGCGTTCTCGAAATGGGGACGCGAGACAATGGTGCGCGAAATGGTGCGCGCCATTCGCCAGGCCAAGCCGATGATTGTGGTTGGCCGCTGGCTGGGTGCGCTCAGCGACCTTCACGGCCATCATCAAGCCGTGGGTGAGGCGCTATATGACGCCTTCGATGCGGACGCCAAGCCAGATAGGTTCCCCGAATTGACGTCGCTAGGGCTTCCTCCGTGGCAACCCGCGAAGTTCTATCTGTCCACCGACAATACGGGTGGCGATTACAGCGCGGGGGCTGCACTGAACCTGTTCGGTCGACTGAACCCCGAGTTGGAGCGTAATGGCGCCTTGCGAATCAATACCGGCGAGTACGACCCGATTTCGGGGATGACCTATCAGAAGATGGCGTGGCTTGCGTACAACAACCATAAGAGTCAGGCGCTGGGGATGGCTCCGGCTTCCGGCGATTTCTATTACTACTTCACGCTGCACAAAAGTCATGTTCCGGTTCCAAAACGCGAATGCGAGTTCTTCGACGGCTTCGACCCGACCCTTGCTGGCCTCGCCGAACGCCTGCCCGGAAGCGGTGCGGCACTCAAGGACCAGTTGAGAATGGTCGTTAGAGCGGTTGATGAGGCGCTCGCCGTACTAGGAGCAGCCGATCCCCGAGCCGCGGGCTTCAGTTTGATGCAAGGGCTGACCCTACTGCGCGAGGCTATTCGCTCCGAGCGCGAATCGGACACCGAGTTAATGTATCGTCAGGCGGTTCTACTGTCCCTCGATGAACGCTGTCGAGACTTCGAGGATGTCGCCGCCCAATGCCTTGGGCTGGAACTCGAAGGCATAAGCAACAAGAGCCGGATAACTCCGAATTCGCGTATTTCTGTTCAGGTGCGACTGTGGAATCACCGCGGTACCGCAATCGATGCGCTCAACTTTGATCTCGACGTGCCGACAGGCTGGCACGTGGAAAAATCGAGAGCGGCCGCTGCATTAACAGAGCTTATGCTTGACTGCCAAGTCACGGCTAAACCCACGGCCGCGTTCACTTGTCCCTACTGGTTGCGGTCAGCTCGTAACGGTTTCGTCTACACCTGGCCCGACGACGCGACAGCGGGACGGCCATTCAGCGAACCTGAATTGCAGGCCAACTGCCGGGTCACCGTCGACGGCACGGCATTGACCTTGCGACGGCCGGTGGTCGTGCGCCAGGCGTTCCCCGGCGGCTACCGCGAGTTTCCCGTAGCCGTGGTGCCCCCGATCGCGCTACAGCCCCAATTGATTCAGGAATTTCGGCCCGTTTCTCAAAGAAACCAGACAATTGAAGTGCACGTTGCGGCAATCAACAACGCTGAGAAGCCAATCGTTGGAAACCTTCGGCTCGACGTCCCTGCGGGCTGGACCGTTCAGCCGGAATGCATCGCGATCGCGCTATCGAAACTGGGAGATAGCGTTAGCGTTCGGTTCGAGGTCGAATTGCCAGCTGATATTCTCGAGGGACTTTACATCCTACGCTGTAATTGTCGGATAGACGATCAAGATTTCTCATACACGGTAACACCGGTGCGTATGGGTGCGCTCGGCCTGCCGGGTCCACCAACGGCTTCAAACTGCAGCAAAGAGGCTAACATCATTGCGCCCGCTGAAATCAAGGTTTCGGTCATCCGTACCGCCTGGGCCAGCGCTCAAAGGTGTGCATACGTCAGCGGGGTGAAGGATGAAATTCGAGAGACTTTGCGTCGCTTCGGCGTCAGCTTCTCGGAACTCTCGGATGGTGACCTGGCCCATAGTGACTTGCAGGTGCACGACGTCATCGTCGTGGGGCCGAACGCCTATCTACTTCGCGAGGAGCTCAGAAATAATGCCAAGCGCCTTCTTAATTACGTACACTCCGGCGGAACCTTGATCGTGCAGTACCAAGGCTATGGTTACCAAAATGGCGAGTTCGCTCCATTCCCATTTCGTTACAACCAGCCACACGATCGTGTCACCGATGAGACCGCCAAGCTCACCATTAGCGACCCGAACCATCCCGTATTCCGCTTTCCCAACAAGATCGCGGAGTCCGATTTCGATGGCTGGGTGCACGACCGTGGCATGTACTTCTTCGGCGATTGGGACAAGCGCTACCGATCATTAGCGAAGTGCGCGGATTCCGGAGAGGAAGCGAAAGGCGGGGGGTTGTTGACTTGCCAATATGGGCGCGGCCATTTCATCTATGTCGCTTATTCCTTCTTTCGTCAGTTGCCAGCCGGTGTGGCGGGAGCGTTCCGCCTGTTTGCCAACCTGCTGGCGCTGCCCACCGTGCGCTTGCATGAGCGCGCCGGGTTCCTCAAGCAACTTGATTTGTTTGCGGCCTGCGAAGAAGAGCAGTTGATTGCAGCGGCGCGGCTTATGACAGAGTCCTGGTACGCGGATGGCACAGTCATCTGCCAAGAAGATGATGTCGGCACGGAGTTGTACCTTGTGTACAATGGCGTCGTGGACGTTATCAAGACTGACGGTGGACTGAAGAAGATTGTGGCTTCCATAGGACGAGGCGCTTGTGCGGGCGAAATGGCGGTCATCGGCAACGTGCCGCGCACGGCTACCCTGGTGGCGAGAGGCGATGTAGAGCTTCTGGTCATTCGTGGTGATCAGTTCAAGGATCTGCTCAAAGCAAATTCGCTGATGGCCATATCGCTACTTGAAATCCTGGTTAAGCGGCTGACTCAGGCGAAGCCGCCATTTCCGACCTGACGCCGGATAAGCTGATTCTGGCCGCGGCGGCTCGGGAAAATTTCTGAAAGCCCCGCCCCTCGCCGTGCCTGCGAACACGCCTTATCTTTTGTTCCCTATATCTGCCAGCCAAGCGAGGCGCATGACGCAATATCAAGCCACAATCGCTGCTTCTGCAGACGTTCCCTAGGGCGGCCGTGCGTGCGATTAACGACACCAATATCGACGTCAGCCAGTGATACTAGCACCGCGACCCTGCGAATTGGCATCATGTGCCATGATTCCTGGGGCGGCAGTGCGCGTATCGGTGCGCAGCTCGCTGGTCGTTTGGCCCGGCGCGGGCACGACGTACACCTCTTCACTCTGAACCGACCGAGAATGGTTACCGAGATCGAGTTGATGGGCGTCAGTCAACATTCTGTTCTTGATGAGCCGGTCAATCGCCATCCAGCCTCTCTCTACACCAATTGGAGCGAGTTCCAGCATGAGGCATACCTCGCAATGGTACGAAACGTCTGCGTCAGTCGCGGACTGCAGATCTTGCATTATCATTACGGTATCCCGTTTGCTCGACTCGCGCTGTCCGTCGCGGACAGCATCGGTTCAAATGTCCTACCGGTCGTCGGTACTTTGCACGGGACGGATGTCACCTGCGCGTTGGAAACGGGGCCGCCGCCCGGTCTCCTCGAAGCGGTCTGCAAGACGAATCAGTTGACCGCAGTATCGTCCCACCATGCCGAACTGGCCGTTCTGGCTTTCGGTCTGGACCAGCCGCCGCGAGTCGTCAGAAATTTCATCGACGTGTCCGCATTCCGGTTGCTGCCCAGGGCGGCCCCTGGGCACATGACGCGGGATAAGGCGCGTCGTGTGGTCCACGTCTCCAACTTCCGGCCTATCAAGAATCCGCTCCTGGCGGCGGATATCTTCGTTGGCCTGAGAAAACACATGCCTGCCGAGCTATGGATGGTCGGCGATGGCCCAATGATGGGAGCCGTGCGCCAACGCCTGGCCTCGACACCGTTCAGCGATGATGTGCGCTATTTCGGACTTACACTCGACGTACCGGCAATTCTGGCACAGTCGGACCTCTTGATAGTGAGCAGCCAAATGGAGAGTTTTTGCCTCGTCGCCCTTGAGGCAATGGCCAGCGGCATTCCAGTGCTGGCGCCGCGCGTCGGTGGGTTGCCCGAGCTGATTACGGACGGGATCGATGGCTTGCTGTTTTCGCCGGAGGATCCGGGGATGGCCATCGAGGCGATGCGAGCGATCCTGACTGACTCCGTCCGGCATCGCGCTCTTGGCAAGGCCGCCATAAGAACGGCCAAGAAGTATCGTGCCGACACCATAATTGACCAGTATGAGGCAGTTTATGCCGACGCACTGATGGTGGCCTCCGGATTCTTGGACCAGGTTAAGTGAGAGTTTTCCGGCCTTGGTTAACCTTGTTGAGGGGCTCGTAGGCGATGAAGAAGTCGCCAAGCTGGAGAAATCGATCCAGACAGACCTGGGGGAAGTGGAAATGGCATGGCGACGATACCAGGCGACCCAGGACCGCGACGCCGTGTATGGGTATCTGGCCGCGGTCCACAACGTTGTCAGGAAATGGAAGCGTGAACGGCGCGCCTGGAAATCTGCCGGCTTGGCATGAAACTCCAGGGCGACACCACCTCCATGCGTGTCGAGCCGTTTGCCGTGGTCATTCGCTGCACTTCGGCCCCGGACAAGGTCGACGGCAAAACCCGGAGCAAGTGGTCGCGGGCGCTGCGGTACACACAGCGAAGTACAAGCCGTATATTCTGAGCCGCTTGCCGCATTCTTTCAGCAGCGCAAGGGTGGCATCAACAAATGTGCTGTACGATTTACCAGTTGCCTCGGTCGAGGCACTGAGCGTCGGACGTTGATGAGCTGAAAGGCAATCCCATAAACCGCCTCGCAGAAGCCGTGCTCCGACCCGTTTGAACCAGCCTCATGCCTGCGGGCGATCAGTATTTTCGCGACCCTTTTCATCCACGTATTGCGTCGGTGGCAAGCGCACCAGGTCGCATCCATATTATTGCAATGAGGATGATGCTGATCGACCGCCGGGCGACTTCGATACCGTGAGGTCTGGGGCATCTCGCCGATCTGCGAGGCCTGCCCGACGTGGTGCTCAAGCCGGAATTGATCGACGCCGCCGAGGAAGCGATCCTCTCTATCATGCCGATCAGTTTCCCCAATTAATCGCCTCGCCTCATCGGAACCTTCCCATGACGGGCGCACTCCGAAGCCCTCAAGGCCGCCCAAAAGAGGCGGTTCTGACCGTGGGTAAGGGCCGCGGATTTGTGGTGAGCGACCCAGATCCGTTGGGTGGGTACCTTGTCATCACGGCGGCCCATTGCCTGCCGGACCTCCCGCGCTGTCATGCCACTTCCCTCACCGAAGATCGCACATACAAAGCGCTGCTCGGGCCGCTTGGGCGAAAGCCTAGAGTGTGGGCCGAATGCCTCTTTGCCGATCCCGTCGGTGATATCGCCGTGCTTGGTCCACCGGGCGACCAATCGATTGGCAAGGAAGGATGCGATGCTTATAAGGCGCTGATGACGGCATCGGTCCCACTGCGCATCAGCGACCCGCCAGAGAACGGCCGGGCATGGTTGCTATCGCTCGACGGCCGATGGTTCCGATGCCACGTACGGCACATCGGTGGCCTGCTATCAATATCCAAGGCTACCAAGGGCATCGTCGGTGGAATGTCCGGCTCACCAATTGTTGCGGATGATGGATCAGCGATTGGGGTCGTCTGCGTGTCCGGTGGCGGGGTTGGCGTGGTGCACGATCCTAATCCGCGACTTGTCTACAATCTGCCAGCGAGGTTCTGGCGTAAGCAGGCGCGGAGGAAGTGAGCGTTCAGCTCGGCAGACGGCTGGGTGCCGGGCCGATGTCCCCAATTCCATGCGATCCTGCGATCTGCAACAATCCAATCTGCAAACCTGCCGCACCGAACGTGGGCGCCTCGACTTCGCGACCGAAGGGGCGACTTAATTCGATCTGGCGCCGCGATTTCCTTCCTGCCGTGATAGCCGCTCGGTGCCAAAATCCGTCGGCCAGAATAATAGGAGACTGTCGTCAGAGAGTGTGATGCCACGCCAATTATAATCGCTCATCAATTCGACGCCGAACGCAACATCCCACGGGTTTGACCGGGACGCTGGCTTCGCCTGGCCCACCTTGACATCGCCAGCGGCGGCCACGCCGGCGCCGAGTCCAGCGGCAGCCACAACTGACATCGACAGCCTCTTTGGTCGGCGCAATCGGATAGTAGAGTCCAATCCGGGACGAGGAAGTGTTCGCATCAAAGAAAAGTGGGGTGTGACCGAAATACCGTGGTGCCCGGCGAGGGGCTATGGCTGCATTCGCGAAAAACTGGCGGAGGGAGTGTCACGAGGCAGACAGCCGAGCAGAGTCCTGTTCAGCGTATCGCGCACTCAGGGCCACCGCCGAAGGTAGAGATGGGGTCAGAACCGGCTGTCTTCACCTCAAAGACCCGACATCAATCGCCGCGACTTTCGCGATCGGTCAGTGCCCAACAGCGGTCATTGCCGGCATTCGCGCAACGGGAGATTATGGAACGGGGGGTCATTCCGGCTTGATGCCCGCGAATTTGATCACCTTGGCCCACTTCAGGGTCTCTTCGGCGATGATCTTGCCGAACTCGGCCGGTGACGTGGCGTTGGCGCGCAATCCGAGATCGTCATACTTCGCTTTGATGTGAGGTTGAACGAGCGCCGCATTAACTTCATTGTTGAGTACCTCGACTATTTCAGCGGGGATTTTTTTTGGCCCGGCAAAGCCGCCCCAACTTTCGTACGCATAATCGGGCAAATACGCCGCCATGGTCGGCAAATTAGGGAGTGCCGGCGAGCGAGTCTTTGAGGACACTGCCAATGCACGGACCTGGCCGCCCCTGATCTGGGGAACCGAATCGGTCGAGGTCGCGAACTGCACGTGCATTTGCCCGCTGATAACATCGGCCAAGGCGAGGGCAACGCTACGATATGGTATGTGTACCATGTTGATGCCGGTCATGGATTTGAAGAGTTCTCCGGCAAGATGTCCGATCGAACCGACGCCTTGCGATGCCATATTGATCCTCCCCGGGTTTGCCTTGGCATACGCGATGAACTCGGGGACCGACTTCACGGGAAGTGATGGGTTCACCACCATCACATCGTTCGTGCTGAAAAGGAAAGCGATTGGCGTAGTGTCGTCAACGATGTTAAAGGGAAGGTTGTCATAAAAACTCGCGTTGATCGTATGCGATGTCGACATGAAGAACATCGTGTAGCCGTCGGGACGCGATCGTATTGCCTCGGCGGCGCCGAGACTGCCGCCACCTCCGGGCCGATTCTCTACGATGAATGGCTGCCCAAGCCGCTCTGAAAGCACCTGGCCGATGAGGCGGCTATTCACGTCACTCGCGCTTCCCGCGGCGAAAGTAACGATGATACGCACCGGCCGTGCCGGATAGGCTTGCGCCTTTGCCAATCGCGAGACGGTCGGCAGCGCGGCAGCGCCCGCGGCCAGATGCAGAAATTGTCGGCGGGGAAGTTTCATTTTGAACCTCCCTTCACGTTATTCGATCGCCTCGTCGGCGCGGGCGAGAAGCATTGGAGGCACATCTCGAAAAAACGGTTGAGGTCACTCCGCCTTGATGCCTGCTGAAGCGATGACCTTTCGCCAGCGCTGGCTTTCTTCGGCAAACAATGCGGCGGTTTGCGCCGGCGACTGCCCACCGGGTGTCGTGGACATTGCCTTCAAGCGCTTCACCACATCAGGCATCCGCAGAACCTCGTTAATAGCCGAGGACAGCTTACTGGCGATCTCGGGCGGAGTTTTTGGCGGCGCAACGATGGCGAACCAACTCGTGTAGACGACGCCAGGATACATTTCTGCGACCGCGGGTACTTCGGGAAATTCTGGAATGCGCTTTTCGGTGCTAATCGCAAGCACCCTAAGCCGACCGTCCTTAATGTGCGATAACGTATTGCCGAGATTGTCGAACATCATGTCGACATGGCCAGCCAAAAGGTCAGTCATGGCGAGAGCAAGACCCTTGTAGGGCATGTGGACCATGCGAATGCCAGCGGCGGTGGCCAGCATGGCTGCTGCCAGATGCGGTGGGCTGCCGGTCCCAGGGGATGCGTAGCTGAGCTTGTCCGGGTTGGCTTTCGCAAAGGCAATCAGCTCTTGCAGGGTCGACGCGGGAACTTTCGGGTTGACGACCAGAGTAGAGGAAAGAACGGCCATGATCGTGACCGGAACGAATGCCTCCGGATCGAAACCGAGCTTCGGATAGAAATGCTGACTGATCACGAGCGGGCCCTGCGGCGTGGCAAGCAGCGTGTAGCCGTCGGGCTCCGCCTTGGCGACAACCTCCGCGCCGAGGTTTTGTGCGGCGCCGGGCCGGTTCTCGATAATCACCGGCTGGCCCCATTTGAGCGTGAGCTTGTCAGCAATGATGCGCGGCAAAGTATCGGCCGTGGCACCCGGCGGAAGCGGCACGACGATCTTGATCATTCGGCTGGGATAGACCTGCGCCGCTGCGCTCGCGCTACTCAACACGGTCGCCAGCGCCACCCAAAGATGCAACTTTCTCACGGCTTTCCCCTTCGCGGGCGGTCTGTCCCACGCTCAGCATACCGCAAAAGGGCGGGCTGGGTCCTTTGGGGCAGACGTGGATTGTTCTGAATTGGGATGGGCGCTGCCGGGACTCGGCTCCTAACCGAACAATAGCACAGCGGCGAAAGGCCCGCTGCACTGCGGAATTTCGATCGGGCCTATGCCCGCTTTGGGTCTTGGCTGTGCGAAAACTCCAGCGCCCGCCGCACACGTAGAAACATCTCGAAGAAATTGCGCACCATGGAGTCGAATCGTGCTGCGCGCACGATGTTCGATACCTTGTTGGAGAATTGTATTTTCTACATTTCGCAATTGTATGAGTTTTCACACAGGCTGGGTCATGCACGGCCCAAAAGCGACGTCCGCGTTGAGTCCGTTCAAATCCCAACTGCGGACATTGGTCGCCGCAGCCCGTAAGCGAACGCCGGCCGGTCGCCGCCGCCCGCGCTGGGAGGTAGGTCACTACAAATTTTCAACTGGCACATTCAAAAGTCATCCGGCCGCAGGTCATATGAACCTTTGTGACCACGCCCATACAC
>WNFR01005534.1_pt1 | contig 12928 bp, 12 predicted proteins | sample 5400221 | NCBI WGS metagenome assembly WNFR01 (sample SAMN13153357, study PRJNA577476) | soil metagenome | isolation source: 40 cm soil under Madrone tree | place: USA:California | collected 2016-06-14
TGGAAGGTCTCGTTGCCGACGAGCTCGTCGCCTTCGACGACGGCGTCTTCCGGCTGACCGACAAAGGACGACAGCAGCTCGGCGAAGCGTCGTAGCCCCGCGCGCCGGCGGCCGAAGACCCGTATCGCGGCGCCGACGACCTTCCTGTAGAACCTTCTCATGGCCACGACACTCGCGATGCGATCGGGCAACCCAGCACTCACGGCGGAGACGTTCGGCGGCCTCCCGCGCGCCATCGGCGACGAGGCGATGACCATTCAGGGCACCGTGAACAAGACGGCGCTCGCGCTCCTGATCTTGCTTGTGGCGGCGACGTACACCTGGAACCTCGGCGTCGGCGACCCGCGCGTGCCCGTCTTCATGATGGTCGGCGTCTTCGGCGGCCTGATCGCCGCGATGGCGACGATCTTCAAGCCGACGTGGGCGCCGGTCAGCACGCCGGTCTACGCGGCGCTCGAAGGGCTCGCGCTCGGCGGCATCTCGGCCACGTTCGAGGCCCGCTACCCCGGCCTCGTGAGCCAGGCGGTCTTCCTCACCTTCGGGACGCTCGGCGCGCTGCTGCTGGCGTATCGTTCGGGCCTCATCAAGGCGACCGAGAACTTCAAGCTCGGCGTATTCGCCGCGACCGGTGGCATCGCGCTCGTGTACCTGGTCAGCTTCGTGATGAGCTTTTTCGGCGCCAGCATCCCGTTGATCCACTCGAGCAGCACCTTCGGGATCGTCTTCAGCCTCTTCGTCGTCGGCGTTGCCGCGCTGAACCTGGTCCTCGATTTCGACTTCATCGAGCAGGGCGCGGCGCGCGGGGCACCGAAGCACATGGAGTGGTACGGCGCGTTCGGGCTGCTGGTGACGCTCGTCTGGCTCTACCTCGAGATGCTGCGGCTGCTCGCGAAGCTGCAGGACCGTCGCTAGCCGCGCGCGCAGCAGCAGCTCCCACGTCGGGCCGAAGCTCGTCGCGCGATCATCGTCGCGGAACAGATCAGCGGCGTCGGCGTTGTGACTTCCAGAGGACGCCGCGCGTCGCTGCCGCACCTCCGAGCGCCGCGTCGGCGGTAGCGACGAGCGCCCGCTCTCGCAAAGCGAGGGACAGATAAAGCGCGTCGTAGACGCTGAGGCCCGTCTGGTCGGCAAGCGCGAAGAGATCCGTGGCGGCCGGGATCTCGGGAGCGATTGCGATCGGCAACTCTGCAAGGAGCGCAAACGATGGAGCACGCGCCTCCGCCGAGATACGTTTCCGCCGCGTGCCTCTCTGCAGGCTGCTGGCAATCTCGACGTGCCAATGCGCCGGAGCCAACAGCGTGAGGACGCCGGCGCGCGTCGCGGAGAGGATCTCCTCCATCTGCGTCGAGCTCTCGTCTTGATAGACGAGCGAGAGCGTCATGGACGCGTCGACGACGACCGTGCTCATCGGCGCGCGGCGCGCACGAGCGCGCTCGCCGAGTCGGGGCCGGGCCGCGTCTTGGCGCGCAGCGCCCGCGCGCGCTGGAGAAGCCCCTCGAGATCGGACGCCTCCTTCTTCGGAAGGACCTCGGCATCCGCCGGTACGATCTTCGCCGCGGGCTTCCCGCGCTTGGTGACCACGGTCACGATTCCCCGCTCCGCATCGGCAAGATAACGGCTGAGGTTCGTCTTCGCCTCGAAGGCGCCGACCGACTGCTCTTTGGCGGCGAATCGCTTCATACAACTAGCCTACTAAACTAGTTTCGGCCTGCCAACCGCCTCGTTCCGACGGCGCCGCCGCTGCGCTACGCTCCGCCGCCGGGAGGCGAGCATGGGCGAAACCAGCGGCGCCGATGTGATGCGGCGATTCTTGGCGATCTCCCCCTTCGTGGGGCACCTCGGGATGGAGCTCGTCGGGCTCGAGCCCGATCGCGCGACGTTGCGGCTACCGTTTCGCGAGTCGCTGGTCACGGTCGGCGACGTCGTCCACGGCGGCGCGATCAGCGCGCTCGTCGATACGACGGCGATGGCGACCGCGTGGTCGACCGCGGAGGCGCCGGCGAATCTCCGCGGCACGACAGTCGCGCTCAGCGTCGACTTCGTCACGGCGGCGCGCGCCCAGGACCTGACGGCGGTCGGACGCGTGATCCGCCGCGGCCGCAGCCTCGTCTTCTGCGAGGTCGAGGTGCGCGACGCGAATCAGATCGTCGCCGTCGGCCTCGTCACGTACAAGCTCGGCTGACGGGCGCCCGCGATGCCGGCACGCAGCGCGGCGCCGCGTGCCGCCGCGGTCAGTGGGCGCGGACGAAGTTCGCGATCCTGTCGACGACGACCGCGGCGGCTTCCGAGGGTTGCATGCCCTCGCGCGCGTCCTGGCGGATCTTCGCGATCGTCGCCCCGCTCGCGTCGATGATCGTCAGCTCGATGCCGACACCAGCTTGTGCGAGGTGCCCACCGGCGAACGGCACGAACGCGCGCCCCATGTTCGCGCGGTCCACCCAGTAGATGCAGGCGGTCACCGTTTGCCCGCCCTTCCCCATCGACTTGCCGACACGCTCGAACGCCGCCTTGAAGTCCGCCTCGACCTTCCCCGCCAGCTCGGGATCGGTGACGTCGCTGACGTTCTTGATCGGCTTGATCTCGATCGGCCCCGGCACGCCGACTCGCGCAGACGGACTCACCCACGCCCAGTCGACGCCGTCCCCTTCCATGACGTCGCTGTAGTCGGTGATCGTACAGTTCAGCGCACGCTCGTGCTTCTTGTACTCGTCGCTATCGACGAAGCGATCGCGCTTCGCGAGCGCGGGTGTCGCAACGAGCACGATCATCACGAAAACCGACAGCGACCGAACGATCCGCATCTCCGCCTCCTTCACCGCTCTGGAAGTGTGAAACGGCGATCGCCGTATCGCGCGCCGGACGGACCGTCAAGGCGCTGCACCGATTTCGATCTGAGTCGACCTCGGTCGACTCTTCTGGCGACGTCGGAGGGCGACGATCCGTTCTTGACGACCTCTACTGCGTACCGTACTGGCGGACAACTCGTTCTGCTGCACGGTTCTGCTGCACGGGTTCGTGAAGAAGACCCGTCAGACGCCGGATAGGGACCTGGATCTGGCAATCAAGCGCAAGAAGGAGACTGAACAGTGACCACCAGAAACCGGCACCTCGGATCTTCCTTCGAAGACTTCCTGAAGGACGAAGGCATCCACGAGGAAGCCACGACACATGCGATCAAGCGTGTGCTGGCATGGCAGATCAGCGAGGCAATGAAGTCCAAGGGGATCAGCAAGAGCGAGATGGCCAAGCGCATGCAGACCAGCCGCAGCCAGCTAGAGCGATTTCTTGATCCTGAGAACAGCAAGGTTCTCCTCGAAACTGTCCAAAGGGCCGCCGCGGCGATTGGAAAACGTGTGACGATTAGCCTCGAGAACGAACCGCGCCGACGCAGTGCCTGAAAGATGCTGCTCGATGAGAGTTTGGGCCCGCGCTGGAAACCGCGGATCGAGACCCTCGTCGCCGATCCGGAAGAGCGCCTGCGCATCCTCCGGGACCCGTTCCGATCTCACCAGCGCCGCCGACGCCGGAGGTGTCCAACTCACCTTCCGGAGGATCCGGCGGCGCACGTTGTGAGAGAACCTCGCGCTCGCGAGGTGAGTTCGACCGCGGTGGCCTGCATTTTACCGGCGTCTTTCGTCGCTTGATTCAAGACCGGAACGGCGAGTAACCGCGCGGCGGGCCGACCTTTCTTCCCTCGCCTGCCGGATTTCTCTTGATGCCGCGCGCGGGGGGGCTGACTCTTGCGCTCGCATCCAGGGCCGCTCGTGCCCGCCACAATGGAGGATCTCTCATGGCCCGCATCACCCTCGCCCTTCTCAGTGCCGTCATCGCCCTCACGCTCGCCGCGCCAGCGCGTGCGGGTCTTGGCGACCCGATCCCCGCGCCGTTCACCAAGGTGCTGTATTCTGTGCCCGGCATCATCAACGACGGGGTGGCAACCGTCATCTCATGCAGCTCGGCGCTGCCGGCCTCAGTCAACGTGGGCGTGGAGTGGTTCCAGAATGATGGCACATCCCTCGGGGTGTCGAGTTTTACGATTCCGGCTGGCGGAACCGCTAATTTCGAAAGCAACTCCATAACGAGCCTTCCTGCGAGTGCGGCGATCCCAGCGCTTCCGCAGATCAAGAGTGGCGCAGCCCGTGTACTCTCGACGACTACGTCTGGCGTGCTGTGCAATGCGTTCGAGATCGATCCATCCAACGACCCGCCAGCGCGAATGATGCAGCTCCTCATCACCGGCGTGAAGAAGCAGAAGGGGCAATAGCGCCGTTCGACACTGCCTCGATCGCTTCGCGCTACCCGTCCCGATGCGTCCAGAATTCAGGCCAGGGGACTCGACGATTCGCTGACCCGCGCGCTCAGGCGCTCGTGAGCAACACCGCCGACGGGCGGACGAACTCGATGTGGAGCGGTGGACCGAGGGCGATCGTCGGCGGCGCCGGGTCGCTCGCGAAGCGCGCCTCCTCGGTCGTCGCCAGCAACGACCATGCGCGCGGCGCAGCGGCAAGCGTCGGCGGGACGACACACGCCCCGGCGCCGACGAGGCGCACGGCGAGGAGCAGCGCGCTGCCGTCGCCGGCGTCGCGGCGAAGCGCGAGCGTCGCGTCGTCGAGCGCCGCCACGTGGAACCGGTCGCGGCGCGGATCGCGCAGCGCTGGCTCGTCGCGGCGCCATGCGAGCAGCGCCTGATACAAGCGCCAGATCCCTGCGTGCGGCTCACGGTCGCGCTCGTCCCAATCGAGGCGGCTCGCGAGAAAGGTCGCGAGCGCCTGCGGATCGGGGATGGCGTCGCGCGCGTCGGTCGCGGCGAACGCGGAGAAGCGGCGGAACTCGCGCCGCCGTCCCGCGGTCACCTCGCGGCCGAGCTCCGGCTCGTGATCGGTGAAGTAGCGAAACGGCGTCCCCGCCGCCCACTCCTGTCCCATGAAGAGAAGCGGCATCTGCGGCGCGCAGAGCAGGAGCGCCGACGCCGCGCGGTACGTCGGCAGATCGATCGCGTCCGTCAACCGATCGCCCAGCGCGCGGTTGCCGATCTGGTCGTGGTTCTGCAGGCAGTAGACGAATCGCGACGGGGGGATCCCGCTTGGATCGGTGCCGCGCGGCCCCTCCCAGTGACGCGACGGTTGGCCGGTGAAGAGCCATCCTTGGCGGATCGTCGTCGCCAGATCGGCGACGGTGCCGGAGAAATCCTCGAAGTAGCCCTCCGAGTCGCCGGCGAGGAGGCGGCGCATCTGATGATGGAAGTCGTCCGCCCATACGGCGTCGAGACCCATGCCGCCCGCCGTTTCCGGATGCAGCAGATCGGCGCGATTGCGATCGTCCTCGGCGATCACCAGCACCTCGCGGTCGACGACCACCGCATGCACCCGCGCGGCGAGCTCTGCCAGGAAATGGCGCTCGCTCTCGTCCCACAGCGCGTGCGTCGCATCGAGGCGCAGGCCGTCGACGTGGTACTCGTGCACCCAGGCGAGCGCGTTCTCGATGAAGAACTCGCGCACGCCGCGGCTGTGGGCGCCGTCGAGGTTGATGCCGTCGCCCCACGGAGTCCTGTGCCGCGGCGTGAAGAAGTGGCGACTGAACGCAGGCGCGTACGCGCCGGCCGGACCGAAGTGGTTGTAGACGACGTCGAGGTGGACGGCGAGGCCGAGGCCGTGCGCCCTGTCGACGAGCGCGCGCAGCTCGTCCGGCGTCCCGTAACAGCGCGCCGGTGCGAAGAGCGCCGCGGGGTCGTAGCCCCAATTGCGACGTCCCGGGAAGTCGGCGACCGGCATCAGCTCGATCGCCGTCACGCCGAGATCGCGCAAGAGCGGCAGGCGCGCCGCGGCAGCGTCGAACGTGCCGGCGCGCGTGAACGTGCCGACGTGCAGCTCGTACAGAACGAGATCCTCGAGCCGGATGCCGCGCCATCCCGCGTCCGACCACGCGAAGGTCGACGGATCGACGATCTCCGACGGCCCATGCACGCCCTCGGGTTGGAACCGCGACGCCGGATCCGGCAGCGGACCGCGACCGTCGAGGAAGAATGAATAGCGATCGCCGGCCGCGATGCCATTGATGCGGGCCTCGAGCATGCCGTCATCGGCGGGCGCGAGAGGGATGCGCCGCGGCCGTCCGACGCGCGGCTCGATCCGCACCTCCAAACTCTGCGCGCCCGGCGCCCACACCCGGAAGCGCGTCGCGCCGGCGCCGGCGATGGCGCCGAGCGTCGGCTGCCACGCATGGCCGCCGAGTCCGCCCGCGACGGCGCGCGCTGGTGCGTCGTCGATCGAGCGCACGACTGGAGTGGCCGCCTCGCCGTTCGCCGCCGCAGCCGTGGGTGCCTCGCCGCTTGCCGCCGCAGCCGTGGGTACCTCGCCGCTCTTCGCCGTGGCGGCGCCCTGCACGTCCTCCGCGACCGCATCGGCATGGGTCTGCATCGCCGCCTCATCTTCGGACGGACGACGATCCTCCGGCGCGGTGCCGCGGCGGCCCTTCAGCACCACGACGGCGAGCGGCGGCGCGACGACGCGCAGCGACTGCTCGTGTCCGTGCCATGCGACCGGCTCGCTCCGCGCCGCGCCGAGATTGCCCATGCCGCTGCCGCCGTACACCGTCGCATCGCCGTTCAGCATCTCCTGCCACTCGCCCGCCCACGGCACGCCGACGCGATAGCCGCTCCGCGGCACCGACGTGAAGTTGCACACGAAGAGGAGGACCTCGTCCGGATCGCTGCCGCGGCGAAGGAAGCTGACGACGCTTTGCTCGGCGTCGTTGCAGTCGACCCATGCGAAGCCGCGTGGGTCGGTGTCGCGTTCGTGGAGCGCGCGCTCGTCGCGGTAGAGACGGTTCAGGTCGGCGACGAAGCGGCGCACGCCCTCGTGGCCGGGATCGCCGCGCAGGTGCCAGTCGAGGCTGCGGTCGTGATCCCACTCCCCTTCCTGCCCGATCTCGTCGCCCATCCAGAGCAGCTTCTTTCCCGGTTGCCCGAACATCCATCCGAAGAGAAGGCGGAGGTTGGCGAGCTTCTGCCAGCGGTCGCCCGACATCTTGCCGTAGAGCGAGCCTTTCCCGTGCACGACCTCGTCGTGCGAAAGCGGCAGCACGAACTGCTCGTGCCAGGCGTAGAGCATGCGGAACGTCAGGCGATCGTGATGGAAGCGGCGGTGGACGGGATCGTGCGTGAAGTACTCGAGGGTGTCGTGCATCCACCCCATGTCCCACTTGTAATCGAAGCCGAGGCCGCCGAGGTACGTCGGGCGCGACACCATCGGCCATGCCGTCGATTCCTCGGCGATCGTGACGACGTCGGGGTGCTCGGCGTGGAGGCGCTCGTTCAAGCGCCGCAGGAACGCGATCGCGCCGAGGTTCTCGCGCCCGCCGAAGCGGTTCGGGATCCACTCGCCCTCTTTGCGCGAGTAATCGAGGTAGAGCATCGAGGCGACCGCGTCGATGCGCAGACCGTCGATGTGGTAGCGGTCGATCCAGAAGAGCGCGCTGGCGAGCAAGAAGTTCGTCACCTCGTTGCGGCCGTAGTTGAAAATCAGCGTTCCCCAGTCGGGGTGGGCGCCTTGGCGCGGGTCGGCGTGCTCGAAGAGGTGCGTGCCGTCGAAGTAGGCGAGCCCGTGCTCGTCGGTCGGGAAATGCGCGGGCACCCAGTCGAGGATGACGCCGATACCGGCGCGATGAAGCGCGTCGACGAGCGCCATGAAGTCGTGCGGCGTTCCGAAACGCCCCGTCGGCGCGAAGTAGCCGATGGTTTGATAGCCCCACGAGCCGTCGAAGGGATGCTCGGTGATCGGCAGTAGCTCGACGTGCGTGAACCCGGCGTCGCGCACGTACGCCGGGAGTCGCTCCGCGAGCTCGCGATACGTGAGCCAGCGATTGCCGTCCTCGGGGACGCGCATCCACGAGCCCAGGTGCACCTCGTAGATCGAGACCGGCGCGTCGAGCGCACCGGCGCGCCCGCGGCGCCCGAGCCATTCCGCGTCCCGCCACGCATAGCCGGAGAGGTCCCACACCTTCGACGCCGTCTGCGGCCGCATCTCGGCCGCAAACGCGAACGGGTCCGCCTTCTCGACACGGTAGCCGCCGTAACGCGACTCGATCGCGTACTTGTAGAGCGCACCCGTATGGACGCCGGGAATGAAACCTTCCCACACGCCGGTCTCGGAGCCGATGAGCGGATGCACGCCCGGCTGCCAGCCGTTGAAGTCGCCGACGACCGACACCCGCTCGGCGTTCGGTGCCCAGACCGCGAAGCGCGTCCCGTCCATGCCCTCGACGGTCGCGGGATGCGCACCGAGCTTCTCGTAGAGCCGCTGGTGCACGCCCTCGGCGAAGAGGTGCGCGTCGTAATCCGTCAGGTACCGGACCGGAATCGCTCCCGGTGCCGCGCGTCGCGCTGCGTCCATCCTGAGCCCCCCCGACGATCGTGCCCACGTTACTCGAAGGCGCTTACGAAGCGAAGCCGACGCGTCCGACGCAATGGTGTAGACTGCGCGCGATGATCGCCGCTGCGCGCCGGACGTGCGCCGCCCTTGCGACGATGCTGGCGCTTGGCGCGGTTTCGGTGTTCGCAGGTCCGCCGCCGCTCGTCGTCAAACCGTCGCGGGTACTGCTCGTCTCCGGCACACAGATCCAGGATTCAGTCGTCATCGACGCTGGCGGCCCCGCTGGCCCGATGTCGCGTACGTCACCCCAGAGGAGCTGTCGGCGTACCTGCACGCCGTGATTGCGACGGTATCGACGCCGGACTCCATCCGTTTCACCTTCACGTACGATGGCCACTACGCCCGCTATTTCACGGAGCACTCATCCGATTGGACGCTGCACCTCTCCGACGAGCTGCTCGCCGACCTTCGTGCGCAGGGCCGCGTCGACGTCGTGACCGACGGCAGGCCGAAGACGGTGGATGCGGCGCGCTACTTCGGCGAGAAGCGGCATCTCTCCGTTCCGCCGGCGGCGGGAACCCACAGCTTGCTCGTGCGTCGTCATCGGTCATGATCATCTGATGCCTACGGTGCCATTGACGTGTCATCCGCAGACGGCGACCGAAGCGGTGCACACGATCTCGGTGTGGCCGTCGCGCGACTGCGAAACGCTCAGACTCAGCTTCGTCCTCTCCGGCGATCTCGAGCGTCTGCGCATCCCGCCACCGTGCCCGCCGCGCGCCGGGCGCGAGCTCTGGCGACACACCTGCTTCGAGGCGTTCGTCGGGGTAGCTGGTGCTGCGGGCTACCACGAGCTGAATCTCGCGCCGTCCGGCGAATGGACGATCTATGCCTTCGATCGCTACCGCGACGGCGCGCCGCTCGCCGCCGTCGCTCGGCCGCCGCGCATCGTGGTCGGCGCAAGTCCCGGCGAGCTCGAGCTCGACGCGCTGATCGACCTCAGCGCGCTCTCGTCCGCATCCGCAACGGCACCGCTCCGAATCGCGCTCGCGGCCGTCGTCGAGGAGACGAGCGGCGCGCTGTCGTATTGGGCGCTGTGGCACCCGCCGGGCGCGCCCGACTTCCATCACGCCGACGGATTCACCCTCAGATTGGAGCCGCCGAGCGCCGCGTGCTAGGCGTCGACCGCGTGCGCTTCGGCATCGATCGGTTCATCGCGGAGCCCGCGCTGCGAAAGCCGCTCGCCGGCCGCCGCGTCGCCTTGCTCGCCCATCCGGCATCGGTGACGCACGAGCTCGTGCACTCGCTCGATGCGCTCGCAGCGCTCGGCGACGTGACGCTCACGGCGGCGTTCGGCCCGCAGCACGGTCTGCGCGGCGACAAGCAGGACAACATGGTCGAATCGGCCGATTTCGTCGACGCCGTCCATGGCATCCCCGTCTTCAGCCTCTACGGCGAGGTCCGGCGGCCGTCGCCGGCGATGATGGACGCGTTCGACGTCCTGCTCGTCGATCTGCAGGACGTCGGCTGCCGCGTGTACACGTTCGTCACGACGCTGCGCTACGTGTTCGAGGAGGCCGCGGCGCGCGGCAAGGCGGTATGGGTCCTCGACCGGCCGAATCCCATCGGCAGGCCGGTGGAGGGTCTGCGGCTGCGCGACGGTTGGGAGAGCTTCGTCGGCGCCGGACCGCTGCCGATGCGTCACGGCCTCACGCTCGGCGAGCTCGCCCGCTGGCTCGTGCGTCGGCTGCGTCTCGACGTCGAGCACGCGGTGGTGACGCTCGACGGTTGGAAACCGGACCGCGCGCCGGGCTTCGGCTGGCCCGTCAGCGAGCGCGCGTGGGTGAATCCCAGCCCGAACGCGGCGAATCTCTCGATGGCGCGCTGCTATGCCGGCACGGTCATGCTCGAGGGGACCACGCTCTCGGAAGGACGCGGCACCACCCGCCCGCTCGAGCTCTTCGGCGCGCCGGATCTCGATGCGCGTGCGCTCGTCGCGAAGATGGCCGCGCTCGCGCCCGACTGGATGCGCGGCTGCCGCCTCAGGCCGTGCTGGTTCGAGCCGACGTTCCACAAGCACGTCGGTGCGCTCTGCGCCGGCATGCAGGTCCACGTCGACGACCAAGCCTACGAGCACGAGGCCTTCCGTCCGTGGCGCCTCGTCGCGCTGGCGCTGAAGGCGTTGCGGGCATTGCGTCCCGACTACCCGCTCTGGCGCGAGTTCGCCTATGAGTACGAGCGCGATCGTCTCGCGATCGACGTGATCAACGGCGGGCCGTCGTTACGCGAGTGGGTCGACGACCCGTACGCGACGGCCGCCGACCTCGAGGCGCTCGTCGCGCCCGACGAAGCGTCGTGGCGCGAGGAGCGCGAGGTCGCGTTGCTCTACCGGTGATGGCGGCCGCGGGCGTCACGGCCGATTCGTGGGCCCGCGCGCCTTGCCCGCGCGCGAGTGTGAGCGCGTGACGGACGCTCTCCGCACCGACGTCGGGATGGCTCGCGATCAGGAGCTCACCTTTCACCCGATGGACCTCCGGCTCGTAGTAGACCTCGCCACGCTTCTACGATGGTGCGCAAAGCCTCCCGGCGTTCCGCAATGCGGACGCGACGGCGTCTGCCCGACGCCGCCGCGGGTTCGGGCGGACGGACGTGGACAGCCTTCGACGCAGCGGGGTAGAGAGATCCATGCCCGGCGCCAGCACGTTCGTCGACGAGCTGCGGGCGATGATCGACGCCGGCCGCTCGTTCGGGCGCCACCCGCTCTGGCTACGGATCGCACAGGGAGAGGTGCCGCGTGCGAAGCTCCGTCCCTTCGCCGTGCAGTTCTTTCTGCAGGTGCGCGAGTTCCCGCGCGCGGTGAGCGCGCTGCACGCGAGCTGCACCGATGCGGAGCAGCGGATCGAGCTCGCGGAGAGCCTGTATGAAGAGGAGACCGGCCGGATCTCCGGCTGCAACGTGTCGCACCCCGAGCTCTTCATCCGTTTCGGCGAGGCGGTCGGCGCTCCGCGCGATGCGATGATCGACGGCGCGCCGCTGCCTACGACCGCCGCGCTGATCGAGTGGTTCCGGCGCTCCACCCGCGAGCTGCCGTTCATCGAGGGCGCGGCGGCGACGAACCTCGCCGCGGAAGGCCAGGTGCCGGGTGCGTTCGGACCGTTCGCGCGGGCGCTCGAGCGATACTACGGCTGCACGCGCGAGCAGGTCGCGGTCTGGGACATCCACGAGCAGGCCGACCGCGAGCACAGCGCCGTCGGCGATCACGTCGTCGTGCGCATGGCGACGAGCGCGGCGCTGCAAGATACCGTACGGCGCGCCGTCGGACGTTCGCTCGAGACGTGGTGGCGGTTCTTCGACGGCATCGCTGCTGTCCTTTAGATTTCGGCCCCGTGCGCGCGGCGCGCCAGCGCGCCGCGCTCCGATGGCCGTCGCACCCGGGAGTGAATCCCGGGTGCTCCTGTGCCGCCTGACACCGACCTCGCGCTACGCGAAGACGACCACGCTGCGCGCCACCGTCCCGCGCCGCAGCGCCTCGAACGCGTCGTTCACGGCGTCGAGCGGCACGCGCGCGGAGATCATCTCGTCGAGGCGCAGCTGGCCGTTGCGGTAGAGCTCGAGGTAGCGTGGCATGTCGATGCGGAAGCGGTTCGATCCCATCATGCAGCCGAGGATCGTCTTCTCGCGCAGCACGATGTCGGCGGCCGGGAGCTCGACGTTCGTGCCCACCGGCACGACGCCGACCATGACCGTCGTGCCTCCCTTGCGCGTCATGCGCACGGCTTGACGGACGGTCGCGGGGTTGCCGATCGCCTCGAACGCGTAGTCGGCGCCGCCGGACGTCATCGCGACGACGGGCGGCACGGGGTTGCCGTCGGCGGCGTTTACGACGTCGGTCGCGCCGAGACGCGTCGCGAGCTCGAGCTTCCACGCCATGGTATCGACGGCGACGATCGTGCCGGCGCCGGCGATGCGACACCCTTGAATGATCGAGAGGCCGATGCCGCCGCAGCCGATGACGACTGCTGATTGCCCGGCGCGGACGCGCGCACGATTGAAGACGGCGCCGAGGCCGGTCGTGACGCCGCAGCCGACCAGCGCCGCGCGATCGAGGGCGACGTCGGGACGGATGCGCACGAGCGCGTTCTCGTGCACCAACATGCGCTCGGCGAACGCGCCGAGATTCGCGAATTGCCCGATGCGCTCGTTGCCGTTGGCGAGGCGCGGCGGCTCGTCGGCGCGACGGCGCGTCGTCTCGTCCTCGCAGAGATACGGCCGTCCGCCGATGCAGTACTCGCACGTGCCGCAGAACATCGAGAGGCAGCCGATCACGTGGTCGCCGACGGCGACGTGCCGCACCTCACTGCCGACGTGCTCGACGATGCCCGCCGGCTCGTGCCCGAGCACCATCGGCAGCGGGTTCGGCAATGCCCCCTCGAGGACGTGCAGATCGCTGTGGCACACGCCGACGGCGACGATCCGCACCACGACCTCGCGCGGCCCCGGCGCATCGATGCGGAGATCCTCGATCCGCAGCGGCTCGCCGATCGCGCGCAAGACGGCTG
>WNFR01005536.1_pt1 | contig 12928 bp, 15 predicted proteins | sample 5400221 | NCBI WGS metagenome assembly WNFR01 (sample SAMN13153357, study PRJNA577476) | soil metagenome | isolation source: 40 cm soil under Madrone tree | place: USA:California | collected 2016-06-14
CGGCCGCCGAAGCGCAAATGCCTCTCACTCTATCCGGACACACCCACGGCGGTCAGTTGATGTTGAACGAACAACTCGGATTCGGCCCGGCGTTGTTTCGTTACTGGTCCGGACTTTATACTCGCGGCGAAAACAAACTCATTGTCTCGAACGGCGTCGGTAACTGGTTTCCCGTGCGAGCGAACGCGCCCGCCGAACTCATTCACATCACCTTACGCCGCGAGTCGTGATGCAGAATGAGCACGATTCAGCGTTGGTTTTTAAATGCCAGTCCGGCTCGGACCGGTTGACGCCCGCGTCTTCCTCCGCAAATTAGGTGGCTCTCCGCGCCCGTAGCTCAACTGGATAGAGCATCTGACTACGGATCAGAAGGTTTGAAGTTCGAATCTTCACGGGCGCGTTCTTTTTCTTTCAAGCTGTGACTTCGAATTGGCTCATTAATTTGAACGTCTCATAACGTTCATTGATTTCGTCCATCGACAGTTTGCGCAAACGTTCCAAGCTGAATGCTTCCACCGCAAAACTGGCGAGCACGCTTCCATAAATCATCGCTTTGCGCAGATCGGTGAAATGCACCTTCTTCACCGTGCCAGCCAGGTATCCGGCCATACCGCCGGCGAAGGTGTCCCCTGCCCCGGTTGGATCGTGAATGTCTTCCAGCGGATAAGCGCCGCAGCTGAAAAATTCGTCCTCGCCAAAAAGCAATGCGCCGTGTTCGCCTTTCTTAATCGCGACATAACGCGGTCCTAATTTGCGAATGCGCCGGCCGGCTTTGATCAAGCTTGTCTCTTTGGTCATTTCCCGCGCCTCGCTGTCGTTCAAGATGAGAAGATCGACCCGCGGAAGCAGCGCATCCAAATCGGCACGCGTTGTCTCAATCCAAAGGTCCATCGTATCGGCAACGACGAAGCGCGGTTGTTTCATCTGATTGAGCACGTGGGCTTGCAAGGTCGGCGCGATGTTTGCCAGTAAAACAAAATCAGTTTGACGATATGCATCGGGCAAGGCGGGTTTGAAATTGTCAAAAACATTGAGGGCAATCGAGCGCGTTTCGCGGGTGTTTAAATCCCAGGAATATTCGCCAGACCAACGGAAAGTTTTCCCGTTCACCCGCTGCACTCCTTCACTGTCGATCTTGCGCGATTTCCAAAACTCGAACTCCGAATCGGGAAAATCATTCCCGACAACACCGACCAGCTTGACCGGAGAAAAAAAACTCGCTGCCGCTGCGGCATAGGAAGCGGAGCCGCCTAGCAAATCGCTGTGTTCTTCGACCGGTGTTTTCACCGTGTCCAGTGCGATGGAGCCAACGACTAATACAGACATAAATCAGCGATCAGAGGTCAGCGATCAGAACCTTTTTGCAAGCGCGGGCGTACTCGATAATATCGGGCGCTTTCAATAATCCGGAAACGATCGCGACACGGCGCGCGCCTGCGGTGATGACTTGCTCGAGATTGTCGATCTTGATTCCGCCGATGCAAAAGACTGGCATCGTTACACCAAAATGCACCTGTGCAATCTCCGTAAGGCCGATTGGCGCATAATTCGGCTTGGTCGGCGTCGCGAAGATTGGGCCGAACCCGATGTAGTCCGCGCCTTCGTGTTGCGCTGCGGCTGCCTGCGCCAAGTTGTGGGTTGATTTTCCGATCACGATGGCGCGACCAGCTTTTTCCCGGGCCAGCGAGATTGAATCATCCTCCTGGCCGACATGCACGCCTTCTACCGGAACTCTTCGCGCAATCTCGGCGTGATCGTTCACGATCAGCGGAATCGAAGATCGAGATGTAATTTTGTGCAGGTCGGATGCAAGATCGACAAGTTCGTTGACCGACTGTTGTTTGCCGCGCAGTTGGATAAGATCAACACCTCCTGCGATCAACGCTTCGGCTACGCGAGGCACGTCTAAGACGTCAACATAGCTTAGATCTAGGATACCGTAGAGCCGGCAATCGCTTAGACTTCGCAACGTCGTTACTCGTGCAGCCGCCGGCCGGGCGCATGCCTCAGCTCGAAACTGTCCGAAGCCATGACCCGCTCGACAAAACCGGTGTCGTATTTTCCGTCGCGGAATTCGGCGTTGCGCATGATAGCGGCATGAAATGGGACCGTCGTTTTGATTCCGGTGATGTAATACTCGTCCAGAGCCCGGCGCATGCGATCAATGGCAGAGATGCGGTTCGCGCCTACGGTGATGATTTTCGCGATCATGGAATCGTAATATGGCGGCACGACGTAGCCGGTGTAAGCATGCGAATCGATGCGAACACCGCGGCCGCCGGGCGCGTAGTAAAAAGCGATTCGTCCTGGCGTTGGTTGAAAATCCCTGGCCGGATCCTCGGCGTTAATGCGACACTGGATTGCGTGAAGCCGCGGGGTCGCATGCGCGACGTGCGGCGAGAGCGGCTGGCCCGCGGCGATGCGGATCTGTTCCTTGACCAGGTCGCAACCGTAAACCTCTTCCGTGATGGTGTGCTCCACTTGAATACGAGCATTCATCTCGATGAAGTAAAAATGTCGATCCGCATCGACGAGAAATTCAACTGTGCCGGCGTTCTCGTAACCGACCGATTTCGCCAGTTTCACCGCGGCATTGCCCATCTTTTTGCGTAAAGCTGCAGTCATGAGAGGCGATGGACATTCCTCGATGACTTTTTGGTTGCGCCGTTGAATGGAACAATCGCGCTCGCCCAGATGAACGACGCGACCATGCTGGTCGGCCATGATTTGAAACTCGATGTGGTGCGGGTTGGCGATCAACTTCTCGATATAGACGTGGCCATTCCCAAAAGCCTTCTCGGCCTCATGGCGTGCGCTGTGAAAACCGTTGATCAGGCTCGGCTCATTATGGGCGGTGCGCATTCCTCGCCCGCCCCCGCCGGCAGTGGCCTTGATCATGACCGGATAGCCGATTTTTTTCGCGATCCTAACCGCTTCCACTTCTGTTTCGACGATTTCGCTGCTTCCCGGTGTCACTGGCACGCCGGCTCTGCGCGCCCAAGCGCGCGCCGTGTTTTTATCTCCCACGGCCTGCATCGCCCTTGAAGACGGTCCGATGAATTTGATCTTGCAGCTTTCGCAGACTTCGGCGAAATGCGCATTTTCCGCCAGAAAACCGTAGCCGGGATGGATGGCATCGACATTGCCCACCTCGGCCGCGCTCATGATGCGGTCGATTTTTAAATAACTTTCCGAGCTGAGCGCCGCCCCGATACAGATCGACTCGTCCGCGAGTTGAACATGCATCGAATCAACATCCGCCTCGGAATAAACCGCCAGCGTCCGAACCCCGAGCTCTTTGCACGCGCGGATGATGCGGAGCGCGATCTCGCCGCGATTGGCAATCAGGACTTTCTCGAACATGAATGAAGTTGGCGGCGACGCGAGGAACTGGCGCTCCGTCCCTGCGCGTCAACGCACACGGAAAAGGACCTGACCGAACTGCACCGGTTTGCCACTCTCGGCCACAACTTCGGCGATGACTCCGCTGGTCTCCGCTTTTATTTCGTTCATCACTTTCATTGCCTCGATAATGCAAACGACCGTGTCCTCGGTGACTGTTTTTCCCACATCGACAAACGGCGGTGCGTCGGGCGAGCCGCCGCGGTAGAACGTGCCCACCATGGGCGAAACGATGTCTTTGAGCGCCGTTTCAGCCGAGTGAGATGCCGCAGCGGGCGGGCCGTTTGAAACAGCCGGCGTTGGAGACGGCGAGACAGTTGCGGGCGCGGAAATAATCGGTTGGTCGACGCCTTTTTGCAGCTTCAGGCGAAAACCATCTTTCTCCATCTCGAAGACCGAGAGGTCGTTCTTCTTCATCAAATCGATGATGGCTTTGATGTCTTTGAGGTCCACGGCGACTCCCATTGGTAAAAACCGAGGGTCTAGGTAAAGCGGTTTTGCAAGCGAGGTCAAGTCAACGAATAAGCTATAGCGGCGGTCTATGACTGCCGAAATAAAATGCGACGCTCATAGAGCGCCGCTACAGATACGCCGGAAGATGTCGATCTTCGACTTTAAAATCATCGATGAAACGAACGATTATCTCGTCGTCGATAAGCCGCCATTTCTTCTTGTGCACCCGACCAAGCCGAGCGGCACGCCAACGTTATGGAAAGAATTACGCGAGCTGCTCGCGTTTGAAATCGCGAATGGCGGTCAGGTTTCGATTGTGAACCGGCTGGACCGCGAGACGAGCGGTTTGATCCTGGTTGCAAAAACCTCCGCGGCGGCACGGCGATTTGGTCTCCTGATGCAGCAGAAACGATTAAAGAAAGAATATCTGGCGATTGTCTGGGGCTGGCCGGATTGGGAAATGAAAATTGTTGATGCCCCGTTGGATCGACAAGGCAAACATCGACAAACAGCCATCTGGTTGAAGCAAATGATTCATCCGACCGGCGCGCCGGCGAAGACTGAGCTTCATGTCGAGCGGCGGTTCGTTAGATCGACAATCAAAAAATTCAGCCTTATTCGCGCAATTCCGCACACCGGGCGCACACACCAAATTCGGGTACATCTCGCTTCAACTGGTCACCCGATTGTCGGCGACAAAATCTATGGCCCGGATGAAAAGCTTTACCTCCAATTTATCGAGACGGGATGGACATGCGACCTCGAGCGGCACCTGCTCCTGCCGCGCCACGCCCTTCATGCCACAAAGCTCGCGGTCGATGGCGAGCGCGAATGGACCAGTCCGCTACCGGTCGATCTTGCCGATTTCTGTAGCGGCGATCTATGACCGCGCTTTGATAATATTCGACGTTCGCAAGAGGGCCGCTATAGAAATCAGGTCGATTGCAATTGAACCAACTGCTTCTATGGTAGCGCGCCGCATGAAGATTCTCCGTGCCGCCGCTTGCATCGCACCTCTTCTCGCGTTTTTCGTTAGATCCTCTCAAGTGTTCGCTGGTGAGGGAGGATCAGCTTTCTCCTCCTCGATGAATGCTCTTGATCCGCCAAGATTCGAACTAGCGGTCGAGTCTGCTTATTTACTCGGCTTTATTAACAGCCCGCATAGTTATGAAATCGGCGCGGAATTCCTAACGGCGCGGGTCCGCTGGGGAGTGAAGCAAAGCGACAGTTGGCTGCGCGGTTACAATCAATTTTACTTCTCCGCCGTGGCCGAGCCAATTTTCCGCGGCATTGAAAATCGTTATTTTGGCCTGAATTTTGGACTGCGTTACAACTTCGTCCAGTCGAACAGTCGGCTTGTTCCCTATGTTTCCGGCGGTGTCGGTTTGGGTTGGATCGATAGCCATCCAGACATTCCCGGCGCGCAAGGTCAGGATTTCACATTCAACATTTTAGCGGCAGCCGGTGTAGCCTACGAACTGAGCGAACGCTGGAAAGTCGAGGCTGGCGTTCTTTATGAACACCTCTCGAATGGCGGACAAACCGATCCAAATCCCAGTCTGAATCTGATTGGTCCACAGCTGGGCGTCACTTATTCCTTTTGACCGTGGAGCGCGCCGATGAGTCCGCCGCACGAGAATATTTTAGTCGTTAGGCGTGATCTCTTTGACCAGTTGGGAAGTTTTCACGGGCTGAACTTCGAGCCGCAAAAATATTTGAGCGCGTTGCTGTCGCGCGGGAACAATTTCTTCCTGCCGCGCGGTCAAGCCGAAAACGATCCGACGCACAAGCAGCTCATCCCTTACGTGCTGCTTGTCTTTGCGGACAAAGTTCTGCATTACGTGCGGGGAAAGAAGGCGGGCGAGCAGCGATTGGTCGCAAAAGGCTCCATCGGCATCGGCGGCCACATGAACGAAGGTGATGAATCGCTCTTTGCCTGGGACGAAGCGGCCTATCGCGCTGGTGTCGAGCGCGAAGTGAACGAAGAAATCAAGATCGACACAAAATTTGAAGATCGCATCGTCGCCCTTTTAAATGACGACACGACCGACGTTGGCCGCGTCCATCTGGGCATCGTCCACGTTTTCAAATTAGCAGAACCGAAGGTTGAAAAACGCGAAGCGATGATTACCGGTCTGGCATTTCTTACGAAAGAAGAATTGGTTTCGCGCCGCGAATCGCTGGAGAGCTGGTCGCGGATTTGCGTCGACTCGCTCGAGCGCTTGCTGGCTTAGTTTGTAGCGGCCGCTGTCCTCAGCGGCTTATCCTAATTTGCCGCCGGGGACGGCGGCCTCCTCAGCGGCAAGATCGACAATCAGCGGCCGCTATTACCGTTCCGGATCTAAATTGAAGGCGAGCGTGTCAATTTGCCATCGCCCGACAGGGTGTGAAATGCCGAGCTCGATCCGGGCGCCTCTTATCGGATAATTCACGTGCGCGCTGAAAAAGCCCCTCGGCTCAAAAAACTGTGATTGAAATGTGACATCCCCCTTCACGTCGATCGGACCCACCGGCGTTCCAAGCTGCTGCAGCCTTGAGATCAAGTCCTGTTGCGCGGAAGGCGCCCAATCGAGACGGGCCGCAGGACCAAGCCGCGATGCCAGAAAAGCGGCGTCGTGTTGAACAGCGAGCTTTTGGAGCGCTTCATTCCCAAACTCACGCCCCTCCTTTTGAGTCGAATTCCTGTATGCGAAGAGCATCCACAGTCCGACGCCGAGTAAAGCAATTAAAATAATGAGGACGCCGAAGATTTGTCCCGATTGGCGGATTAGGTAGTTATTTTTTGATTTCATTGTTAGTAGGCAAAGCCAATTCCTTTTATTACTTGTCCGTCACGAATCAGGGCGCCATGTGTTTGTTTGCCGGTGTAAGTGCCAAACCGGTTCCTGGCATTCACTTTGAAGCTGACCAGGTAGCCGTAAAGATGTTCGCCCTTTGTGCCTAAGTCCGCCGGCTTCGGATCGCCGTTCCATTCGATCCGCGCACTGCCCGCGTCGATCAGTTGTGTTTCCAGCCATTTGGTCACGATTTCTTTATAATTGGCGGGATAAGTCCCGTAACGAGCTGCATCTGCCGTTTCCGCTTGCGCTTCCAGGGGCAGAGCGCCGGCTCCCATAAAAGATGCGGAAACGAACAACGCAAGCATTTTCATGAGCTGATTTTGTGCTGCCGGAGCTTGTTCGTCCAGCGTAATGACCGGACCGAAAAAAACGCTGCACGCGACGCTTTCCTTCCAGCCATGATTTCTTTATTTATGCGGGCATGATCAACCGATTGATTTTGCTAGGGCTGCCCGCCTTCCTCGTCTTTACAGCGCCGGTCGCGGCCAGTGCGCAGCAAACTCCGATACCAAATCCCGCGCCGACCGTCTCGACCGAAATGGCAAAATCGCTCGATCCCGCCGCGGAAACGCGGGCCTGGCTAGCGACCGTGCCGGCAGAGAAGCGCGCGAAATCGAATGCGTATTTCGAAGGCGGTTACTGGCTGATTCTTTGGGATTTTCTCCTCAGCGCGGCGATTTTCGTCTTTCTGCTTGCGTCACATATTTCCGCGCGCCTTCGCGATTTTGCCGAACGCGTCACGCGCTTCAGAACTTTGCAGGTCGTTCTTTACGCCGTGCCATTCATTCTCATAACGACGGCCCTGACTTTCCCCCTCAATCTTTACGAAAATTTCTTTCGCGAACATGCATACGGTTTGGCGACGCAAACGTTTGTCCCGTGGTTCCGCGAACAACTGATCGCACTCATTGTCCAGCTGATCGCCGCGTCGATCGGATTAGCCGTGCTCTATTGGGTCTTTCGGCGAGCGGCGCGCACATGGTGGATCTGGGGCACTGGCGCCGCGATCATGCTCACAATGATTGGACTACTTATTGCGCCGGTCTTCGTCGAACCGCTCTTTAACACTTACAAGCCGCTTGCTGATCCAAAAATTCGCGACCCGATTCTCGCGCTTGCGCGTGCGAATGAAATTCCGGTCAAGCAAGTGTTTGAAGTCGATGCTTCACGGCAAACGACCCGGATCAGCGCGAACGTGGCCGGCTTTCTCGGGACGACACGCATTGCCTTGAACGACAATTTGCTCAAGCAATGCTCCTTGCCGGAGATCCGCGTGGTCATGGCGCATGAGATGGGTCATTACGTTTTGAACCACGCAACGAAGCTGATCATTTACTTGGGAATCTTTGCACTGATCGGTTTCGCTTTGGGCCGCATGATTTTCGATCGCGCACTTCGCCGCTGGGGCGGAAAATGGGACGTGCGCGGCATCGCCGATCCCGCCGGTTTCCCACTTTTGCTGTTGATTTTCGCGATCTTCACCTTCCTTCTCACTCCAATCCTCAACAGCACGGTCCGAATCACCGAACGCGAAGCAGATATCTTTGGCATCAATGCTTCACGCGAGCCGGACGGCATGGCGAAAGCCGCGCTGAAACTAGCCGCCTATCGGAAACTCGATCCGACGCCGCTTGAAGAATTCATCTTTTTCGATCATCCAAGTGGCCGCGCCCGGATCCGGATGGCGATGGATTGGAAGGCGGCGCATTTGCCCGCCGGCGAATCGACCGCGGTCGAAAGCGTCCCAGCCTCCCATTGAGGGCGAAAGCCGGATCGAACCGCTGGCCGCTCTAATGCCACTGTCAGTCGCGTGGAAGGCTCTCGGAGTGACTTTTCGCTAGTCTGTTTCGCGCGGTTTTTGGGTGGGCGCGGCAGCGGTAAAGGCGAACTTGCGTTTCCGGATCAGCATTAAATTGCGAATGTAGATCATCGAGTTCGGCAGGTAAGCGAGAATGCCAACGGGGTCCCGTCGGAAAATGAAATAGAAGCACATGATCACGCTCCCGCCGATGCTCCAATACCAGAACGACACGGGAATAACGCTTTCGCCTTGTCGCTCGGAGGCGAGCCATTGGACGAGAAAACGCATCGAGAAAATTGCGTTCCCGATCAGACCGATAATGACGAGATAACTCCAGTCGAGGCTAAGGAACCGATATTCCTTGCCGATCCAGGTGACAGCGATGATGAGAAGTGGGTTCATAGGCAATTGACTGATTCACCGATCTCGTATCGAAGCGTGCGCAACTTCATCCAGCGATTGGCGAGCAAATCGCGAAGCACGCCAGGCAAATCACGGCCGGTCATCGATCGGCACGACTTTCTTGCCGACCGGCTCGCCGACGTATTCGCTGAGTGGACGATAGAGACGATTGTCTTCGAGCTGTTCAAGGACGTGCGCGCACCAGCCGGAGCAGCGCGCAACCGCAAATATGGGCGTGAAAAGATCAGTCGGAATTCCTAACGAGTGATAAACGGTTGCCGAATAAAAATCGACATTCGCGTTTAAATCCTTTTTCTGCTTCATCAATTCGGCGATCCGCTCGCTCATGCGGATCCATTTCGGTTCGCCGATTTTCTCGCTCAACTTAATCGCCATGGCGCGAAGGTGCGGCGCGCGCGGGTCGAGCGTTTTGTAAACACGATGTCCGATCCCCATGATTTTCTTTTTCTGGGCAAGTTGCTCGTCGATGTAGGCGTCCACCTTGTCTTCACTTCCAATTTCTTCGAGCATGTGAATGACGCCTTCATTTGCGCCGCCGTGCAGCGGGCCCTTGAGTGTGCCGATCGCGGCCGTGATCGCGGAATAGAAATCGGTCAGCGTCGAGATGGTCACGCGCGCGCTAAAGGTGGACGCATTCATGCCGTGATCGGCATGCAAAACAAAGGCAACATCGAGCGTGTCGCTCGCCTCTTTCGACTGCGGCTCGCCGCACATGAGGTAGAGGAAATGCTCGGCTTCGGTGAGATCGTCTCGCACGGGTGGAAGCGATTTGCCGTTGCGCGCGCGATGAAAATAAGCGGCGATCACGCCGATCTTCCCCGTAATAGAGACGGCACGACGCCGGTTAATTTCCGGAGTTGCGTCCTTGCCGATGTCCGGGTCGTAGAGTCCCAACATCGAGATGGCGGTGCGCATCACGTCCATCGGCAACGCGCCGCGCGGCGCAGTTTGGATAAAGTCGATCACCGGCTGCGGCAGTTTGCGCGTCCCGCGTAACTCGCGCGTAAATGTATCGAGCTCACGGCGGTTCGGCAGTTTGTTATGCCAGAGCAGATAAACGACTTCCTTGTAACTGACTTTCCCGGCGAGCTCATTAATGTCGTACCCGCAATAGATGAGCTGGCCTTTGTCGCCGATGACGTCGCTCAACCGCGTCGTGTTCGCGACGATTCCTTCCAAACCTTTCGCTGTCATCTGCTCGAACCTTTCATCCGTTTAATCAAAGTATCGGCCATTGTCGCCGGAGTTTCAGCCACTGCAATACCCGCGGCCTTTAATGCTTCGATTTTTCCCGCAGCGGTTCCTCGTCCGCCGGAAACAATCGCGCCGGCATGGCCCATCCGTCGTCCCGGCGGCGCAGTCATGCCTGCAATAAATGCTGCGACCGGTTTTTTGCAGTTCTTTTTAATCCAATCGGCCGCCTCTTCTTCCGCCGAGCCGCCGATCTCGCCGATCAAAATCATTGCTTCAGTATGTCGATCTTCGTTGAACAGCTTGATCGCATCGAGATGCGACATGCCATTGATGGGATCGCCGCCGATTCCGATGCATGTCGACTGCCCGTAGCCGCGCGTTGTCAGTTGCCAGACCGCTTCGTAGGTCAACGTGCCGGAACGCGAGATCACGCCAACGCCGCCCGCTTTATGAATATAGCCGGGCATGATCCCGATCTTGCACGCGCCCGGCGTAATGATCCCCGGACAATTCGGGCCGATGAGCTGCGCTGCTTTGCCCCTCATCAGCGCTTTCACCCGCATCATGTCCATAACCGGAATTCCTTCCGTGATGCAAACGACCAGCTCGACGCCGGCATCCACCGCTTCCAAAATTGAATCGGCCGCAGCTAGTGCGGGCACGAAAACCATCGACACGTTGCATCTGGTTTTCTCTCGCGCTTCATAAACCGTGTCGAACACCGGCACTTTATCATCAAACATTTGCCCGCCTTTTCCCGGCGTCACACCGGCAACGACGTTCGTGCCGTAGTCGATACATTGCCGCGTGTGAAACGCGCCCGCGCTGCCGGTGATCCCCTGCACCAGCAGCCGTGTGTTTTTATCGACCAGAACGGACATTTGAAAACTGCGGATTTCGGATTGCGGATTGCGGAAAGAGTTCCAGAAATTTTCCTGCCTTCCTGGCTTCCAAATTCATTTCTTTGGTTTCCGTTTATGGACGACAAGTTTGTTTCCGTCCGGATCGCGGAATTGCGCCATCCAGCAAACGGGCGTTTCCGTTTTCTCCATGTCGAACGTTACGCCGCGCTCTTTTAATTTCCCGATCGTCGCGTCGATATCGTCAACTTCAAATGCGACAGTTGTCCCGTCGCGCGACGGTTGCCAAGCCGGATGGCACCCGACGCCAATTGTTACCGCTCCCAGATCGTACTCGACCCACGCGCCTTCCATCGCCGTCGTGGTCGGCTTCAGCTCGAGCGTTTCCTGATAAAAGTTTTGCGCGCGTTCCTTATCCGAAACGGCGATGGCGACGAATGCTACTTCCTTAATCATAAACAGACTCCTTTTTCGTTTTCCGGTTTCAATTTGTGGATGATCAACTTGTTGCCGTCAGGGTCCTGCACGACGGCCATGTGACAGCACGGTGTTTCGAACGGTTCGGCTGCAAATCGCACATGTCGATCTTTCAACCGCTTGATCGCCTCATCGAAGTCTTCTACTTCTAATGCCGCGCCCGTTCCCTGATCCGAAGGCGTCCACGCGTCGCTCACATTTGCGATTGCCAGGGTATCATCGCCCACTGCGTACTCGACCCAGCGACCGCTCATCATTTCTTCCGCCAGCTCGAGACCGAGCACGCCTTCGTAAAACTGGCGCGCTCGTTTGATGTCCGTCACTGGAATACCAACGAATCCGATCGCTTTGACTTTCATCTTTGTGTTTTCGTTTCCTATTCTTTGAGCCAGTCCATCAGCAGCCGCAGCACCTTCGCGTCGAACTCCGCGCTTTTGTTGGCAAATGCGTCCGCCATGTTCAAATAATGTTGAAACGTGTGACCCATTTCCGGCACTTCAACGAAACGGGCGGCGCCGTGTCGATTCGCATTCACATATTGCGCGATGAGCTCTGGATCTTCGCGGCTCATGATCCAGTCGTATTGGCCGTGTAAGACCAGCGTCGACACTCTCACGCGTGACCAAGCGCCGGCGAGATTGAGCTTTTGCAATTGCTGATAAAAGGCGAGCGGCCGTCCATACAAATGCGCGCGATCGGCGCCTTCGGGCCAAAGTTCCGCCAATTCCGGTCGGTCTTTCACCATTTCGTCAATCGTTTTCCCTTTGATCAGCCAATCATGATAAAGCGTCGCCGCGCCTTTCATTCGTTCGTTCACCTCGGCCGGAGATTTGCCAAGCAAGGCAAAGCGACGCCGCTCGATCTCGAGCATGTGCTCGAACCACGTTTTCACCCAGCCGCCGACTGAAATGTATCCGCGCACCTGCGCTTGTTCCGCCTCGGACTCAGGAACCAGCGGCGCAAAGCCGCCACCATTGCTGATGCCGAGCATGTAAACCCGATTGGTATCTATGAAATCGAAGCGCGACAGCGCGTGAAAAGCCGCGCGATAACCGGCGAGCTCCGACTCGAAGTCGTTTTCCCCGCAAACGCCTTCGCTATCCCCAACACCCTGTTTATCGAGGCGGAACAAACAGAAACCCGTCAGTTGCGCGAGTCCGCGAAAGACAATCCCGGTTGCGTCTTTCGTATCCGCCGGCGCCTCGACCGAATCACAACTGAGCCAACCGGCAACGAAGATCACCGGCAGCTTGCCTTTCGCATCGTGCGGCTTCGTGATGATCGTGCGCAGTCGTTCGCCGTGTGGCACTGCAATCGAATCATAGATCACATCCATATTCGGATATGATTCACGCGGTGTTTTTGTTTTGCGCGGAAGTTCATCTGCCGAGGCGATAGCGACTACCGCCAGCACAAACGCAATTATCGATCTTACTTTCATTTGCCTTTCGCTGCTTTGACCGCCTTTTGCGCGGCGT
>WNFR01005538.1_pt1 | contig 12926 bp, 11 predicted proteins | sample 5400221 | NCBI WGS metagenome assembly WNFR01 (sample SAMN13153357, study PRJNA577476) | soil metagenome | isolation source: 40 cm soil under Madrone tree | place: USA:California | collected 2016-06-14
TCGAAACCCATATCAGCCGGTTGCGGAGCAAGGTCGACAAAGGCTTCGAGGCGGAGCTGATCCACACGGTTAGAGGGGCAGGGTATTGTGTCCGTAGCCCTACCTAGAATCCTCCGAACCTCGAGCTTTCACCTTACCTTGGCCTATGCGGGGCTGTTCGGCGCTTCGGTGCTGATCCTGTTCGGGGTCATCTACTGGGCGAGCGGCGTGTACATAGCGGACTCGCTGGATGCAGCGGTGGACAGCGACATCACCGAGATTGAGGACGCTTTCCGGGCCGGGGGAGATACGGCATTGACAGCACTCGTCAAGGAACGAGTGCGACAAATGCCGCACGGTCCGATGTATTATTCGCTCCAGGATCCGACAGGGAAGGTCATCGACGGTAATCTCCCGCCTTTTCACGGCGGGGAGGGCCGGTTCGATCAGAAAGTACCCAGGTCAAATGGGCCGAGTGTGCCTATTCGCGGCCGCGGCATTTTCTTGACGGACGGCAACTATTTGATGGTTGGGGTCGATGCGCTTCCGCGCCGCGAGATGCACAAGCTCATTCTGCGGGTGTTCGGGTGGAGTTCCGCCATCACTCTGGTGCTGGCGTTCGTCGGCGGGGCGCTGATGAGCGGCGGTCTGCTTCGGCGTATTGAAACGATCAGCCGGGCGGCGCGCGACATCATGGCGGGCGACTTCTCCAGAAGAATCCCGGTCCGCGGCACCGGCGGCGAACTCGATCATCTGGTCGCGAGCCTCAACGCCATGCTCGAGCGCAATGAGGCCGCAATGGAGAGCGTGCGTCAGGTGTCAAACGATATCGCGCACGATTTGCGCACCCCACTGACCCGGCTGCGCCAGCGGCTCGAGCTTGCACAGCGACGGGCGCGATGGGTCGAGGAGTGGCGTGGTGCTGCGGAGGGCTGCATCTCCGACATGGATGCGATCCTGGAGACCTTTGGCGCGTTGCTGCGCATCGCGCAAATCGCGAGCGGAATGCCGGCGCGCCGCTTCGCCAGGGTTGATCTCTCGGAGCTGCTGGGCACGCTGATCGAAGTCTACCAGCCGATGGCTGAAGAAAACGAACAGCGTTTCGTGGCCGATATCGCATGCGGCCTCACAGTCTGGGGAGACCGCGAGCTCCTGGCACAAATGGTCGCAAACGTAATCGAGAACGCAATGAAACATTCGCCCGTAGGAGCATCCATCGGACTTTCCACCGTTCAATCGCCCAGCGCGATAACCGTCGCCGTAATGGATAGCGGGCCGGGAATTCCGATTGCGGATCGCGGACGTGTGTTTCAGCGCTTTTGTCGGCTGGAGAGCAGCCGCAGCACGCCGGGAAGCGGACTTGGCCTCAGCTTGGTCGAAGCGATCGCGGCGCTTCATAGGGTGAGCATCGAGCTGACCGATAACGGTCCCGGCTTGCGCGTCACGCTGCGGTTTTTGGCGCCTGATCAACAAATCCTTGCTAGAGATCGCCTCGCTAAGCACCAGACGCGAGGAGAGCTATGGGCGGTCAGCGATCGCCCTCCCGCCGTCAGGCGGAATACGGTGCCGACTGCAAGCTCGGAATATTGAACGGATATCACGGGACCGATCACGGCCGACCGGGTGGGCTCCCGCCCCATCGGCCCCCGGCTTTAGGGCGGGATCAGCGGCTCGCCGCGCATGTACTTGCCGCGGCAGAACAATAATGTGGGCCGATTGGTATAGGCGTAGCGCTCGACGTGGCCGATGAAGATGATGTGATCGCCGCCGTAATGGCGATACTCGTTGCGGCACTCGAAATGCGCGGCCGCACCGATCACCACCGGCGCGCCGCATTCGGGGATCATGTGGTCGATCTCGGCGAATTTGTTGTCGTGGGTGCGGGCGAATTTGTTCGACAGCTCGATCTGGTCGTAAGCCAAGATGTTGACGACGAAGTGCGAGCCCTCCTGGAATGCCGGCAGGCTCTGCGCGTAAAGCGAGGCGCTCCACAATACCAAAGGCGGCGTCAGCGACACCGAGGTGAAGGAATTGGCGGTCATCCCGTAGAGCCCGCCATCCGCACCGCGCGCCGTGATGATCGTGACGCCGGTCGCAAAGGTGCCGAGCGCGTTGCGGAAATCGCGTGAATCGAAGCCCTCGCCCGAAGTATTTCGCACCGGTGCGGCATGGCTGCCGGCGGAGTCATCATGTTCCACGCTCACCTCCTCAGAGCGGGGCATCGGGCGGCAATCCCAGCGCTACCCTGCCGTAGACCGCGCCGTGGACGTCCCAGGTCAGCATGTAATGGGCATTGGCCGCGTGAACGTCGCGAAACGCGCGCTGGATCGGGTTTCTTTCATAGATCGCGCCGCCGCCGGTCGCGGTGAAAAGCAAGTCGACAGCTCTGGTGCACAATGTCGCGGCAAAGGCCCCGTCGCGCCGGTAGCGCGCCCGCTGCTCGATGCTGGGCACGACCCCGGCCTCGGTGATCCGGGTTGCCTCGTCGCAATCGCGCAGCACGATCGCCTCAGCCGCATCCGTCAGCGCCGCCGCCTCGGCGAGATGGACCTGCATATTGGTGAAATCGGCGAGGTTTCTACCGGTATAGGCGCTGAGCCGGTTGCGGGTCGATTCGGCAAAATGCCGGATCGCGCCGCGGGCGATGCCCAGCGAGACGCCGGCGATGGCGAAGGCGAACAGACTGACGGCCGGCAGCTTGTACAATGTCCCGGGGTTGAGCTCGCTGCCTCTATTCGGCCCGCCCTTGATCCGCTCGGTGGCGAGGGTGCGGTAGGCCGGAACAAACACGTCGGCAACCTCGACGTCCTTGCTGCCGGTGCCGGCGAGGCCGATCACTTGCCAGGTATCGATGATCGTGTAGTCGCTGGCCGGCACCAGGAACATGCGCGTCTCGCTCTGCCCGGTCTCCTCATCGCTGACGATGGCGCCAAACATGTTCCAGGTCGAGGGATCGATCCCGCTCGAATACGGCCAGCGGCCGCTCAAGCGATAACCGCCCTCGACACGCCGGGCGCGGCCGCGCGCGAAAGCCAAAGCCGAGCTGATCAGGCTGTCGGGCGATTCGCCCCAGATTTCATGCTGCGCCTCGGGGTGCCACATGCCGAGCAGCCAATGATGGGCGGCGAGGTTGCCCAGAACCCAGGCGGTCGAGCCGCAGCCCTGGCCGATCACCGCGGTCAGCTCGAACAAGGCCCGGTAAGGCAGCTCGCTGCCCCCGACGCGGGCCGGCTGCAGCACCCGAAAGAGGCCGCTCGAATGCAGGTCGGCGATCGTTTCGTCCGGCAGGCGACGAAGCTGTTCCGCCCGCGGCGCGCGCTCGCGCAACACCGGAACGAGCGCTTCGGCGCGCGCCAAGAGCTCCTCGAAGCGTGGCGGCTCGGCGCCCTGATAAGTCGTAGCCTGCGACATTGCGATCCTCTCGCGGATGGGCCAGCCTGTCCTAGTCTACTCGCCGTGCTGCGGCTCGGCGAGCCGGTATATTGCGAGTGCGGGATCGGTCGGCAAGAAGTGCGAATGCAATCCAGGGAGGTTGATCGGATGCTCAAGAGGCTCGGTTTGGCGATTGGTCTGGTCGCCCTGGCGATCGGCCTTTCGAGACCGGCGCAGGCGCAGGGCGGCGTGCGGATCGGAACGCTGACCTGCAACGTCGCCAGCGGCTGGGGCTTCGTATTCGGCTCGTCCAAGGGGCTCCGCTGCACCTTGTCGCCCGGGCCGGGACGTCCTGAATACTATGCCGGCACCATCAACAAGTTCGGCGTCGATATCGGCTATACTCAGGGCGGCGTTCTGGTGTGGGCGGTGTTCGCGCCGACGGCCAATCCGGGATCCGGCGCGCTCAACGGCAATTATGTCGGCGCCACCGGCAGCGCCACCGTGGGGGTGGGGGTCGGAGCCAATGTGCTGGTTGGCGGCTCCAACAGCACGATCTCGCTGCAGCCGCTCAGCATCGAAGGCAATACCGGGCTCAACGTCGCTGCCGGCATCGGATCGATCACTCTGCGCTACCAACCGCAAACCGCCCGGCGGCGTCATTGAGGTCGCGAGCCGGGCTTGACGCGGGACTTCTCTGCTCTCAGGCGAATTAACACCCTCGTCATCGGTGTGCCATATTTTTGGCGCTTGATCCTCAGGCGCCCGGGACGCGAGAGTGACGGCAGCGCCCGTAATCTGGCTCTTGGGGGAAGCTCCGTTGGCGCCGATGCTGGGTCTGCTCTATTATCTCTACGCGCGGCGGCTGACGCGCGACGTCAGAAGTCGACCGATCCCGCATCATATCGGCATCATCCTCGATGGCAATCGCCGCCACGGGCGCTCGCTGGGCATCACCGAGCCGCGCGAGCTCTACGACCTGGGCGCCAACAAGCTCGACGAGGTGCTCGACTGGTGCGTCGAGCTCGGCATTCTGACGGTGACCTTATGGGTTTTTTCGACCGACAATTTCCGCCGGCCCGCGGCAGAAGTCTCGGGGATTCTGGCCTCGGTCGAGGCCAAGCTGAGGGCGCTCGCGTGCGACCCCGCGATCCACCGGCGGCGCGTGCGGGTGCGCGCCATCGGCTGCCGAGCGATGCTGCCCGAGCCGGTGTTGGCGGCGATTGCTGTGGCCGAGCGTGCGACCGCGGAATATGACGGCATCGAGCTCAACATTGCCATCGCCTATGGCGGCCGCCAGGAGATAGCCGATGCCGTTCGCGCGCTGCTCAACGGCATGGCCGACGACGACGCGACCCTGGCGGAGGCGGTCGACGGTGTCACGCCGGAGGCGATCGCCAAGCATCTCTACACCGCCGGCCTGCCCGATCCCGATCTGATCATCCGCACCAGCGGCGAGATCCGGCTGTCGGGCTTTCTGCTGTGGCAGAGCGCCCACAGCGAGTTCTATTTCACCGACGTGCTGTGGCCGGCCTTCCGCAAGATCGATTTCTTGCGCGCGATCCGCTCCTTTCAGCAGCGCCGCCGCCGCTTCGGCTGCTGACAAAATGTCTTCCCCGAGATTGCTTCGCTCCGCTCGCAATGACGATGGATTGCCGTCATTGCAAGGCGGCCGAAGGCCAACGAAGCAATCTCGCTGAGCCGAACCGGCTCCGCGAAGGTGTTGACGGGCGCACTAGGCCGGCTGGGCCGAAGCGGTCGGCAACAGCTCGGTGCGATAGGCCGGCCGCAGAATTTCGAGCCGCATCGGCACCGGCGTGCCGAGCCACAGCGCATTCTTGCTGTGGTCGTCATAGGAGCTCTCGGTCAGCGGATGAACGAGAACGTCGAGGCCCTCGCGGTTCAACATCAGCCAGGGCACGACCTTTTGGAACTCTTCGCTCCGGAAGATGACGCTGAACTGCGAGATCGGGTGCGGGCCGATCGGCGCATCGCTGAAGGCGCCGGGCTCGACGGCGAAGCTGCTGATCATCACCTCGCGCAGCCGTTCGGCCACCGGTCGCGTGGCGGGGTCGTAATAGACGTGGGCGTGATAGCCTTTGACTTCGGTCATTGAGGTTCCTCCTGGGCTAGTGAGTTTGAAGCCGGCGCTCGACCTCAGTCTCCCAGTCTCTGAGCGGCATGAAGCCGGGAGTCTCGCGGCAGTGCTTTTCGGTCTGCGCCATGATCTCGTCATTCGGCAATGACAGGTCGATCGGCACGCCGTGCGGCTGCGGCACGTACCAGGGCGTGTGCATGTAAATCTCGACCATATTGCCCTCGGGGTCCGGGAAATAGATCGACAATGCGTTGCCGTGGCTGGTCTGCCGGACCTCGGTGATGCCGGCATCGCGGACGCGGCGGTGCGTCTCCTTGAGCCGGTCGAGATCGGCGACCTTGAACGACAGCTGATTGACGGTGCTCACACCCTCCGGCGCGCGCCCGGAGACGACAACGAGCTGATGATGGTGCCCCGGCGCTGCGGTCATGAAGGCGAGTTCGCTGCCGCGGCTGCTGACGCCGCGATCGGAGACCACGAGCCCAATTGTCTTCGTATAGAACGCGACCATCCTGTCGATGTCGCGGGCATAAACACCACAATGGGAGAGTTGCGGATGGTTCTGGGATGTCATGATTTCCTTCCTGGAATCGGGCTTGCCCGGTTCGCCCGTATATAAGAGCGCACCATCATGTATCAAATCGATTGAATGTATGATACTCATTCGTCCGATGGATGTTCGTGCCGTCGACCTCAACCTGCTGAAAGCCTTTGACGCGCTGATCAGAGAGCGCGCGGTGACCCGAGCCGCACGCCGGATCGGTCTATCGCAGCCGGCGATGAGCCATGCGCTCTCTCGCCTGCGGAGCCTTTTTGCCGACGATCTGTTTGTCCGCACTCCCGACCGCATGGAGCCGACCGCTCGCGCCCGCGAGATCGCCCCCCTTGTCTCGGCCGCGATCGAGCATATCGAGGCGGCGCTCAACCTCGGCATCGGCTTCGATCCGGCCAAGAGCACCGCCATCTTTACCGCCGGCATGGCCGAGTACGCCGAGGTGGCGCTCGTCGGGCGGCTTGCCGCGAGCTTTGCGCAACAGGCCGCCAAGGCGACGTTGCGCCTGACGCCGGTGACCGGTACAGAAGCCGCCAAGCAACTCGACAGCGGGACGATCGACGTCGCCGTCGCACACCTGCGCACCCTGCCTGCGCATCTCGATTCGATGATGCTGTTGCGCGACCCGTTCGTGCTCGTCGGGCGCCGCGGTCATCCGCTCGCGGGCCAATTGGTATCGATCGAGCAATATGCGGCGCTCAACCACGTCCTCGTCTCGCCGCGCGGCGATACCAGCGGCGCCGTCGACCGTGCCCTCGCGGATTTTGGCCTGAAGCGCCGCATCGCGCTGTTGGTCGCGACCTACCTGGCACTCCCGGCCGTGCTCGCGGCGTCCGACCTCGTCGCGACGGTGCCGCGGCGCACCGCGCAGCAAATCGCCACCGTAGCCGCGATCGAGATCACGCCGCTGGCGATCGATCTTTCCGTACCCGTGTCGATGGCCTGGCACCGCCGCGCGACGAGCGAGCCGGCGCAGGTCTGGTTCCGCTCCCTGCTGATCGAAGCGGCGCGAGATTGATCCGGCACGACCGTACTTGCCCTACAATCCCTGCTCCGAAGTGCAAACGGCGTCAATGGGGCGACGGGCGACAGGTTGAAATGCCACGGCGCGGGCCAGAACGAGGCCGAGAACCAACAGCGAGGCACCCAGCCGATTCTCGCGTCAGTTTACGGAATGGTAACCTCCGGGCAATCGCCGGCAAAGCCTGAGGGGTAATCCTGCTACTGACCCGACTCCCGCTACAGCATCCGAACATCATCTCGTCCGCCGGCCTCTTCTCACTGACCTCGACCGGGAGGTCCAAGTGCGACGCGCAGTTTCGATGTGTTTTGCGAGCGTAGTTCTGGCAGCTTGCCAAACCTACGAGCCGGCACCGCTTGGCGACCGGGCCGAGCTTCTCTCGGACGTTGCCGCCCTCACAATTTCGCCCTCAGATATCCCGCTTCCCGAGATCAGTGCCCACCCATTTGATCCATCCCGGCCGTTGGACATGGACGAGGTCGCGATGATTGCCGTCGTCAACAATCCGGATCTGAAGGCGATGCGGGGGCAGGTCGGCGTCGCCGAGGCCCAAGCCTTCGCCGCCGGGTTGCTGCCGAACCCGCAGTTCTCGTTCGCTTACGGAAGCCTGATCACCGGCGTGGGGGCGACCACCAGCTCTGTCAGTGCGACCCTGACGCAGGACATCGTGCCGCTCCTGACCCGTTCTGTCCGCCGGCAAGCGGCTGTGGCGAACGAGCGCAGCGTCCGCTTGAACCTGCTGTGGCAGGAATGGCAGATCGTGAGCCAGGCTCGCACTTTTTTCGCGAGAGCGGTCGAGCTCGAGCGTCAACGTGCGGTGATCGACGAGTATCGCAAGCTCTTCAATGATCGTTATCAGCGCTCCAACACCGCCATGCAGCAGGGGAACGAGATCCTGCCAACCGTCGTGAGCGATCTGGCCGCCCTTCAGGCTGTCGAGACGCAGCTGCACGACATCGAACAGGTGATCCTGAAAAACCGACATGATTTGAATGCGCTTCTCGGCCTTGCTCCCGAGGCGGAGCTGCAGCTGGTTGACAGGGTTTCGGTCCCGGGCATCGATACTGAGAAGTTGAAGACCATTCTGCTCGACCTGGCGCGGCGGCGGCCGGACCTCCTCGCTCTCGCTGCTGGATACGAAGCGGAGGAGCAAAAATTGTGGCAAGCGATAATCGAGCAATTCCCAAAGCTCAACATCGGTCCCAACTACACCAACGACACGACACCCGTTTATACGGTAGGCCCGACACTAACCATCGGCCTGCCGATTTTCGACCGCAACCAAGGCAATATTGCAATCGAGCGGGCTACCCGTGAACTACTGCATGACGAATACCAGGCGCGTTTGGACGCCGCTTACGGCGCAGCCGACCGTCTGATCACAGAGCTAAACCTGATCGAAGCGCAATACCGGGCAAGCCTCGCGAGCATCCGCCGACTGCGCGATGCGGCAGAAGTCGCCGATCGCGCTTATGCAGCCGGCAATCTCGACGAGCGGAGCTTTGTCGATCTCCATGCGTCTCTCCTCGCGAAGGAGATCGAGTCGCTCAAGCTGGAACAGACGCTGCTCGAACAGCGCATTGTCTTACAGACGTTGATTGGCAGCGATATTCCGACGCGCGCGCCCTATCGTCCTGTTGTCCAATGATTCGTATAGGCGGCTTGGCAATCGTCGGGTTGCTGGTATCGGGAACAGGCCATCCACAGACGCCACCCGCACCAAGTGTCCTGATCGAGACAGCGCCGCCTCGCGAGCAGGTATTGAAGCATACGGTGCAGGGCTACGGCACCGTGGCTACGACTGAAGATGCCGTCGTCGGGGTCAGCTTCCTGCGCCCGGGTCAGATTTCGCGGCTCCGAGTGCGTCCCGGCGAGGTGGTCAAGGTAGGCGCTGTTCTGCTCGAGCTCTCTACTGATCCCTCGGCCACGATGGGTTACCAGACGGCCGTTGCCGCGCTCGATTTCGCCAAGCGTGACCTCGACCGCACCAAGACTCTCCTTGCCCAGCACCTCGCGACCAATGCGCAGCTCGCCGCTGCCCAAAAGGCGGTCGAGGACGCGATGGCAGCCGTCGAGACGCAGCGAAAGCTCGGCAATGACCGGACGACCGAAGTGATAACTGCGCCGTTTAACGGGTACGTTACAGCCCTGACCGTGTCGCTCGGCGATCGGGTACAGCCGAATACGACAGTGCTGAAGCTGGCTCGTACCGATCGCGTGCAGGTCACCGTCGGTCTCCAGCCGGAAGACGCCGCGCACGTGCAGACCGGCATGACTGCGGAGGTCGTGCCGGTCTTCAGCCCGGATAGCCGGCTGGGCGGAGTCGTACGGGGCGCCACGGGTACGATCAACCCGGCAACAAAGCGGGTCGACGTCTGGGTGGAGCTCGTTGCTGCCGAGCAGGAGCTGGTCCCGGGGACGGCCGTGTCCGTCGCAATCGTGCTCGAGCAGCATACCGGCTGGGTAGTGCCGCGCGACGCTGTGCTGCGCGACGGCAACGGCTATTACGTCTTTCAAGTGACTGGCAGCAAGGCGGAGCGGGTGCCCGTCAAGACCGGCATCGAGACCGATAAATATACCGAGATAATCGGCCATATCGATACCAAAAGGCCGATTGTCACGGTCGGCAATTACGAGTTGCAGGACGGCATGGCTGTCCGCGAGGGCGCACCGAAATGAATTCGTCCAGGCTCACCGAGTGGATCGGCGAACACAGGCGTTCGCTGCTCTTCCTGCTGTTGTTGCCTGTGCTGGCAGGGATTGGCGCCGCATTGTCGTTACCGGTGGCATTGTTTCCCAACATCCAGTTCCCGCGCGTCAGGATTTCGCTCGATGCCGGCGACCGTCCCGCCCAGCAGATGGTGCTCCAGGTCACGACACCGGTAGAGCAGGCTCTTCTTGGGATCCCTAGGCTGACTAATGTGCGCTCCACAACTAGCCGCGGTGCTGCGGAGATTTCGGTGACTTTCGAATGGGGCACCGACATGATCGCGGCGACGCTTCAGGTCAACGCCGCAATCAACCAGGCCATGGCGCAGCTGCCGCCCGGTACGGCGTCGACGGTACTGCGGATGGATCCGACCGTTTTCCCGATCATCGCCTATAGCCTGACCTCGCAAACGGTGCCGCTGACAACCCTGCGCGATCTCGGATTGTTCCAATTGAGACCAGTGCTGACCGGGATTCCCGGCGTCGCGCAAATCGGCGTCACCGGCGGAAAAGACGAGGAATTCCAGATCCTGGTGAACTCGGCACGGCTTGCGGCATATGGGTTGAGCTTCGACGATGTCGCCAAAGCCGTCGCTTCGGCGAACGTGCTGCGCGCGGTCGGTCGGCTCGAGGATCACTACAAGCTGTTTCTCGTGGTCTCGAACGAGATTTTGGACGGGGTCGACCCGATCCGGCACACCGTCGTGAAGACGCTTCCCGACGGCGTCGTTACCGTCGACGACGTTGCCACTGTCAGTCGTTCAACGGCTCCACAATGGATCCGCGTTACTGCCGAGGGACACGATGCGGTATTGATCAATGTCTATCAGCAGCCCGGCGGCAATAGCGTGCAGATTGCACGCAATGTCAAGGCGCGACTGGACGAAATCCAGTCGAAGCTGCCGCCCGGGGTTTCGATCGCCAACTGGTATGATCAGAGCCAGCTGGTGACCACCTCTGCGGCATCCGTGCGCGATGCCATCGTGATCGGCGCGGTGCTCGCTGCCCTCGTGCTGCTGGTTTTTCTGCGAAGCTGGAGGGTGACGCTTATCGCCCTCCTGGTCGTGCCGGCGTCGCTGTCAGCCACGATCGTTCTACTCTATGCGCTCAATATGAGCTTCAACATCATGACGCTCGGTGGCATGGCGGCTGCCGTCGGTCTCGTCATCGACGATGCGATCGTCATGATCGAGCAGATCATCCGGCGCGTTCGGCAGACCGGGGGTGCGACCGGGGGCGTGCTGGCCGCGGCCGCCGAGTTCAGCAGGCCATTGGCTGGCTCGAGCGCGGCGACGGTTGTGGTCTTCGTGCCGCTAGCTTTCCTCGGCGGCATCACTGGCGGCTTTTTCGGCCCGCTGTCTTTGACCGTGGCGTCGAGCCTGGTCTTCTCGTTCTTGATCACGTGGCTCGCCGTGCCGCTTGCCGCCGAGCGGCTCGTCACCGGAAAGGAGACGCAGCGCGCGGATGTCGGACCGGTTTCGCGATGGATCTTCGCGCGCTACCGGGCATTTGCCGGTCGGCTTCTGGCGCGGCCGGTGCTCGCCATCCTAGGCGTGCTGCCGCTTCTTGTCCTCGGTTTCGTCGCGTTCAAGGGGGTCGGGTCCGGCTTCATGCCGGCGATGGATGAGGGTGGTTTTATTATCGATTACCTCAGCCTACCCGGAACGGCTCTATCCGAGACGGATCGGCTCGTTCGCCAGGTCGAGGCCATTCTGGCCGCAACCCCGGAAGTCGCGACATGGTCGCGCCGCACCGGTGCCGGTCTCGGCGGCGACCTCGCCGAGCCGAACAAGGGCGATTTCTTCGTGCGCCTCAAACCGGGGCCAAGACGGCCGATCGACGAGATCATGGGGGAGGTCCGCGCCAAGATCATGCAAGATGTGCCAGGGCTCAGCGTCGAGATGGCGCAGCTGATGGAAGACCTGATCGGCGACCTCACTTCTGTGCCGCAACCGATCGAGGTCAAGCTGTTCACAGATGACCAGAAGACGTTGCTGGACACGGCACGTCGGGTTGCCGCCGGGATTGCCAAGATTTCGGGCGTGGTCGATGTCCGCAGCGGCATTAACCCGGCCGGCGACTCGCTTGACGTGGAGATCGACCAAGTAAAGGCCGGGATCGAGGGCGTCGACCCGACTGAAGCGACCCGGCTGCTCAACAACTACCTCTATGGCCAAGTGGCAACCCAAATCCCGACCCAAGTAAAGCAAATCGCTGTTCGAGTCTGGTCCCCTCCGGAGGAGCGCGCTACTGACCGCGACCTCGCAAATTTCTTGCTGCACGCACCCGATGGGCACCTTTTGCCGCTGAAGCGGATCGCCAACCTCGTCCCGGTCAGCGGGGAGCCGGAAATCGCCCGCGAGAACCTGCAGCGGATGGTTGCGGTGACCGCAAGAATAGAAGGCCGCGATCTCGGCTCGGTGGCGGCCGATGTTCAGAAAACCCTCGGAACTCCAGGGATCGTGCCCAATTCGGTACGGTTCGAGCTCGGTGGCGCTTACGCGCAGCAGCAGATTGCTTTTCGTGGTCTCGCCGCGGTTTTCGGGGCGGCGATCGCCGCCGTTTCTGTGCTGCTGCTATTTCTCTACGAGAGCTTCGCCATAGCGATCGCGATCCTGGTAATGCCGCTGCTGGCGGTATGCGCGGTCTTCATCGGACTTTGGGTGACGGGGATCGAGCTCAACATCACGGCGATGATGGGCATGACGATGATCGTCGGCATCGTCACCGAAGTTGCGATATTTTTCTTTTCGGAGTTTGTCGATCTGGCCGCGGGACGGCCCCTTCCGGTCGCGCTGGTCGAGGCTGGTCAAAACCGGATGCGGCCGATCACGATGACAACGCTCGCAGCAATTCTGACGCTTCTGCCGCTCGCCCTCGCGATCGGCCAGGGTTCGTCCATGCAGCAGCCCCTCGCCGTCGCGATCATCTCGGGCCTGGTCGTGCAGCTCCCTCTCGTGCTCCTCGTAATGCCGAGCGTCTTCTTATTGTTGCGTCGCGCCCTTTGAGAGAGGAGTGGTGGGCCCGGCAGGATTCGAACCTGGTAATCCGCTGTTATGAGCTGCTTGTTCTAACCAGCTGAACTACGGGCTTGCCTCGATCTGGGGATACGCTCTCAGGATGGACCTCAAGCGGCAGCGGCTGGTTGTCGGGTTGTCGCCGCGCTCGGCAACAACAGCCTGGGGGTGGTTGTC
>WNFR01011025.1_pt1 | contig 12925 bp, 18 predicted proteins | sample 5400221 | NCBI WGS metagenome assembly WNFR01 (sample SAMN13153357, study PRJNA577476) | soil metagenome | isolation source: 40 cm soil under Madrone tree | place: USA:California | collected 2016-06-14
CTAGGCTCAACTCAACGTCGTCCAGACGAGCAGCCCAGCACTCCGACTCGCACTCCCTCCCCATCACCGTCTCTCAACATCCCGACCATACGTTCCTTCCGTACACCCCTCAAATCAACGACCTCGCTCCCCGGATCATCTCCCCTCCCACCTCTGTCCGCGTCCCCGCTAAAACGAACATCCACCCATCCCATGGACTATGCATCCACTCCTACCAGGCCCAGTCGCCCCGTTGATGTGCTATCGGAATTGTTCAACTCCGTTCCCAAGGCACCAGCGCCTGAATTGCGGGATAATGCTCGCTCTCTCCTAGTAAAGGCTAACAAGCCTGTTGCTAAGCGTATGCTTGGCCGGACACGGTCAGCGCAATTAGCGGCTGATAGCGCCTCCTCCGCTGGCACAAGTCTGGAATCCGTGACATCTGACTCCCCCAACACGTCCAATAGGATACCCCTCTCACCACGCCATGGGCCTGATCTGGCTGCTTTGGAGTCTGCGATCTCACAGACGTCGATTATCCCCGATGAACAATTTCAATCTACTTCTGTCGCGCCACTCCAGCGATCTAACGTGCGCACCTATGCTGGCAGATCACGCTCTTTCCTAGTCGAACTACCCACTGGAGGCACTTCCGACGGCGCGATCGATGGGGATGATTTGGGTTTAGAAACTCGCGAGTCGTACAAGGATTTGCGCAGGCGGTGGGGTGTCGATGATTCAGAGGACGTTCCTCACCCTACTGTTTCCGCCCGATCTTCGCCAGAACCGGAGAATGACCGAAAGGGAAAAGGGAGGTCAAAAGACCGCCCGAAAGTCTCCCTTCCTCCAAATATGATGAACGACTTGAAGAGCATCACGGAACTCAGAAGTAAGGGCGAGAGCAGACGATTCATGGACGAGGTTGGGTATCTATTCGAGGGCATGGACCGGAATGTCGGTGTTAGAGTGCGCAGGGGCAGGTGAGCGCACTCTCACTCCCATTAAATGAATGTGTGCACCTGACAATACCAGTGCTCTAGAACTTGTTACCAAACTTTGCGATCCTGACTTCGCCCGGCGCGCGAGGGCTACTGATTTTTGTGGCCGGGCTTGGGATGCGTTGCGTGCCTCTGGTGCTGGCAATGGAGATAAGGTTTTGGATGCCGTCCTTGTGCTTTTCGCGGCGCTTGTGTTGCAAACGTCTCATGAAGTGACCGAGCTTACTCAAAGGGCCGACTTCGTTCCAGTTCTATGGAATGTTCTGGCTACTCTAAGTGGAGTGGATTCGTTAGAGCTTTTGGGTAACTGCGCAAACGACGGGGAGTTAAAAAATGCTGGAATTGGCAAGGCCGAGAAGCTCACAGTGAGCGTCATACTACACTCCTTCTCCAGTCTTACCATAACCTTACCTTCCAGTTGATGGCTCTGAGATCTGTTATTGTCAACAAGTCGGGTCTTGTATCAGACGAAGAGAGTGTGTCACTCCGACAACTCACATCTCGGACTCTCGCCTCGCTTCCGCCTTCGGTTCACCAACCCAGTCAGTTGGCATTTCTTCGCCAAACCCTCACAGCAGGATTATCTTCTCTTCGCGCCCGGCTCTCAGGATACGCTTCTGGACTTCCTCTTCTGCCCGATACTTCCGATCTCGCACCCTCATCAGGCGCTCCGCAATTCAGTCATATCGCCGACTGTCTGGAAATTTTCGACTCACTTCTGCTGGGTCGATGGTCGAGTGACGAGGAGCCGCCGCCACTTTATCATGACGTGATTGATGGTAATGAACAGGAGGATCTAGTGGAAGGGCTTGCGACGCTCTGTGCCATGTGCAACATCTTGCTTCGGAACAGTAATTTTGACAGCTATTTCCCGATAGGTGATTGGTTTGGCTGTGTCTCCTCTTGCTTTACTTACTTTACCCTGATCTAGCAAACCGCTGCCTCGAGTCTGCATTACGTGTGCTCATCAATGTCTCTCATGAAAATTCGACCTGGTGCAGGCTTCTGCTGCACCAAAAGCTCATGATCCCCGCCATTTTCTCCCTTATCGCACTTTCCCTGCAGCACGGACCACAAGACGTGAACGAGGAGACAAGCGAGCGGAGTACACGAGCTTTCGACAGGTTATGCTTGGCGTTAGGACTTCTAACGAATCTAGTCCAGGTCGACGAAGATGCCAAAAATATATGCCGCGAGACAAGTAAGCCCCCCCTCGTGTTCGTCACCAATCTCCTTTGTCTAAAGGATTGCAGAGCTCGACCCTTTGTGTCCAGCCCTCCGCCAATGTGCGTATGCGTGCAACTGTCTACAGGCAGTCACTGTTCTGGAATGTCTTGTCTTGGTATACGAACGACATCTTCGCATGGAGGACGACGATCCTGGTACACATATCATTTGGGGGCACTTCGCAGTCCTATTTGGCCTTCTCATGCGTGGTTCCACGGAGAATCAGAACATCATTTTGGATGTTCTACCAGGTGCGGGGCTTGAGGACCTAATACAGCACGCTAAGGAGTTCGTTGGTTTGTATGCGGAGTTTATGGCACAGGTCGCGCGTGGGGAGGGGCGTGATGCAGGTGATACGCAAGAAGACAACTCGGAAGTGATAACGGTCCAGGTCCCGACGAAAGACCGCGCGACGCAGGACGTTGCACAGGACGTCATCAAGTTTTTAGAAAGCCTGATGAACGGATGACTTCTCGTCTCATATCTCGAGTGATTTATTCTATCTATCATTCTTACACGTTCTTACAATAGACGTCGTTAACACTGAATCGAACTAGCGACAGCTTTTGTTGCGTGTCATTTGAACTATCTATACCTTCGCGTCGTCTAATTGGGCTGCCTTCATGGGAGCAAATAGGCTATGCTGTTCCCCCAGGCCGTATGAGAGGGTCATGCGCTGGAAAATAGAAGGGTCGTTTGGCCCATCAAGCTCTAGCTGTTGGGGGAAAAAAGAACGGGTGAGGGACGTGTGAAGAACACTCGGCGTTGAGTCGCCTACTAGTGAGATAATGTCGTCGAGCATATGGGCCTGGCCGACAGTCATTCCCAGAAGACTCGTGTGGTTTGCGTTCACAATGTGGACGTGAAAGCGATCTGCGGTAGTCAAACGGTGAGCAATTTGCAACAGTGACGGAGACCGAAAACGACGAGGGCCTACAGTAACTGGGCTGATAATGGACAAAGAGACGCAGCTCCGTCGCTTCCAAACCCCAACGAGTTTTGACGGCATAGGTTGCCTCGCGCCGGATGGAGCACAGAAAAGGGAGATGCGAGCAAGTGAGATCTCTCAGACTCTTGATATCGGGTCGAAGCGTCAAGGCGACCAAGTACAAAGAAGTGAGGTTGGTGAGGTCCCACTTCATATCTGGCAAGATGAGGAACCCAAAGGGATCTGACTCTGGAGAACGAAACACTATCTTTTCCGCTTCCGAACGACCTGAAATGATCTCGTCTATCCTGGGATGGACGCCCATAATCGAAGGTAGGTACTCCTAAGAATGGAGTAGAACCGACCATTGCGTGCGCGAAGCCGGGAACGCGTTTATGTAGGGCCTTACGATGCGTTCATATAGCGCGGCGTTTTCGCGCACGATATGAATCTGTTGCTTAGAATACTAGAAAAGGGTTGTTGGAGGGGCTATGACCTCGACGAATGGAAATGACCTTGCGGACGTGGACGTCAGTAGCGGGACAGATGACATTGATTTTGACGTCGGGCCTATCCTGAGAAGGGTTTAGCCAGCCAAACATCCACGCATACTGTAATAAAGGCGTCAATGAGGTGACGCATCGACTGGGACACACAACAAGCTTCTGACGATGTCGGTGCTATCGATGAGCTTGGTTGTAGATATAAGGTCACTAGAGAATGAGGGAAGCGGCGTTCGTTCTATGCGAACTATGGCAGGTACTCGCTGTCCGTCCGAGTCCTTAAGCTTTTGAGATCCAAGCAAGGCTACGGTGTGGGTAGCGAAGTCTACGTGTGCGTGTGCATAACTCGAATGTAGCAACCATGACATGGCCTAGCTGGACTCACCCTCATTCAGCACTCGCTCAAAGACAAACTGTTCGAGGTAAGAGCTCATTGTTTTACAGGGTCACTGCCCGGGTTCTTATATGGCGGACAGGATAAACCCCGTGGAAAACGATTACATCACAGTATGACGTCGAGTCGACTATCCCATTGCCCCTCATCTGGGAACATGCCGCGCTGAACTCTCTGCTTCACTTTCGTGATCACAAGTCCACTCAAGTGCGTCGACGTCATCCAAACAATTGGGAAACGTCGTGCACTGTGACACACTTACAGTACAACCTTTGGGATGTGTACTATGTATATGCTACCCCTCATTGTGTGTTCCTCTCACTTGGTACTTTCTCACCTTTCTCTTTTTCTACGTTTCCTTTCCTATCGACCCCTCGTCCCGCACTTTACAAAAATAAAACCGAATACGTATATAGCTTCCCTTACTCTCTTGACGACTTCGTAAGCCGCTCGCACTTTGCTTGCCATCCACAAAGCCGTAGGAAACAAGGTCATTCCTCCGGTGAAAGAATTTAAGTTGTTACGATACACTCCAAGTAGAGCGCCAATACAACATCTTGTCTGCTGACGTTACCGCGACCGTCCACTACACCTTTTCCTGTTACTCCCTCGAACTTTAGAAATTCCAGCGTTCGCAAAGTTGCGTGCGCTATGCTTGCATAGTCGCCAGATCCGTTCCAGGCTCACCCGGTCGTTGCATGTCCCAACACACAATATGAACTGGTCGACCTCCGTTTATACCACCCTTTCTTCCGACACGGAGCCGTCCATTGTAATTACCTTCGATTCCGCAAAGTATATTTTTAATGCTGGAGAGAACGTGACTCGGGCGATATTACAGAGTAAAAGGGGGTGGAGAAAAATCAAGGCAATATTCTTGACGCAGCTCAAAACGCAGAGATCCAGCGGTGTTCCAGGTATATTCCCACTTTCCTTGTCGTGCATTAGCTCGTCTCGTTGACGTGGTTGTCGAGGTCTCTTCATGTCGGTGGCAGATAGCAACCCTCGAACCATGCAGATTGTCGGTCCAAGTGGCCTCCTTCACTTTGTCGCATCTATGCGTCTCTACGTCTTTCGGTTCGTCAGGCCTTTGAGTGCGTCACACTCTAACCTTTTTTCTGTGATTAGGGATACCTTGAGTCTGAAGGTTGCGGAGGTTCCCGACTTTAAATCCGAGCCTCGAATAGAAGCTACCCCAGTCTTCGCGGACGACAACATCACCGTCTATTCCATTCCGATTGTGCCTACGCCTCGTCGCGGCGGGGATGTACCTACGGCGACCGGAGATCCACCGGTCACATCGGAAACTTGGTTAAAGCGAAAACGCGAACCCTCACCAGAGCTACCGTCGAAGCGTCCGTCTCTCCATTCTCCCTTACCAGCCACCAGCGGGTCTACTATTCCGTTGGCGAGCTCTCAGCTCCTCGGCCGTTTCTTGGATGACCCCGGGTTCGACCCCACTCTACTGGCCGGATCTGAGGCTGATGCCTGGCGACGTCTCATTATCGAATACATGTTCACCTGGACAGAACCTCCGCCAAAGCCTCGACCTCCCAGGGTCCCAGGTAGAAAAGGTAAACGTGACGTCGACAGTACAGAGGCGTCGAATGTAGCACACCTTTCCTCTGAAGCCGATGTCACATCTTTGCCTCAATCTTCCCATTGCGTTGAAGATACTACGAATTGTCAAGACAAACCTCAGCGTCGCGGTCGCAGAGGAGCGAGCCCTGCAGGCTTGATGAGGTTATTACCTGCATTTACCAAGTGGACGCAAGATACTTCTACAGCATACATCGTAGTTGGTCCACGTGTTCGGGGAAAATTCGACGCTAATCGCGCCGAGAAACTGGGGCTTTTCGGTCACCTACGAGGGAAGGTAGCTCGAGGAGAAAGCGTCACGTTCACTGTGGACGATGGTGCCGGAGGGACGTTCCAGAGGACCGTGAAGCCAGAGGATTGCGTGGGTGAGCATGAGAGTATGAAGGTGAGGTCTCTTAGTCCTATCCACGCGAATGCGCTGAACAAGTGCATAAAGGTTGTTATGATCTTTGATGTACCAACACCAGACCATATCGAATCCTTGGTTTCTGCCTTCTCTACTCCTGCTTACTCAAATTTCAAGGTGAAAAACCCTGACAGTCGGAAGGATTATGCAGTGCATGTCATTTACCATCTCCTTGGATCAGGGGTACTAGAGGACGATCGGTATAAGTCCTTTATGAACGGCTTCTCAGATGACACGCAGCACCTTATCTGTTCTCCTGACCATAATTCCGATCCCCTCACATTTACAAGTGCAGGGCTGAGCCAACTCAGGCTAAATCAGTTGGATCCAGAAATGTTTCCGCTTCCCTGTTTCAGCACCACTCCTCGAAAGGAACTTTCTTGTTCGTCACGTCTGCTGCACCTGTTAACAATATTTCGCTGATGCCCTTTGTCGCGTCAGTGGTTACTCTCCTCCCGCCACGGTGCTCATATGTGCAGTCCAACAGTTATGTCGATATTCGACCACCAAGGCCCATGGTGATAGATCCAGTACTGACAGAAAAGGACAAATTCCATTCAGCCATCGCGGCAGAGTTGTCGTCTGGCCTTCCACCAGCAACTAAAGAGAAGTTCACGGACGCGCAGAATGTTGTAGACACCCGCTTGGCAGAGACGGACGGTTCTGTGCCCAGAGCGGGTGACGAACTCGTTGTGATACCGCTTGGGACTAACAGTGCTATCAGTAGTCGATACCGCAATGGTGACTATTTCGTTCAATTTTCCCTCCGTCTCGGCGTTAATCTTGGAATAGTATCTGCGCAATTTGTCCAAATCCCAGATTGGGGCAATATTCTGCTCGACGCGGGTGAGGGAACGTGGGGCCAGATGACAAGATACTTCGGGCTGGACGAGGCTCGGCCATCGAACGTTTGGCAGGCCTTGCGCGATCTGAAATGCATCTTCATCAGCCACGCCCATGCAGATCATCACGCAGGACTTGCCAAGATATTGGCAATGCGAAAGCAGGTACGTTGACTATATACCACCATAACATACTCTAAGCAGCACACTGACGGGTATTTGAGCTTGATCCTGCGCCCCTGCGCCCCCTTTATCTTATCTCAATATTACCGGTCCACCTGTATCTGCGTGAACTCGCTGACCTGGAAAACCTTGGGTTATCGGATTCGACAGACACACCGAATGGCGTCGTACCTATCTTGAGTGATATGTTGAACGTCAGAGGGCGATGCCAAATAGAACAAACTGGATGGAACGGGTTTCAACAGTGAGCTCTTTTTTTTCTCTCTTTCCTTGTCGCTCGAGACTACGGTTAAACCGAATAGTTCGCGGACGGCAGCTCAGATGTTATGCGCGGAATTGGGACTCAGTAGGTTGAACACTATCGACGTCCTTCATCGTACCAGGGCGTTCGGCCTTGTGGTGACACATCAAGATGGCTGGCGTCTAGTGTAGGTGATTGTTTTGATTCCTGGCATAAGGTGTCCACATGTGACGGTCAGATATTCGGGGGACACAATGCCATCGGACGCCCTAGCGCAAGCTGGCGAAGGCGCAACATTGTTGATTCATGAAGCCACGATGGCTGATGAAGAGGAAGAGATGGCTCACGCGAAGGCCCACAGCACCATTAGTCAAGCGATCGATGTCGCAAAACGGTGAGCACATCCGAATTGCGCTGTTGCTCAGCGAATTTGACCCTCTTCAGTATGCGAGCCCAGAATGTCCTTCTAACCCACTTTTCGTCACGTTACCCGACAATGCCGCGATACTTCGCCTCACCGAACAGAGACGACGAAGATTATGAACCTACAATCGCGTTGGCCATGGATCACGCGTGTATACGTGTGGGCAACCTTTGGAAGATGGCAACGTACATTCCGGCCATTGCGCAGAACTTCGAGGACATTGCAGGAGAAGGAGATGAGGAAGAGGAGGTTGCACTAAAGAAGGCTAGTTTGACAGAGTGATAGAGATCAAAAAATACAAATAGAATGACCACCGCAGGGGTCGAACCTGCAATCTCCTGATTCGTAGTCAGACGCGATGCCATTTCGCCAGGCGGCCTCGGATAACACGTTTTCGGTGTTGTGTAATCGATAAGGAACCAAAGCGGAACGTGTAGATGGCAAAATGGGAAATTGGATAGCTTGAAAGATAAACACGATGGCGACCGCTCGAAACGCAGTGAACGGAGAGTCGACTAGTGGCAGTGCCCAGCTCACTTGCCCCTCCGCACGCTGTCCGTTACCTTCCTGGAGTCGGGCGTTCCCAACTGCCGAAGCACTCTTGGAACATGCCCGACAGACCAGGGCGCAACATCCGTTATGTATTGTGTGCCTCAGGGTGTTCAAAGACACCGCAGCTCTGGAGCAAGTGCGTAGTTGTAAGTGCCCGAGTGCAAAGCCTTCGCTCAACCAGAATCATAGCATGCAGAAGCGAAACACACCGTCATGTGTCAACCCTGCAACCGAAAATTCGTCTCGCAATCCGCCATCGACCAGCACTGGCGCTCCTCAGGTGCGCATCCCAATTGTCCCATCTGTGGGGCCGGGGCTGCGGACACGGCTGCCCTTGCTGAGGTGAGCAACTGACCGCCTGCCCATTTGTAGTCCGAGCGATCCGCTCAGAACACCTTCCACGGTTTATTTAGCACATCGCGAATGCACATCCTAAAGTACGCTGCTGTGGCGTGCTTCTAGGCGAGAACGACCTGGATGCACACTACCTTACGTCCCGCAACCATCCCACGTGCAATATGTGTAACATCGGCTTTGCAATCGAGTCGGAATATGCTGAGGTACGTACGCAACCCCACCACCCTGAAAAACTGACTCTTACGTCGAATGCTAACTGGTGGTTTTCGATATAGCACAACTCACAATTGCACTCGGACTTGCAGTGTAAAGTCTGCGCAGAGCAGTTTCCATCTCTAGAGGCGTTGTGGGCCCACACGGGAGATCCATCAAGTCACCGCCGATGCGAGTTTTGTAATGCGGAGTTCAAAGAAACGTCCGCACTCGTCGAGTCGGCTGGTAGATGGAATAAAAGGCATGCCGTTGACTCGTTCTTTTTTGCCAGCATTATACCGAGACACACCTACCGCAAAATGACGTCCAAGACGCGCCTAGTTCCGTTATTGTGCGCCCACTACTTGCTTTGTTCCTTGCGCTGTGCTCTTACAGTCTTGTGAACACACCACAGGAAGTGCCGACTCGTTCACCCACCCCACCAATGAATCGACCTTATGCTTCTCCTTCCCGCTTCGCTCCTTCCGCTTTCTGCGCGGGGCATACCACGCAGGCCTATCCTCCTACGCCTCCCAGCCGCGCGAGCACCGGCGGCCCTAGCGCAAGCAGCTCCGATATTGCGTCCGACCCGTACTTCTCGCCTCGTAGCACCAGCGCCTTTACCACGTCCAGCCTTGGCGGTAACTCCTCTAGCATTCCCCACCCCTACTCCCATTCGCAGTCTCCCTTTAATAACAATTGGCTCGCCGCAGCACGATCTCCTCGACCGGGTTTCTTATCAGACGGCGCCTTATCCGACAACGTGACGGGAACCGCCGTCCACCGCCCCGCTTCAGCGACCTTGGCTCCAGGGCAACCGGCGCGTGGTCCCTCGTCCGCGGCGGTTCTCACGCCCCCTCGCGCCCTATCGTCGTCGCCATCGCCATCACCTCCGCTTCCCATCCCACTACGGGCCGTGGGTTCGGTGGGTTCTGTAGGCCCCGTGACCCCTGCGCGCAATGGCGGACACATCGCGTCGTCGTCACAGCTTCATGGGCAGCAACAGCACCCTCACGAGCAGCAGCAACAACAACGGCAGTTACCCCAGCCACCATCCTCCGTTCGGTCCAAGGGTTCCGTCGCCGAGACACCCTCGGGCGATCTCGCCAACTTCCATCTGCTCAAGGGCTCTCCCCTGCAGTCCGTCGTCGACTTTGATACACCGACACCCTCGCCGCGCACTCCGAGTGCGTCACCCGCCGATCATCAAGCCTTCGCGCTCGCTTCCCATACGGGTGCCTCTTACTTTTCGCTCGCCGACGGGCGGCGCTTCTTATCAGGCTCTGGTATCTCGCCTACCTTCGCACGAGCGCAAAGGATGGCGGCAACCATGCCCGATGTCGGATCACCTTTTCACTGTCGCGTATGCCACGTAGACCCTTGTCGTGAGATAACGGCGACTGCATGTGGACACGTGTTTTGCAATGCGTGCATTGTGGAGGAAGTACGCGAGAACGCGCGCTGTCCCGTGTGCAACGCTGCGGTGTTGCTATTTGCCCTGCTCAGGTTGGACTTGTCGTGATTATAGCGAATATGTAGATATCTCGTGGACCACCTGGCATTGTAGACGAAATACATAGCGCTTGGCCACTCGTCATTTCAATCTTTCGGACAGCATTGCCTGAGACAACGCTGAGCGCTGGATAGTGAACGCTTGCTGTGGAAAGTCGATTTGTCTTCTTTTCCTGAATTATAGTCCCAGTTTCGATACAACTCGTTTCGCGCGCTTACAGTAAACCTCACACTTCATTATGTAACTAATGTATATGTGCATCTTCTGGGTGTTCGGTGGACACTGCAGGCACCTCAAAGGGGTTGCTATCAAATAGTAAAGCACAAGTCGGGACTGTTTATTCCTTGGCATATTCCAGCACGCTGCAAGGATACATACAGCACAGCTCATAATCACTGGGTGCTAGTATGCTTCGATAAACAACTCTGTCGAACCAGACGAACTGAAGGTGCTTAGTCGGCTCTTGTAGACACCATCCGCTAGTAGATTTGAACGTACATATCAAGTCATCAATTAAGTTAGACACTCAAGGAGATCGCACAAGTCACGGCTCGGACCACAGGGGAATATGAAGGGACGGGCCGGACAAATGAAATTTGATCTTGTCGCCCAAACGTTTGCACTTTTCGTTGACAACTTTACATTTTTGAGTGACAGGTGTTGACAAATTCCCTCTTTTTCGGTGACAGGTGTTGACAAATTCCTCTTTTTCGGTGACAGGTGTTGACAAATTCGGGTAATTTCGTCTCCTCGCCGCCCCTTCGCCCCCCACAAGGCCACGCAAACAATGACCGCCCGACCACACCCGCCCCCCCGCCCACACAATCCCCTGCCAAAGCGGTGACGACAACCCACCCCAGAGCCCACACACGCAGCAACGATAATCCGGCTGCGCGCGCGCACATGAGCGACGACCCTGTGCGCGAACATTGCGACATTGCCTGTATTTCTTGTAGTAATTAATTAATAAAGTTATATATTTTTCTTTACTTCATTTTTTGAGAAAATAAGCATGTTACAGTGAAGTATCAATTAATTAATAATAGTGTGTTGGGGAGTTGGGAGGGATTTGTCAACACCTGTCACCGAAAAAGAGGAATTTGTCAACACCTGTCACTCAAAAATGTAAAGTTGTCAACGAAAAGTGCAAACGTTTGGGCGACACAAGATCAAATATTTTTGTCCGGCCCCGCCCTTCATAGGGGAAGACCAAAATAACAGAGAGGAGTATACGCACATTGCCTTATGCCAGTGGGGCCCAGGTCTTATTGTCATCTTCGCACCCTCGACATCAACTGCATGTGTCTGGCTCTGGGACTACACCCTGGACCTTGACCATTCTTCTAACTCATCTACTCGATGTCACGCATCTTAAACTTATCGGAATCAAATCAAAAACCGAGATTGACCGCAAAACAAAGTGATTCTCAGGCTGTCTTGTCTGAGACGACTCTATCGCATCACAGGTTTTGGAAATAACCAAACACTGAACTATTATAAAATCATCCAAAACACGATAACAGGCATACTGAGCATTGAGAAAGGACGAATGTCAAATTGTAGTTGTCAAGGTGAAAGATCTAATACCATCTACTCTGATGCTTCGACGCCAACGAGCCCCAGCCTCCCACGTTGCAACCTGACCCTATAACCCGCGCCAAGTGCTTCCTCCTCCAAAGAGTGCAAGCCACTGTGTTCTCGATGAATTACACGTCGCGCGTTAATCTTCTCGAGGATGCGCCGCATCTCTGCTGCTGCTTCCTCTGTTTGAGACGAAGGGCTCATTTCGAATGGCGAGTGTAAGGATGTCTGCCTCGCAAAGTTTTGAATCTCTATAGGTGGCAAGAGTGGAGCATTGACATCCAACAGCATGGTAGCTGGATTCTGTAGCAAATTATTCATGGGAGTTTGACCCGTGACTTGAAGTGGAGAAACCGCGCTCGAGATTGTATCCCTTCGACGGGACAACAAGGGCGACCTTTCAGGGCTGGCTGGTGTTGTGGGAGGGCAACGGGTGCCTGGCTCGCGTTCACTACCTTGCTCCGAGATGCCGCTGACTTTGCCTAGCCACCTTCGGACCGAGTCAATGGTTCCGCTGCGTTTTCTTCCAGGGCGGGAAACTTGTTGTATGTCTTGTTTTACTTCTGTGATAGTGTCCTCTACGGATATATTTTCTGGAAGAGAACTGGAAGGTAGTTCTGCGTCGAGGTCAATGCCTTCGAGGTGTTCGCGCAAAGCATTCACGGCGTCCGTATTGACGGGCGTGAAAAGACTCGCACAGAAGTCTAATGCGTTCTGTACTTCAATCTCGGAGAGCCGGGGACCAAGATCTGCGTTCCCTTGTATGACTATGGACCAAGGGGTGAACAGGTGAGGTACGCTTATATATAAGACTCGTACCGGGCCGCAGGAATGAAAAGGCTTTATCAAAGTTGTCTTCCCCAACATCGCAGAGCACATCCTTCGATTGCGCTCGCATCTGTTTGTATGCGCTCAAGACCACTATAAGGAACCTAAGCAAATGGGAGTGAGTGCAAACTGTGAAGGAAAGAAAAAAAAAATACCGGGTATATGAAACACCAACGCG
>WNFR01005540.1_pt1 | contig 12923 bp, 13 predicted proteins | sample 5400221 | NCBI WGS metagenome assembly WNFR01 (sample SAMN13153357, study PRJNA577476) | soil metagenome | isolation source: 40 cm soil under Madrone tree | place: USA:California | collected 2016-06-14
TTTGAAATTAATGAGGGAGAGGATACTAAATTGATTTACATATATCTCTGTGGTTTCTAATCAGAATCACATGATCATTTCACCATTGGATAGCCTTAATCAAATCCTTCTTTCCATACACTAATGGTTTTGTTTCATTTGTGGTACTTGATGAGTTAATTTCAAAAGTATTGTAAAGTACTGAAAGCCACAAAACTGTTGCAATGTGTCCATGATATTAAATGGCTTGTATCTCCATGGGTTTACATCCAAATCATGTGATCTATGGCTTATTTTGTAGGCAGGAAGCAGACCTACAAATCATTTCATCGATACTAAGCATATTTCTTACATACACATGTGCTGTTTTAAATGCAATGAAAAACAACAAAACATTGCAACAGTTTTGTGGGTCACTGTATAAGGAGTGCTGTTTTCGCCCATACACTTCAGAGTTTCTTCTACCTCTGAAGTATCGCTCTTGTCTTAGCTCTCTGTTGCTAACTATCATTAGTCCCCTCACTGCGCCAACAACTATGTCCAGGTCCTGATGACCTACAACCCCTTCATTCTGGCTATCGTCAAAAACAGCCCCCACCTGTATGGACAGGCTTTACATATTGCACCAAAATTACAGCCAGCCTGTCGACCCCACTATGACCCCTTGGACCTTTCCATCTTTAAGACATACCACAAAAGCCACGCAGAGATGGATGCCCTGGTGCATAGTTTGGAGGATGAGTCAGCCATCATGGAAGTCTGCCATTGGAGGAGGCTGATGACAGAACGGGCAAAGCTGGAGCACAACATGCAGCACATTTTGCAGAGCATTCATGATGCAGGTATGAAGCAGGAGCAGATCCAGATTAGGATGGAGTCAGCCAACCTTCTGGCCCACCTCGAATACACAAGGAGCCTCTGTCATCCACAACACGGTCATTGTTCCTGAAGAGGAGGTGATGTTACAACCATGGGAAAGGCAGCAGCTGAGTGAGTAATGTGTATTACTCAGCTTGGGTCTGATTACACATGGACTATGACGTATCTGAGTAAGCATGGTAATGTTGCTTAGTAGTGTCTAGACTCATATGATGTCATTGTGACATCATTGTTCTAATTATAGTATAGGATGACTGATCAGTAGTCATATACGCTTACTATAGATTACTAACAAGGTTCGAGCCTTAGTAACAAGGTTTACCATACTAGTATATCTCTTGTACTCTCATCCCTGTGACCCCCAATATGAGCCTCTTTGGCTACCTCTCTATAGGTGGATGGTCGAGTGTGGCTCCCTCCCCTCTTGTGCATCATCTAGCTGAACCTTGTTGGCAAGAGCCCAAGGTCCCTCATCAAAGTGACTTGTGCAAACTCGTCTAAGTCAGATGCATACAACTTTGGTCATAACAGTTGAGTCACTGACACTATCTGCATTGCACTTAGGTATGGGGCACATGATTTATCTCTGTGCTCCCTGTGTTGACAACCCCATCAGGTGGTTTTACTAAGGTCCCTTAACAGGGAAGCCCACTGTTGGTTGCGTGTCTCCATTATTTTCTTTTATTGGTGTGCAACCACCACAGTGATGACCTACCCCACTCCTTCCAGCCTATTGCAAGCCTCTCCAATCCCTCAGCTCCAGGCACTGTGTCCTTGAACTCCACTTGGCTCCAGGTGTGGAGCACTTTAACTCCTTGATGACAATCTCTGCTCCTCAGTCCAATGTTCTGGGTCTTTGTTGCTGAATCCTTGCACTTCTATGACATCAAAGGTGGTGTGGTTCTATGGTCCTTTGAGCTGTGGTGTCAGAACATGACAGTTTGTACTCATACTCATGTCTCATAAATATATGTAATGTTTGTATGCAAATGTAACAACTTGAAATTGTAAACACAATCATACATGCAATTGTCAAAGGAGGGCCAGAGGCCCTCCCACAAGTTCTAGTCAAGCATAAAGCATAAAGCACAAGGTGTCCAAAGGCTTTCGGGCTTTCAACCCAACTCTCTTTCAAACTACAGAGTACACAACATCCACAAATGACAAATGAATTTTCCAGTGGACTTCCTTTCCTGGCCCCACAGGGGCCCCTCTGCTAGTATTATTTAACAGTACGGTCAAACAGACTATAAAGATACTTAACAGTACTCCCCACTTTGCGATCTCACTGTCACCCTAGCATTTCCCGTCTTACCTTCCATGAGGTCAGCTTGAGACCCAGGACCAAAACCTGAAGAAAGTGCACGAGGAACACCACGTTGAAAGTTGGCTTGCAGTTCGAGTCCAGATTTCAAACGATCTAAATAGACCTACTGCGATCAGATGCAACGCGCGGACCAGACTCACATAGGCACCCAAGACCAAGTCCTCTGTCCGGTCGAACCCGCGCCGATGTACGTGTGGGTGCGAATGGTGTTGGTACTGTTCATGTCGTCTTTGTCTTCACCTTCACCTTCGTCTTCGTCTTCCTCAGGAATCGGGGAGAGAAGGTGGGGATGAGGGAACGAAGATGTGAATGGAAGGACAGGAATGGTGTTGGTACTGCCCGTGTCTTCATATTCATCTTCACCTTCGTCTTCGTCTGCAATCGGGGACAGAAGGTGGGGATGAGGGAACGAAGATGTGAATGGAAAGACAGGAATGGTGTTGGTACTGCCCGTGTCTTCATCTTCATCTTCACCTTCGTCTTCGTCTACAATCGGGGAGAGAATATGGTGCCGAGTAGACTCGTTCCCTAGTTCCCAGTCTGACTCAAAACTTTTGCTACTGTAGATGAACCCAAACGAGTCCAGTGTGAGGGGTCTGTCTCCAAATTCCGGTAACCTGTCGCTTGGGGGTGAGGCGCTGACCAGGTCCGAAGAGCTCCGTAGTTGTGACCCAACTGCACCGCTGTCATTGGGCTTCTCGATAACCGGTGGTATGGAATCGGCAAAGAGAAGAGCCGCGAGGATGTCATTGGAGGGCAAATAAGTTGTCGACAGCGATTCATTAATGGACGAATCGGAAGCGCCGGGTGTACACTGGTAATCCACGCTCTGGGTCCAAGGTAAATATGGCGGGGAAAGATCTGGAGGCGCAGGGCTGAGGTGGCTTGGGCCGGCAGCCGGCGCGATATGAACGTCGGGCACAGGAACCCTGGGAGTTCCTGGAGGAGCAACTGGAAAGTCCGGGCGGAGGGGAACCTCCATTTTATTTCCGAGTTTGACTGCACAGGGGTTGTTAGTACATATGCTCTGCTCGCGGAAATACGACACTCACGCCGAAGGCGCCATCCTGCACCTTTCAATTTGCCCCAAAGGCCAACTTCGCTCACACCACGCAGGCGGCGGCGGAGACCCGCCATAAAGTGGGTGGGGTGGGACGGAGGTGGCAGGTGCACGAAGTGATAACGGCGATAGATGCCTGGAAGACTGTTGGCCGGAGCCATAGGTTGGAAGGGGGTCTCAGATATCATGAGTGCGCAGCACAAGTATAAAGGGAAGAAGTCTGAGGTGCCATGGAGAAACGCACCAGTTTATGATCGTGCACTTCCAATACAGACCGCTGGCAGGCCCACAAGTTCACTCCCTACTCGAGTGAACTTATGGTCTGGACTGGAAGTTCATGATGATAAACTCACTAAGCCTAGGGTAACCGTCAAGACAAACGGCCAGTTACAAGATACTGGGGCTCAAGCTGCCCGATGTCATAAAAGGCCAGTGGCCTTTTGTCTCAGCGCTCGGCGCTCAGATCCAAGACCTATGGCGAGACTCATCGGAGCAGTTTCTTAGTTTGGTTTCGGAAAACCAGATTCATTTGTAAGCCATAATCGATTTCGGCCCAGATATATATATATGGGATAATTTATGTATGGATGGGTCTATCGAGTTTTTTGTTTCAAAAGGCCTTTGAAACGGCCTTTGGAATCTGATAATCGTACTACGGTCACGCAGGTCACGCTGACTAATACATGACCACGACAGCAGTCCCAGTGCCATCATCCTCGTCCTCCCAATCGTCGCTTCGTAGTCCTTGTCATTGTCCTCCTCGTTGTTACCTACCATGGCGAGTGGTGGTTTTGCTGCTCTTATGGCATTAAGCCAAGCTCAGACCCAAGAATCCACTCGAGCAGCTGATTCTATCCAAGCAGAGCGACGGCGGAAGGAAGAGGCCCGTCGACGCCAGCAAGAGGAAGAGGATCGCAAAGAACGCGAACGACAAGCCGTACTGTTACGACATCAACTAGAAGAACAAAAACGTGAGAAGGAAAGGCAAGAGAAGCGAGAACGAGAACGAGAAGCCCAGCTGAAGGAGATGGGAAGGCGTGAAGAAGAACAACGCCAGGCTCTGGTCTATGGTCCCAAGAGGGCTAAAGACGTGCCTTCTCGCCATCCGACTTCCTCTGCGACGAGCAAACGGCCATCGAACGTTGATGATAACGCGGACACGGGCCTTGCGCTAACTCGCGAGGAAAAGCGGGAGAGGCGCCTCCAACTGCAATTTTCTCGGAATGCTGCGCGGCGCGCTGGATCCTCTGCAGGAACATCTAGGGTTGGGCGACGCCTACCCGGGGGCGCCGTGAATGTCACCGCTTCATCACAAACAACTAACGGGTCTCCAGGTGGAACCCATTCCGTGCGGGCACGTCTCACAGCCATGCCCAATACCCTGACGAAGCTCAACACGGTTAAGCGGGACACTCGGACCATAGATGAGATTATGCGCGACCGGGCCAAGGCACGAGAGAACAAGACGCTCGAGGGCGAGGAAGCTCGCGAATTCCATGACTGGTTCGGTGCGAAACCGAAGCCAGGTACGGTGACCACGACTAGCTCCCCGCCATCTCCCGCAGCCTCGGGCGCCAGTACGCCATCTAAACCCCCTTATCGTCCCGACTCGACGTCTTCTACCCTGAAAGGGCCATCTTCTCCTCTCCCCTTATCTAGAATGCTATCTCAACCCGCCTCTAAACCCGCCTCGAAGACCGTGACGAAATCGTTGCCGGCTTCCACTAAATCCTCTCGTCCTAGTTCTCTGACCAACAAGGCCGCATCCGGATCGAGCGTAGCCCTTCCGAAGAAGCGCACGCATACGTCACCTTCGGCTTACTCTGGGTCGGAATCGGATTCCGAATACGACCGCCATCCTCGCAAACGAGTGCCTGCTCCATCCAACGGCATTCAAGATGAGATATGGAAAATTTTCGGGCGCGATCGGTCTAAGTACGTGGCACGAGACGTAGCGAGTGACGACGAGGATATGGAGGCAGACGTGGTGGCTCTCCAACGGGAGGAATATAATAGGTACGTTGCAAGCTTCCTTGCCCTCAAGCCTTAATAATTCCGAATGTGGTGACGTGTAGCACCCGGATTGCCCGGAAAGAAGATCTCGAGGCGGAAGAAGCAGAGCGTCGTCACGAGGAAGAGAAACGTCTGCGCCGCAGGGAACGAGAGTTTGCGTGCGACTAATGTGCCTTGTGACGGATCGTGTGTTCGCGGTTGTGTCGTCTGCTCATAGAACTTTCTTGGACCCCAGCCTGTTTGGTGTACTTGTATGGTGCTTTTTCACTCACCCTTGATATAATATCCCGCAAAACCTCATTTGTACTGTAGCTCGGATAAACACGTATATCAATACCAGTTGATCGTTCTCCTAATCGCTCGATTAAAAAAATATTGGGTAGTATGGGGATGCGAATATCTTGCTCTCCATCTAGCCACTTTCGTCGACGCGATAACGCTTTCGTGGACCGTCTGAAGGGAAGGGCCCTCCTTGGCCACCGACCGCTGCGGGAACGCCGCCGCCTTGCATGAACGCTGGGTTGAAATGTCCTGGCATACCAAATCCACCGCCCATTCCGGCCATGCTATTGAACGCACCACGCCCCATCCCCGGCATCATGCCCATCCCTGCATAGGAAAACAATTCATACGTAAGCATACACACCCCGTCTAGAGACTCAGAATAAAGAATGAGGGGGAAAGGACCGCAAAGAAAGGGACTGAAATGAAAGACTGGGACAAAGAGAGAACAAAAGAGCTAGAACCCCATACCCATGCCACCACCCATCATCCCTCCGCGCATAAAACCGCGCGGACCCTGTGGAATCATGCCCCCACGCCCAACGAACCCGTTGTGGAACCCACCGCCACTGGCCATCATATTGTTCTGCATGGCGCCCATTCCGCCGGCCATGCCACCACGGCCCACCATGTTATTGACCGGTGCGACGCGGCCACCCCGGAAAGGCATTGGACCTCCGCGGGCAACACCACCTTGCTGGCCCTGAGATACACCTTGCTGCTGACGTGGAGGTGGCTCTAAAAATCGTTAGCCGAGTCTATGGGAAGTCTGGGAAAGTGTATGCGGGCACTGACCCTTTGGAAGTGTCCGGAAAGGGTTGCCCTGAGATGAGCTCGTAAGATTTGCGGTTGCTCGCCGATTTTGGAAATCACTTTGGAACATAATTGAGCACGGTCATGAGCAGGACAAAATCGACATACTTGTTGTCAAACCACTCTTTAATAGCGGCGGCGTTTGCAGCAGACCCGCACTCAACATACGCGATACTGTGCGCATACATTTAACCCCAAGTTAGGACATGAGACGTGACTGCGTACCCTTTACTTTTGCCATTCACCTTGTGTTCCGAAAAGGTGATATCCTTGTGGTCAATGGACACGCCGACGCCGTTGGCCACCTTTCGTAAATCCTCGTCCGTTGTCCACTGAGAAAAAGATACGATACAATTAGCATATACACCACGAGAAAAGTTAGCGATACACCCACCCATTGCAAATCCCCTATATACAATGAATCATATCCGTCCTCCATCACCTGACCCTGACTCATTGCACTGTTGGACTGCATTGCCCCGTTGGGTACAACACTACCAATTGCAGGGCCAGAGGGAACCCGTGGACCTATTGGAGGTTCTTGTTTGACAGGAGGGCTCTGCATGGGAGCCATCTGGGGATCCGACTCGTCGTCTTCACGAGGCCGCTTCTCACCCACCTTTGGGTCGAAAGGCTCCAGACCTGTCTGCACGGCTTCCAGCTCAGCCTCCAGATGCTTCTTGACAGATCAACAAAACAGGAGGTTTGAGAGCACAAAAAAGCGGGTAAGCCCACCTGAACTTGGGAGGGCGGATTACCAAATCCGTCGTCTTCGCCATAGAGGTCGAAATCGTCATCAGCCATCGTTTGAACGGCTCAAAGATCTCAAAACAGTGGTGAATGAATGAAGTTATTTTTTTTTTGTGAAATTCGATGGAGATGACAGGAGGTACGGTTTGAAAGACAATGTTCTATCCACCACGTACACAAGGAAATGAAAACAATGACAAGTCAGATACATGTCTCCGACGCGAGCATCCGCCCTCCGACGTCAGCACGCAAGACAGGGAAAGACAGCTTACAATAGAGATATAGTTACAATAAGCTTCTAGTTGGCAATTTGCAGGAGAATACAGAGTGAGTCGAGACAGAGGATGCTGGTGGTAAGGAAGAAGGTCTCCCCGCCGCGGAAACGAACGAACAAGCATCGTTTACGTAATTCGCTTCCCACGGGCGCTTCCTGCGAGGGAAACGGTAAACGGTAAACAGAAAAGGGGATTGGACAAAATTTAATCAGTGTTCAGCCCAGTGCGTGGCAGTGCTTTATCGACTACTCTCTAAGGTGGAGGTCCACACCGATCTATTACATAGGCACGTGCCCTTCGCTGCTCTACACCTCCGACACCCTCCACCTGCTCGGCTGTCTGCTCGTCCATGTTCACCTACACGCCATGACGCAATCCACGCACTGCATCAGTCGCAAGGAAGCAAAAATGACAAATACGGAGCCTTACGCGTGATCTGTCCGCACCGGCTTCGATGAGCAAGGAGGCTGTCTCGCCATGCGCAGATTCCATGGCGAGGTGCAACGGTGTGTTTCCTTTGATCAATCGCTCTTAAGCCACAGGACGGGTTTACAGGAAAATAAAACGGACCAATGCGATCGCCAGTATTAAGACGGGTCTTCGGACTGCCTTCAGGCGGATGAAGCAGAAGAGTGATGAATCCCGTAGAACCGACCGTTGCCGCCCGGTGTCTGTGGCAGACGCAAATAGCCGACACTGTGTCAATCGCTAGAACATTTCCTTGAAACATAGAGAGAACGAACAGAGGGTGCTGGTTTGCTTTATCTCGGGCATTGATCTGTGCAGGACGGATGAATAAATCACGGATGAGTCAGCCCTGGCGAGACGCCCACTGATCTATGGCACATACATCGGCCCCGTGAGAGATTAAGAAGCGACCGATCTTTATGACATGATAGAGATTGAGTACAGGACAAGAGCCTTATTTGAACCGAAGGAGGGATAGTTACCTCGATGCGCGATTTCGACGCCGCGTAGTGTCTGTAGATCTGTAGTTATTGCAAGACATCGGGATGCGAGAGGTTGGGAATACGAACAACGCAGTGATTCCCTTGTCATTCTTCCTATTCACATCTGCCCCTGCGCCCACCAGTTCCCGCATGACCTCATCGTGACCAGAGCTGACTAGAAACAGGAAACAGAGCACTCTACACACAGTAGCAGATAGCAAGACGATATTTTTCACCTACCTGCAACATGTAGGGCGGTCCATCCACTATCATCAGTCTTGTCGACTTCTGCACGGTTCGTCAACAAGTACGTGACCACGTCTAGGTGGCCTCCTGATGCAGCCCAGTGTAACGGAGTACGACTGTCCTGTACGTGTAGAAGTATCAAAAATATTTTATGATCCATAGCACACTCACACCGTCTACGGCGTTAACTGAGTCTGGATTCTCTGACACTAGAGAACGTAATAGGGAGAGCTGATCTAGACGTAGATGAGGTCAACCAACAGCAGTGAGTGGATCTAAATGCCATAGACATACTGTTCTGCGCTGCTGAGTGAACAGAAGTAGACATTCTTTCTACAAAGTGACGTATGTCTGGTCTGAGGAGCGCGACAAGAGCCACGACGGCCCGAATTTCCCGAACGAAGAAATGCAAAAAAAGACCACAAATGTAATATATTGCAATATAGTAGATACCAACGGTCCAAGTCCATAGCAATAAAAAAAGATATAAAATAGCTCACTCGTGCCCTCGTACAGTGATACTCCGCCTCACCCTTTCGAGTACACTGAATCGAGAATGTGCTGCCTGAGTAGGGGTCACCAAGCTACGTGGTGAGGTTGATGAATTGGGATCCTCGCGCACAGGACAGAGCACAGACAGAATCCTCAATCCAGTCCGAGGATGGTGGAACCGCGTCATACTCCGACGAACGTGCAGACGTGAGCGTGGGATATATGGATACTCGTAGATGTCAATGGACGGTCGTGAGATGAATTCGAATGCTGACGATGCTGTGGATTCCTTCCGGGATAAGCCCACCGGGCTCAAGTCCTCGCCAATTGCTTCCAATTGGCCGAGTAGGTAGGTGACGTATGCTGGCATCGGCTCCTCCTCCAGGTCAGCACTTAGTGCGGCAAGCAGCTCCTCGTCGGACGGTTGAGGTGGCACATATATGTGGGCAAAACCAGTCCATGAGAAAAGCGAAGAGTCATCCAGAGGAGTGTCTAGCGAGGCCGTTGTGCCAGGTGTAGGTAAAGATGGATCCAATACGATCGTACCCAGATCAAGTTTGTCTGGGCGTCGCTGCTGTTGTGGTGATGCAGAAAGGCTGGGTGGAGGAAGAAGGGTTGTACCGGAGGGTTTGGTACCGATATCGCACGGAGTTGAGGGGAAGTTTTTCAACTTCATCGGCTCTCGGAGAGTAGCCGTCAGAGGCCATGCTCGCAATTGTGGGGGTCCAGCGTCGCGTCTAGAGATCAGACGAGGTCGATCAAGAGGTCCCGGAACCTTGTTTCGTGTGGAAAATGTAGTTGTCCGTGTCGGGGAATGCGTGAAAAAATAAGCCAAGTTGGTATCCCGTCGGGTCTTCCGCGGGGGGGATGGAACTGAATTACATGTCGGAGTGCCCGCACGAGTGAGCTCCGCCTCCGCCGCAGCGATCCAGCGCTCTGCCATCCACCGGGTACGGAGCAATGCCTGGTGCGTCGCTTGATCCGTAGTGTCATCCCGAAGAAGTTCGCGCATTTCGGCGAAGCGGGCTTTGGCGTCAGTGACGTGAACCTCGAGCTGCCTGATGGCATACTGGGATGGGGGTCTCGACGGAAAAAGTCGCTCATACTCTGTAAGTCGCCTCAGGCAGGTTGCCAAGGCAGACTCATCGCGTGAATACCGCTGTTGTCGACGCATTCGAAGATTCGCGCGTCGCTGCAGAGTAAGACGCGAAGAAACGCCATGGGGTGGAACAGAAGGGGAGGGTGGAACCAAGGAAGCATTCGGAGATGCCAGGGTGGATGACGGACGCAACGGTTTTGCAGACGTTATCGAAGGGTACCCGAATGTGTGACTTGTATCGGACGTTCTGTTGACGCGTAAGCTCGTCAATTGGACAAAGGAACGATGGACGCACAGCAAAACAGAGAGGCGAGTGCCACTTGGTTTTGGCTCGATCAAAAGCTCGTTGGTACATTCCTATAGGTTACAATTAGCAGCAATCCACGCAACGGAGTAGATCCGACGAACTCTCAAAACAACTGCAGGCCCTTCCTCTTTAACAATCTTGAGGCTGGATGGCCGCTGAGGGCGTACTGACCGTTGATTGCAAGCTACGATGAATGAGGTATTTGGGGATGCTGGCGTGCGGGGATTTGGATGTGGACGTGGACGAAGAGACCCCGGACGCAAGGGAGGTGGCATAGGTGTAGAAGATAATTCTTGCTCGTAAGATTCAATTATTTTCCGGACGTGCATGATTGAGTGGTATCATTCAAACTGGAAGACCGATTTTTTTTTTCTGAGAAAAGAGAGGTTTTCGATTGGTTTGTTATTGGAAAGAACTGTTGGCAAGTGGAAACGAGCGCTTTAGTCTGCAAAAGACAAAGGAGAGTGGTATGAACTTGGAACTTGTGGGGGGCGAACGAAAAGGAGGTAAACCCATGGATTATGTAAATCCCCGCTCTCCAAACGGTCCGGTCCGAACCTGAGCCTATATATGGCACCATTTTGACGCACTGTTTGGTTCCTCGTCCGGCTTCAGCTGTAAAAACACAACCGCAAGCGGTTCATAATCGGCCTCGCGAGCAACGTAAATTGTGTCAACTATTCGAGTTTTTAGCACCTTGCATAAACATCTGGTCCACCAGAAGATTTTCTTTTGCGCAGATCCAGGTGGAAGCCGGGAAGAGGAAGCGAAGACAGGGACGGCTGAGATACAATTCGGACCTGTCGCCCAGTTAGGCGCCCGGATGGAGCCGTACCATGGACAAGCAACTTTGTAGAGAAAATGTGACTCCACTCCACATCGGAGAAAAAACTGGGGCTGATCCGCTCTTTTTTTAGTCTCACGGGAACGGGAACTAGAAGAGTCCTTTGCACTCACTTTTCACACTCTCACACTCTAGAAATAGTGCACGATGACAGGTCGAGCGCATGTACAGTGAAACAGCAACGACCAAGTGACGCCGCCGGGACATCTAGCTCTTCCTCAAGTGCCTGGCATCTCGTAACCGTGACGCTCCACTTCATCGGAGAACTCCATGTCGTAAAGTTCCTGGGTCATAGCACAGCTTGTTGTCCCCATGGATGCATGAACCTCCACCTTATCCCATGCACCTAGTAGAGGTTCGTCTGGCTATGCTACGAGATACCTCCGCGGTTCCAGGCTCAAGTTAAGACCTAAGTTCTGGAGAACCGATCAGGGCGGAGACCGATGAGTATACAGCTCCAAGAAATACTGTAAACCACTTTGGACCGCAGGGCCTTTCGATGACCGGTCGGCCAGAAGGAGTGAAAGTGGTCTAGAGTAAGGTGTGTGGAGTACTCGGATATGCTCCGAATCGAGGCCATCTTTCGTGTCTCCGTCCAGCCATTCTTCAACTCAATTGCAAATGTCGTAATGGAGAATAGAGACGACGACGTTCAAACTCCATTTGCGGTGATTGACAAAGTGACTTACCATCGGCGTCAAGTGGCTTGGACGAAATTTTAATTGTTCGTCAAAAGGGGTTACTGTGCGCCTTCTTCTAGTCCTCCGCTCTATCATCTCCAGCTCTGTATCAACACTTGGGCAGCATCTCGGGGTAACACCGTCTATAACGGATTGAACACAAAGAGCCGATAAGCCGAAGCGCCCATGCAGATTGGGCCTTCCATAGTCCCGACAGCCCATGTGCAAAGACTCGTAACTGCCGTACAAATGAGCGAAAGTCTCGCAAGCGACTTGATTTGTATTATCATAAGCGAGAGAAGCTCATCCATCTACCGTTTCATGTCGGGCCTGTCCGAGTCCGATCCAATGCGTAGCCCAGCTTAAGCGTCTGACAGTGTTTGGAGAAGCTGAGAAGCTCCGGCATGAGGGGCATTGGAGCTATCGTAGACCGCTGACCAGTGATTGTTCGCGAGTCACACATCCCAAGATGATAAACCGATGTTTACGGCGCTACGAAAGCATCTATCGATGCCCGTGCGCTCGTGCTTCTCCCCACAATGGGCGACAAACGCCTCGCCACTGCCGGCGTCGCGCCGGAGACGTCGAGTACACACCCTCAGGTCAAGGTAGAGCAGTAATTCCAACACTGCGATCGTCTGCGATCGTCTTGGAATTTGCGGGCACCAAGGCCCGAGTGACGAGAATGGGTTGGCCGCAAAGGGGCTGATCAATCGAAGCGTGTGGAGACTCCGACCGCAGTAATAAGTATACCATACCGTTAAGTTCTCGGTCACAGTTGATAGTAGAATGGCTGAGGAAACACGCGTACTAGTACACGAACACGTAGATACTATGGATCACGTGGGTGCAAGACGCGAGTAACGTGACCTATCCTACTCCTCGACGCGAGGTCGCGGACTTGAAAAAAGTAAGCGGATGAAGGTA
>WNFR01032436.1_pt1 | contig 12923 bp, 14 predicted proteins | sample 5400221 | NCBI WGS metagenome assembly WNFR01 (sample SAMN13153357, study PRJNA577476) | soil metagenome | isolation source: 40 cm soil under Madrone tree | place: USA:California | collected 2016-06-14
CAGAAGTACGCACCGATCTGGACCAGGATCTGCGCGCCGCAGACCACGGCAACCATACGCCCGCCGGAAATTGCTCCGCCCATCCCATCAATTCCTTCGGGATTCGATCGACATGGCGATGAGGCCTAGCACGGCAGCGCAGGCGGCGATCCCCAGGAAAATCCAGTGAGCGGTTGCAGGAGACCACAGGAAGGGCAGCGGCCCTGCCGCGGCGCCGGAGACGCCGATCACGAACACGGTCCCGCGGATGGTCCCGAGATGCTTCGTGCCGAACGACTCGGCGAGGCCGGCGGAATCGACGATCTGCAGTGTGCCGATCATGGCGCCGAGGGCTACCGCGTAGGCGAAGCCGCCAGCAAGCGCCGGAGCGACCATTACGCAGGCGACGGAGAAGGCCAAAGTGCACAGGCCGAGGAGCCCAATCGGCCGCGCGCCAAACCGGTCGATGAGCGCGCCGCTGCCGAGTGTGGAAACCGCCTGGGCCGTCGTCATCGCCCCAAGCAAACGGATGGCGTCGGGGCGCGCCAGACCGGCTTCTCCCATGGCGCGGACATGGTCGAGCATGAGTGCCGTGCCGACGCCGTTGACGAGCACGGTGATGGCGCTGAAGTACCAGAACGAAATCGTCCGAACACTTTGCGCCAGGGTGAAGCCGATTGCCGGGCTGGCCATGACGCCGGCCCGGGGCCGGCCGAAATCCCGGGCGACGCCTTGCTCCTCCGGTCTGTTGCGATAGAACGCCAGTCCCACGGGCGACATGATCGCCACAACGCCGGCGGCGAGGACAAGATAGGCGGCGCGCCAGCCCTCGCCTTGCACGATGGGCTCGACCAGCGGCGGCACGACAAGGCCACCCAGCGCCAGTCCCAACATTGCCAGCGCCGTGACGCGGCCGCGGAACCGGTCGAACCAGAGATTGACCATCTGCATGGTGACGAAGCTCAGCCCGGCGATCGCCGCGGCACGGAGGACCACAAAACCCAGTCCGAGCGACCAGGCATCGTGGGCAAGGCTCATGACACCGCAGGCGCAGGCCAGCGCGAAGACCACCGGCAAGATCAGGCGTCGCGGTCCGAACCGATCGACCAGCTTGCCAATGAAAGGCGCCGTCAGGATGCCGAGGAACGTACCCAGGCTGTAGAGAACCAGAACGCGCTCTCGGCTGAGGCCGAGATCGGCCGCGATCGGATCGATAAAAGCCGACACGCCGACGGTCTGGCCGGGAGTCGTGGCGAACACTCCGATCAGCGCCGCCGTGGCGACGATGACTCCGCGCGCCGCTTGCGAGCGGATTTCCGTGCGGTCGGGCGAGGTCGGCGGGTTGGATATGCCCATCAATAGGCCGGTGTTCCGGACGCGATCATCGCGTAATTGAGTCGAAATTAGCCGCAGCCGCACCCGCTCTTGCCAGCCGCCTTGGCGTCGACATCCGCCTTGCAGCAGCCGTCCGCCTCGGTCGGAGCCGGACCACCGCAGCAATCCTCGACTTGAGCCACCGCCCCGACCGTTGCGGCCGCCGGCCCGCTGCAGACGCCGGTTTCCGGCAGCACGAGCTCGACCTTGCGCGCGGCCTCGTGGTCGCCAGCGATTTCGGCGGCGATCGAGCGGACCTGCTCATAGCCGGTGAGCATGAGGAAGGTCGGCGCCCGGCCGTAGGACTTCATGCCGGCGAAGTAGAAGCCCGGCTCGGGCTGCGCCAGCTCGCGCGCACCATGCGGACGCACGGTGCCGCAGCTATGCAGGTTGGGATCGATCAGCGGCGCCAGCTCCGGCGGGCATTCGAGCGCAGGATCGAGCGCGAGCCGGACCTCGCGCAGGAAGTCGAGTTCGGGCCGGAAGCCGGTCGCTACCACCAGCTCCTCGACGGTGACGGTGCGACCGCAGCAGGCCGAGCCGCCGCCGATGCGCAGCCGTTCGCCGTCGCGGCCGAGATGGGAAACCCGGAAGCTCGTCTCGACCCTGATCTTGCCGCTCGCCACCAGGGCGGCGAATGCCGCGCCCAGCGCGCCGCGCGCGGCGAGCTTGTCGTTGGCGCCGCCGCCGAACGCCTTCTCCGGCGTGTTGCTGCGCAGCAGCCAATGGATTTCCGTCGCCGGCGCCTCGTCCTTCAAGCGCGCAAGATCGATGAGCGTGCCAACAGCCGAATGACCGGCGCCGAGCACCGCGACGGCCTTGCCGGCGTAGCGTGCGCGGTCCCTGTCCAGCACGTCGGGCATGCCGTAGGCGATGCGCTCCCGGACCTGGCTCTCACCGATCGCCGGCAGGCCGTTGGCGCCGGCCGGGTTGGGCGTGAACCACGTCCCCGTGGCGTCGATCACGGCGTCGGCGAGAAGCGCCTCGGGGCCCTTGCCGTTGCGGTAGCGAATTTCGAAGGGCGCCGCCTCACGATCCTTGGTCTTGACCTTGTCGAAACCGACGCGGCCGATGCTCGTCACGCGGCTATTGGTGTGGATGCGATCCTTCAACGCCGTCCGTGCGGCGAGCGGCTCGAGATACTGCGCCACCAGCTCGGCGCCGGTCGGATACTGGTCGGGCTGCGGCTTGTTCCAGCCGGCGGCTTCGAGCATACGCTCGGCCGCGCGATCGACGTTGTATTCCCAGGGCGAGAACATGCGGACATGACCCCACTGGCGCACCGCATGAGCGACATCGGGGCCGGCTTCGAGGACGACAGGCTCCAGCCCGCGTTCCAGAGCATGTGCGGCGGCCGCGAGTCCCACCGGGCCGCTGCCCAGGATCGCAACAGTCTTGGTCATCCTATCTTCCAGTCCTGCTAGAATCATAGAAATAGATAGCCAAAAAACTCAGGCGGCTTTCCTTGGCAGGACGCCCGACACGCATGTTCCTTCCACGCAACACTGCTCGACCAGGTAGTCGATCAAGCCGCGCATGAGGTCGTAGTTGGTGTGGCACACCAGCGTCGTCGCCTCACGCGTCTGGGTGACGAGACCGACGCCGATCAGCGTCTTGAGGTGATGCGACAGCGTCGAGGCGGCGATGCCGATCTTGGCCTGCAGACGCCCGACCGACAGACCTTCCGCACCTGCCCGCACGAGGGTGCGGTAGATCTTCAGGCGGGTCGGATTGCCCAGCGCTTCCAGGCGGGCAGCGGCGTCATCGAGGTTCATGGGAGCTATCTGGGCGCTCCTTCCAAAGTTGTCAACGGTATTTCTAGATTAATGGAAGTACGGACGACAGACTCGAAGAATCAAACTCCCGGTCGGAGAAGGAATCCGCGCTCAAAAGCCCTCTCCGCCCGCGTCTTCGCGGAGGGAGAGGGAGGGGACCCCGCGCTTGGGGAGGGTGAGGTGTCGCGCCTTTTGCGCGCACATCACCTCTCGCCCTCCCATTGCTCCGCAACCGGCCCCACCCTCTCCCCCGCAAGCGGCGGAGAGCGGCTTCGTAGGTGCTCTGGCAGAAATCGAGCAGGGCCTCGCGCGGCGCGGCGGCCATTAATCCAGCAGACAGTTCAATACATTCTCACGATTGACGCGTGTAGCTCGTCGCGACCGTTAGGCACGATTCCAGACCGCGTCTTGAACCGATACGCTAAAGAACGTTCTCTTATATTGCCGCGATTTTGCCACATCTCGCATCACCGTGACCGTTGACAACATCAGATCGTCAGCTCATTTGTTTGCTCATGCGAGTAAGCAATCCCATTACCTTGTTGCTGCGAACCTTGTCGCTCGCCGCGTTGGGATTCTTCTTCGTCGTTGGCACGGCGACAGCACACGAAGTGCATGTCGCCACTCGCGGGCACAAGGCAGTTTCTTCGCGGTCTGCCACCGCCACAACTCCACCGGGGAACCCGGCGGCACTCGTTCACGAAAGTGGGCTCGTTCTAGCAGCGATAGTGTCGGCAGATCAGCCAGAGGCCGCGACGTCGGCGCCCGGTCCGTGCTCCGACGATCAGGACGAGGGGCATAGCGCCGACTGTTGTGCCGTGGCTTGTCATGCCGTGCTTGCCGCGCTTTCCGTAGGCTCCGTAGCCGGTCCTGACAGGACAAGCCTGCATCTTCTCGGCATTTTCGAGAATCTGAGCGGCCGTTCGGGCGACCGCATGGAACGCCCTCCAAAACTCGCATAATTCGGTCCACGCGATAGGCGCCTGCCCGTTCGCAGCCTCCACGCTAGGCTTGGAACGGCCGGACATCGATAGACGCGGGACTATGACGTGTCTTCGCCTCGCCAAGTGGCGGAGTGCGACTGCGTGTTCACCGGCTAACGTTCCACGAACTCGGATTCTTCCAGATGAAAAGCATGCTGATGCTGGGCACACTGTTGTCAGGCTGCGGTTCCTCGATGCTGCCTGCCGCATCGCCCGATCCTAGCGATAGCGAACGCGTCACGCTCGTCGCGAGGACGTGTAGATGACCGCGCGCACGATGTTCCTTCCGATGATGCTTGCGCTGCTCGCCGGCTGTGCGTCTGCCCCCCTGCCCGTCATACAGAGCGGCGCGGACCCGACCGATCCGGACCAGACAACATCTCAACCGCAATACGTGCCGGTCACCGCGGGCACCGTAGACTACCGGCCTGTCCAGCCGAAGCCGTGGCTGGAACAGAACGAGCGCGTAACGCCGGGCGCTCGGAGGCGGCGATGAGTGCGCCGATGATCCTGAGCATGCGCACCGTCGCGGCCATCGGCACCCTCGCTTTGGCCGGCGCCTGCGCGGCGCCCCCTTCCGGCGCCGGGTTGGCACTGCTGCAAGCCAGCGCGCGCAGCGACCTCGCCAAGGACGTCGTCAAGATCAGAACGCCGGAGGAGTCCCGGCAAGCCAAGGAAAGGGTCGATACCCTCCTCCTTGAGCCGCTCAGCGCCGAGGCCGCCGTCCAGGTGGCGCTGCTGAACAATCGCGGATTGCAGGCCGCCTACAACGACCTGGGAATCTCCCAGGCCTCTTTCATCCAGGCCAGCCTGCCGCCCAATCCCCGGCTCTCATTCGGCTTGCTTGCCGGCACCCTCGGCGAGATGGATTTCAACCTGGTCGCAAACGTTCTTGCGTTGCTGACCTTGCCTGCCCGGCGCGAGATCGCCCAGCAGCAGTTCATCCAGGCCCAGTACCGGGCGGTTGAAGCGACCTAGAGCAGGCGCGTATGGCGGCCGACGCGTTCGCGGAAATGATGAAGAAGCTCGGCGAGACCGGCACCGCTACTAAACTCGATCAGGCGCGGGTGAGTGCGTTCTACGCCGAACTCAGTGGCCAGTTGGCGCAGGCACGGTTGCGCGCCCGCACCGAGCGCGAATCGCTGACGCGGTTGCTGGGGCTGTGGGGCACGGACATCGCCTACCGCTTGCCGCCCCAGCTTCCGCCGCTTCCGTCGGCCCTCGATGCCATGGGGGATGTCGAAGCCCAGGCACTACGCCGCCGCGTCGACCTGCTGATCGCGCGGCACGAGCTTGCTGCCATGGCCAGGTCGTTGAGGCTGACCGAGGCCACGAGATACATGTCGCTTTTGGAATTGGGTGGCCTGGGGAGGATCGAAACGATATCGGGGCAAATGGACTCGGGCTTCGGTCCGTCGCTCGACATCGAAATCCCGATCTTCGACACCGGCCAGGCGCGCCAGCTCGCCGCCCGCGAAACCTATATGCGAGCCGTCAATCGGCTTGCCGAGCGCGCGGTCAACGTCCGCTCCGAGGCGCGCGCGGCCTACGAGAGCTACCGCGCGACCTACGATATCGCGCGGCATTACCAGAACCGCGTGCTGCCGTTGCGCCAGACGATCTCGGGCGAGGTCCTGCTGCGATACAACGGCATGCTGATCGATGTGTTCGAGCTGCTGATCGATGCGCGCGAACGCATCGCCGTCAACGTCACGGCGCTGGAAGCGCGGCGTGATTTCCTGCTGGCCGACGCCGCCTTGCAAACCGCGCTGATCGCCGGTGGCGACACGAGCGCATCTGCCGCCGCAGGCGCCACTTCGTTACCGGCGGCCGGCGCCGGACACTGATCAAGATAAGGAGCCATGCACATGACTATCTCCCGCAGAAACCTGATCGAAGCGTCCGGCCTGGCCCTGCTTGGCGCCGCCGCTGTCAGCGGCCGGGCCCAGGCACAAGCGATCCCGGAAGCGCCGACGACGAATACCAACACGATGCAGCCGCCGCTCTATCCCAAGAGCGGGCCGGACTATCAGCCTGTCGTGACCTTGAACGGCTGGACGCTGCCATGGCGAATGAACGGCGACTGGAAGGAATTCCATCTCGTCGCCGAGCCGGTCGTGCGGGAAATGGCGCCAGGGATGGTCGCGCATCTCTGGGGATACAATGGCCAGAGCCCCGGGCCGACCATCGAAGGCGTCGAAGGCGACAAGGTCCGCATCTTCGTCACCAACAAACTGCCGGAACACACGACAATTCATTGGCACGGCCAGTTGTTGCCTAGCGGCATGGATGGGGTGGGCGGATTGACGCAACCGCACATCAAGCCCGGCAAGACGTTCGTCTACGAATTCGAACTACGGAAGAGCGGCACCTATATGTACCATCCTCACGCCGACGAGATGGTGCAAATGGCGATGGGGATGATGGGCTTCTTTGTCGTCCACCCTCGAGACCCCAACCAATATCGCGTCGACCGCGACTTCGTCTTCCTGCTCAACGCCTACGACATCGATCCGGGCAGCTACGTGCCGAAAACCAGCACGATGCTCGAGTTTAACCTGTGGACCTGGAACAGCCGGGCCTTCCCGGGGATCGACCCGCTGGTCGTTCGGAAGGACGATCGAGTTCGTGTACGCATCGGAAATCTCACGATGACCAATCATCCGATCCACATGCACGGCTACCACTTCGAGGTGACCGGCACGGACGGCGGCTGGGTTCGCCCAGAAGCGCGCTGGCCCGAGGTCACCATCGACATCCCGGTGGGGGCGATGCGTGCCTACGAGTTCGTGGCAACCGAACCCGGCGATTGGGCGATCCACTGTCACAAGGCGCATCACACGATGAACGCGATGGGCCACGGCATCCGCAACTTCATCGGCGCCGACACCCGCGCGTTGACCAAGAAAATGCGGCAGATCACGCCCGACTACATGCCTATGGGCTCCGCGGGCATGGCCGACATGGGTGAAATGGAGATGCCGCTGCCCGATAACACACTGCCGATGATGACCGGGACCGCGCAGTTCGGCGCGGTCGAGATGGGCGGCATGTTCTCGGTCGTGAAAGTCCGCGAGGGCCTGGCGGCAGACGACTACAAGGATCCAGGCTGGTTCAAGCACCCGCCCGGGACGGTCGCCTTCGAATGGCAAGGCCCCGTTCCGGCGAGCATGAACGCGCCTAGGCCAGCGCCGGTCCCCCCCGCGGGCGGCGCCATGCAAGTCATCAAGCCGGGCTCCAGACCCGGCGGTCATGGTGAACACTAACGTCTTTCGCAAGGAAACAGATCAATGATGAGGAAGTCTTCGTTTGTCGTCGCAGCACTTGCCGCGGCGATTCTGGGCTCAGGCGCGATCAGCGTCGCCCATGGTCACGGCGATGAGCACGAGGAGCGCGCCTACGGAAGGCCCGGCGATCCGAAGAAGCCGGCGCGAACCGTTGAGATCGTCATGAAGGAAAATGAAGGGGACTACGAGATGATGTTCGTTCCCGACCGCATCGTGGTTCACAAGGGCGAGCAAATTCGCTTCCTGTTGCGCAACAACGGCGTGCGGGACCACGAATTCGTTTTGGCCACGCTGCAGGACAATCTCGCCCACATGAAGGAGATGGCGAAGAACCCCGACATGGAGCACGACGATCCGAATGCCAAGCGCCTGAAGCCGAAGGGTACAGCGGAAATCCTCTGGCAATTCACAAAGGCCGGCACGTTCGACTTTTCGTGCCTTATTCCCGGCCACCGTCCGGCCGGCATGTTCGGGACGATCATCGTCGAATAGCGCATACCGAATTTTCGAGGAGGATTACTTGTTCAAGCGTCTACTACTTTCCACCGCCACGGGAGTGGCTCTCATCACAGGAACCGCGCTCGCCCAGACTGTTCCCGTCAACGGCGAGGTCATCAAGATCGATGAATCAGCCGGCAAGATGACGCTCAAGCACGGCCCTATCACAAATCTCGACATGGGCGCCATGACGATGGTTTTCCGCGTGGCCGATCCCACGATGCTCGCCAAAGTAAAAGCCGGTGACAAGGTCAAGTTTGAGGCCGACCGCGTCAACGGCGCCCTGACTGTGACGAAGATCGACAAGGCTCCTTAACAATCAGCCGCCCGCCCATTGAGAGCCGTTTATGCAGAAAGTGTTCGCTGCGTCGATCGCGACTTTTGTCGTGCTTGGCGTCGGATTTGTGACGTCAGGTACGGCGCGCGCCAACGATCGGGAGCTACGGGTAGTTCTCGATCGTCTGGCGTGCGTGCCTGTGCGTGTAGTTCGTACCGATCCGTCTCCGATACTAGTGATCTATGAAGTGACCTGCAAGCGGACGGGGCAGGTGCTGCAGGTGGCATGCTTGGAGTCGGAATGCTGGCTTCAGACCCAGCCCGGTAAGGATGACGAGCCGGTGGGTGGTTCATGATTAGGAGAGCTCTCAAGCTTCTGAGGTCGCTGACTCGGACCGAGAGCAAGGTGAAGAACAAGATCGCTTGGCGGCTGTTCCAGTATCGGTTGCAACGGCAACAGCTGGTCAATCAAGCTTTTGACCGTTGTTACGGAACCGAGACTGCCGACGAGATTCCTCTGATGCAGACCGGCGTACCCGCAGAACAGGCGGCACGTGGCAACGGCAATTATCAGCCTTCTGGGAGTCATAATTTTCACGAGGCGTTCGCTGCGCTTAATCCGCGTCACGGAGATTGGGCCCAGTAGGGACCAGAATAGGAGGATCGGCCGCCGATCCGGATAATGCGGGCATGACCAAGCCCGACATCTGCATGCCTGGCTATATCGGCGACCATCTTTCCGAAGCCATGCCCTACACCTTGGCTGCCTAGGCTGCCGCGGTCCGTGGGAACGATGATCGGCCAGCGAAGTATGTCCGAAAGGGCGACGCGGTACGTTCTGGCCGGAATCTTGGCAGGTCCAACGCAAGACTACTGACGCGTTGAATCCAAATTGAGACAGCGCCCCCACGGAGAAACTGCTAGAGAGTTGTCGGATATAATCAAACTAATGCGAATCTGGAGAAGCACCGATGCATAAGCCCCTGATTACCGTCATCGCAGCGTCGCTGTTGGCCGCCGGACTGGCTCACGCTCAAATGCAACCATACGGCGCGTTCAAAGATCGGGAGATCAAGGCATTGTCGACCGACGATATCGCCAACCTGCGTGCTGGGCGCGGCATGGGCATGGCCTTGCCAGCCGAACTCAATCGCTATCCCGGTCCAGCCCATGCTCTGGAGAACGCTGCGGCGCTCGGTTTGACGTCGGAGCAAAAGGTCATGCTCAGCGGACAGTTCGACACGATGCACAGTGAGGCTGTCGCCCTTGGAGAGCGGATCATCGCCCGCGAGATCGCGCTGAACAGGCTTTTCCAGGCCGGCAGCGCCGATGCCGCGTCCATAGATCGGCTCACTGCCGAATTGGGTGCTCTCTAAGGAGAGCTGAGGAGCGTCTTGAGGGGCTATGACGTCAACGGCACCGCAACGGCGCCCGTACACAAACATTAGAGAACGTCGTTCTTCGGCTTCCTTACCTCACCCAGGGGTGCACTCTGGTGATGAGACGCGTGGAAGGCGGGGCGGGCATCCCCGCAAACCCAACAGAAACCCAACAATAACCCAAACGAAAGCTCTTCACCTTCACAAGGGTTTCCTCCCCCGCAGGGGAGAGCCATCGTATATGGTTTCGCGAACCGGCAAATCCCTCGCTGCTTGGAGTCGAAGGTCATTCCTCCCCATCGCGCCTCAGAAGCCGCTGAGATGGGGGAGGAGTCGAAAGAGCGGCATGATTCGCTCGGCTTCCTCGTTTATGAGTTCACGGCTTGGCTCCTAGGTCCCAGTAGGGACCAGAATAGGAGGATCGGCCGCCGATCCGGATAATGCGGTCATGAACAAGCCCGACATCTGCATGCCGGTCTCTATCGGCGACACTCTTTCCCAAGCCATGCGCCTCTTGGCGCGCCTGCCTGGCGGCTGCCTGCTGCCGATCATGTCGGCGTGGACGGCTGGGCGGGCGTCGCCGCAAACCCAAAAGAAACCCAACAATAACCCAAACGAAAGCTCTTCACCTTCACAAGCATCTGCTTCCAGGGACCTTCGGCGTCGGGCGACGATGCCATCGAGATCGTCTTGCGTCCGATCTCCTGCAGCCCGCATTCGGTTGGAACGAGAGCACGCTCCGAGCGTGTGGAATCATGGCTGGGAGCGCGCCACTCCAGTGGCGCTCATGAGTCATGAGATGAGCGCCACTGGAGTGGCGCGCTCCCAGCAAGGGGAGAACTAGCTCGCCGCCCGCTCCAGCTCGGCGCGGTTCCAGTTGGCGAGCGTCGCGGCGGCTTCGTATGTGCTCTGGCAGAAATCGAGCAGGGCTTCGCGCGGCGCGGCGGCCGTCCGCACATCGTCGTAGGCCAGCTGGAATTGCGAGAGGTTGGTGTCATAGAAGGCGGCCGCCGGGCGCAGAGCTGCCTTGGCGAAGCCCGCGGGCTCGGGTGAGGCATAGGCATAGAAAGCCGGATGCGGCACCGACGTGTCGCCGGCCCACCAGCCGACGCTGCTCACTTCGTGCGAATAGCCCTCGCGCGTTATCAGGTCAGCAGTGGGCATCGGCGGCGCGCGGCGGCCGGAGAAGCGCGTCACCGCGAGGTCGAGGCTGCCCCAGAAGAAATGCACCGGGCTCGCCTTGCCGATGAAGCGGCCGCGGAACTCCTTCAGCACGGCATCGACGCAGACCAGCACGCGCCAGAACCGCGCGGCGTAGTCGGGATCGTAGGCGGCGTGGACGGTGTCCTTGTCGAAGGCGATGGGGTCGGGGATCTCGACTGGCATGGTCCAGATATGGACCTCGATGCCCATCGCCTGGAGTGCAGCCATGAACTCTTCGTAGAAGGCCGCGACCGACTTGGGCTCGAGCCGCAAGGTCCTGGTCACGCCATCCAATTTGCGGATGAAAAGCGTGTGCTCGATGAAATCGAACTCGATCTCGAAGCTTTGCCCCCGGTAGGGAATCGGCGAGGTGGTGAGGCCGCGCGGGCTGACATAGAGCGGCACCTGCCACCAGTGATTCACATAGGGGCTGAGCGCCAGCCTCACTTTGCCGACGATCTGGGTCCACATATGCAGGGTGGCGCGCGTCGCCTCCCAGGCCTCGAGCGGCAAGGCCGGCCAGTATTCTCCGGCGCCGGTCATGGTGCGTAAAACATGGTAGGGGCCTCCCTAGCAGGCGATGAACAGCGCGGGCACCTGCAGCGTGCGCAGCAGCGCAGTGGCGTGTGGGCCGATGAACTTGATGTCGCCCCGCTGCATGGCTGTGCCCAGCACGACCAGATCGTAGTTGCCCTCGTGTGCGGCCTGAAGGATCTCCACCACGGGACTGGCATTGATCGCCGTGCAGCCTTTGGCGACGACGCCGCCGCGCTTGCCCAATCGCCGCGCATCGACGAGGAAGGACATGCCCTGGCGCCGCGTGCGTCCGCGCAGCAGGTCGAGATCCTCGTGCGGGTCGAAGACATGCAGCACGGTGAGCGTGCCGCCGGTCGCCTTGACCAGCGACAGCGCGATCTCGGTGGCCAAGCGGGCCTCGGGCGTGCCGCGCGTGGGCACCAGGACATTGAGCGGGGCTTCCGTCCCGAGCGCCCAGCCGTTTCCATTGACGGTGATCGCGATCGGGCCGTCGAAACTGTCGATCAGGCGTTTGAGCTGGGGGTCAAAGCGCGTCGCGTTCGGCAAGATCGGCTGCTGGATGCCGGCGAAAGCGATGCTGTAGCCTTTGCCGGCCTCTTTCTCGATGGCGTCGTCGCCGACGACAGGCTTGGTCTGCACGAGCTCGCGCAGCGCCATCCCGGGCTGCTGCGGGTCGGGGAAGACTCTTTCGATTGCCGCGTTCGCCGCGCGCGTCAGGCAATAATGGGCGGTCACCTCAGCGTCCTTGTCCGCGGCGCCGTTCCTGTGCGCCATGACGGTGGTCAGGACCTGCTGGCTGGCGGCGAACAGCCCGGCCAGGGTCGCCGCGAGTTTGCCGTTGGCGCTCTCGTCGACATAGACCAAAGCGCGCTCCATTTTCGGCACACTCTCGTAGGCCTCGGCTTCTTCCTTTTCCAGGCGCCTGGTCTCGTCCTCGCGCATCGGCACGCGCTCCAGCACCCAGCGCAGGGAGGGCGGCATCATCATCGTGGTGACGACCGCCATGGCCACGATCATGGTGTAGAGCTGCTCGTTGAGCGCCCCAAATGAGAGGCCGACACTGGCGATGATGACCTCGGTCGAGCCGCGCGCGTTGAGGCCGGTCGCCAGGGCCACCGACTCGAGGTTAGTCAATCCGCCGATCCGGCCGCCGAGCAGGGCGCCGGCGAACTTGCCGACACTGGCGACCACGATCATCGACAGGGTGACCAGCAGCAGCGTCGGATGGAACAGGGTCGTCAGGTCCATGCCGAGGCCGGCGACGGCGAAGAAGATCGGGCTGAAGAAGCCGACGATGAAGCCGCGCAGCTGGCTTTCGATCTGCTCGGTGAGGATGGGCGACCGTCCGACCAGCATGCCGGCCACGAACGCGCCCAGTTCCGTGTGCACGCCGATCAGGTCGGTGGTGAGCGCCATCGCCAGCATGACCAGGAGGATCGCGGTCATGACCGGCAGTTCGATCCGCAGGGTGTCGTTGGACCAGCGGATGACATGCGCCACTAGGCGGCGCCCGAAGGTAAGGCTCAGCCCGAGGAAGATCGCCACCCCCAGCAGGGTCGCACCGACGCCGGCCAAACTCACCTCGCCCTGCGCGGCGATGCCCGCGATGACGGCCACGAGCACCCAGGCGAT
>WNFR01007014.1_pt1 | contig 12920 bp, 12 predicted proteins | sample 5400221 | NCBI WGS metagenome assembly WNFR01 (sample SAMN13153357, study PRJNA577476) | soil metagenome | isolation source: 40 cm soil under Madrone tree | place: USA:California | collected 2016-06-14
CTGACGGCGATCTCCTCGGGGGTGACGGCGCCAATCGGGAGCCCCACCGGCACGCGCACGCGCTGCAGGCTTTTCGCCGGGACTCCCGCCGCTTTGAGTCCCTTCGTGACGACGGCCTTCTTGCGACGGCTCCCGAGCAACCCGACGTAGCCGGCCGGTGAGGTCGCGACGCGCTCGAGGATGAGCGCGTCGTTGCGATGCCCCCGCGTCGCAATGACGACGGCGTCGCCCACCGTCAGCGGGTAGCGCGCGAGCGCGGTTTCGACGTCAGCGGCCAGCACCGCGATGCCGTCGGCAAAGCGCGACGCATCGGCGTACTCGGAACGATCATCGATGACCACGACCCGAAAACCGGCGGCCGCGGCGGCCCGCGCGATCGCGGCGCCAACGTGCCCAGCCCCGAACACGAAGACGCGCGGCGCCGGCACGAGGCGCTCTTCCATGAAGCGACCGTCGCGCGTCAGAGTCGCCGCAGCGCCGGTGAGGGCCGCGCGCGCGAGCGGCTCGAATGTCTTCAAGGGTCTCGCGCTGCTCCACTCCGTCGCGGTGCGGACCAACCCCGCCTCAGCCGTGGCGGCCGCCTGGAGCACGCGCACATATGCCTCGTCCGCCACCAGCGGCTCGACGAAGATGTCCACGGTGCCGCCGCAGGAGAGGCCGAGATCGCCGGCGAGGTCCGCATTGAGATGATGGGTGAGGAGCGCGGGACGCTTTTGCCCCTGCGCCTCGAGAGCCGCGCCAATGACCTCGGCCTCCACGCAGCCGCCGCCCACCGATCCGATCAATCGACCTTCGGCACCCACGAGCATCTTGGTCCCTGCGGGCACAGGGGTGGAACCGCGGGCACGCGCTACGGTGGCGAGGGCCCCAGAGCGGGACTGCCGAATCAGATCTGCGGCGGCCTGCCACACGTTCATAGGTCACAAACTAAACTCCCGGGGCGACATCTGCCCCGGGTGTTGTCTCGATCTGCAGCCTACTGTACGACGATTGTGCCGGTCATGAGGGTTGGATGAATCGTACAGTGATACGTGTACGTCCCCGCCTGCAAGCTCGGGGCAAAATCTGGGTCGCCGCCGGCCTTGTTGCCGGAGCCAGCCGGCAGCGGCGCCGGCCCGGTCTGCCAAGTCACATTGTGCGTGGCGGCGCCCGTTGCCCAGTGGAAGGTGATCGTGCCCACCGGGACCGTATCCGGCGTCGGCGAGAAGGAATAGTTGGCAACCGTAATCGTCGTCGAATGTCCGCCCGGCGGTGGCGAGGGCGGCGGAGGCGGAGGCGGAGGATTGCCTCCATACCCCGTGCTGCTGTTGCTGCACGCAGCTGCCGCCGCTATCGCCGCAATCGACAACCAACCAGACATGCGCATGAGCCCTCCGTAGAGGCGCCTACGGGTTCACGTGAATCACGCCGTTCATTTGCGTTGGATGAATCGTACAATGATAGGTGTAGTCGCCGGCGACGAGCGCCGCCACATAATCGGGACTGCCATCGGCTCTATTTCCGGAACCAGCCGGCAGCGTTCCCGGTCCCGTCTCCCACGTCACGTTGTGCGTGATGGCGCCCGCGCTCCACTGAAACGTGATGTTGCCGGCCGGTATCGTGTCTCTGGAGTCGGCGAGAAAGAGTTGTTCGCGACCGTGATTGTCGTCGAATGACCTTGCGGAGGGGGGGGAGGAGGCGGTGGTGGCGGCGGGGGCGGCGGTGGATTCGGGGAACTGCTGTTGCCGCACGCAGCCGCCGCAACGATCGCCGCAATCACCAGCCAACGAGACATCGGCATAGCGCCTCCAAGGGGGGAAGTAGGTCGTTCGATGTTGACTCTGGTAACGTGGTGTGGTACACCCGTTCCCGTCAAACGGGCCGGATGCACTACCGTGGGACGGGGCTAGTGCTGCTCGCGCTCGAGCGTGTCAGCGGCCAGGCGAGGGGAGATGATGGGGTACCGGTTCGCGAACCACGCCCACGACAAGAAGAAGAGACCGCCGAAGAACAACGCCACACCGATCTCGGGCACGCCGATCGCGGGCCCGGCGCCATGATTGACGGCAGGCACGACTTCGAGATACCGCTCGAGCCAAATGCCCGCCAGGCTCACGAGCGCAAAGCCCACCATCGTCGGCGCGAACAGCTTCGGCTTCACGCCGAGTAATCCGATGAACGGGATCAGGAAGACGAGCAGGAATACCGCGATGCCAACGGGGCGCCACACTCCGTACAGGCGGTAGAAGATGAAGTACGTCTCCTCGGGCAGATTCCCGTACCAGATCACGAGAAACTGTGACCACATGAGATAGGCCCAGAAGACCGAGAATCCAAAGCACAGCTTGCCGAGGTCATGCTGCTGGCGCGAGGTGTAGATGTCGGCGAGGCTCATCGTGCGGCGCAGGAGAATAGCGAGTATCGCGAGCATCATGAGGCCCGCGAGGAAACTCCCCATGAAATAGAACGCGCCGAAGAGATTGCTCACCCATTTCGTCGACAGCGACATGATCAGGTCGAAGCCGAGCAGGCTGTACCCGAACGCGTACGCGAGGATGAGGAACGCGGCTTCGCGCGAGATCCGGGGTGCGTCTTCGGTTCGCCCCACCTTCTCACCGCCCGATACCTCACGCACATCGGGACCGGTGTCGTGACGGACGAAACGCCACGAAAGCCACGAGAGGAAGGCCAGGATCGCGCCATTGCGCACGAAGAACCACTTGCTCGTCAGCCACCAGCCGATCTCAGGCCGCGGCTCATGAATCCACGTGAAGATGTATTGCCGACCGATGATCAACCCGATGAACAGCAGCAGTGCCACCGTCGTGAACGCCGCGCCCGCCTCGGCGAAGCGGATGATGACGCCAGACCAGTGACCCTTCGCCAGCTTCTGCGTCGCCGCGAAGACCACCATCCCCTGCGCGAGGCCCACCCAGAACACGAAGTTCACGTGGTAGGCCCACCACGTCCGCTCCGGGTTTCGGCTGAGCAGACCCAACACCAGGATGACGCCGCCCAGGCCTGCGGCAACGGCACCCAACAGGGCGAATCGCGCGACCGGGGCCTGGCGCGCCTTCTGAACGAGATCGGAGCGACTGATCGTGGCCACGGTCACTGACCGGTCCGCGCGTTGAGCTGGAGACTGCGGACGTAGTTGACGAGATCCCAGCGGTCGGTCCCGTGGATCTTGTCGCCATAGCGCGGCATCAAGCCGCGGCCCATGCGCTGTGCCTCGACGATCATCCCATAGATCGCGCCGTCAGTCATCTTGGGGCGCGACGGATCGACGAGCGAAGGAACACCCGGGAACGGTCCACCGGCGGCCAGCGACACCGGGCCATCTCCGCGGCCGTGCTCGCCGTGACAGACCTGGCAATAGGTCTGATAGACCCATTGCCCGCGGTTCAGCGACTCTGCCGTACGCGTGCGGGGATTGACGAGCCGATCGGCCGTCTCTCGAGTGAGCGGGAGCTCTCCACCGTCTACAGGAACCGTCCCCGCCACCGGCGGAATCGGACGGGCGTACGGCTTGATGTTGCGCTGGTGCCGCATCGTCGCGAACCAACCGACTTTGTGCACGACGGTATCGGGCTCGCAGGCGCCGAGGAACCAGAGCGTCACGAGCAGCAGGGCAGCGCGTCTAGCCACGACGCACTTCCTCCGCCCCGGCGTCGCGCAACAACGACTCGATCCGCGCGGCCTTGTCGCCGGCCGTGGGCACGAAGATGCCGAACCGGTCGTTCGTGAAGCGCGCGTCGTACAGGATCGTGCCGGCGCGCCGCGCCGCAAACAGCGAGTTGAAGAGGACGCCGAGGATCGTCGCCAGGGCACCGAACAGGATCGTCATCTCGAACATGATGACGACGTAAGGCGGAACGGACCCGACGGGCTTGCCGCCGACCACGATCGGCCAATCGGCCGACATCCAGAGCGTCAACCACGCGCCGATGGCACATCCGGAGATGGCGCCCACCAGCGTGAACATCCGGACCGGGCTCACCCGCTGGCCCAATGCGTCCTCGATCTCGTGGCGCGGGATTGGCGCATACACGGTGAAATCGGTGTGCCCCGCCGCGCGCAGCTGCTTGATCGCCGCGACCGTGGCATCGAGGTGCGCGAAGATCCCGAGTACGCCGGGCGTCGGCGGCGGCCGAAACAGATCGTTGAGAGGCTTGGGGAGCGCCATCATACGTGCGCCTTCGACGCTTTACTGCGCGGCGGCGCGAGCACTTCCTTCACCTCCGAGATCGACACCGCAGGGAAGTTCTTCACAAAGAGCAGGAACCACATGAAGAACCAGCCGAAGCTGCCCGCCATGATGCCCCAGTCGGCCCACGTCGGGTTGTAGACCGCGTTCGTCCACTTGGTGTATGGCTCGCCCGCGAGCGACACGACGATGATCACGTAGCGCTCGAACCACATCCCGATGTTGACGAAGATCGAGATCACGAAGAGCGCGGTGATGTTCGTCCGGATCTTCTTGAACCACAGCAAGAGCGGCAGGAACGCGTTGCAGATGTACATCGTCCAGGACGCCCACCAAAACGGGCCGAACGCGCGGTAGTAGAACGCGGCCCGCTCGGTCGCGTTGCCCCCATACCAGGCAATGAAGTTCTCGGTGAGGTAGGAAAACCCGACGATGGATCCGGTCAGCAGGCACAGCTTCGCCAGGTTCTCGAAATGCTTGACGGTGATCAGCTCTTCCAGACCGAACAGCGTGCGAATCGGCGTGAGCAGCGTGATCACCATACCGCAGCCCGAGTAGATCGCGCCGGCGACGAAGTACGGGGCGAAGATCGTCGCGTGCCACCCGGGGACGAGCGCCATCGCGAAGTCCCAGGACACGACGCTGTGCACGGACAGCACCAGCGGTGTCGCGAGCGCGGCGAGGTAGAGGTAGCCGCGCGTGTAGTGGCGCCACTGCTCGTTGGACCCCGTCCAGCCGATCGACGTGAGCGCATAGAACTTCTTGCGCCACCCGGTCGCCAGGTCGCGGACCGCCGCAATGTCGGGGATCAGGCCCATGATCAGGAACAGCGTCGAGACGGTGAAGTAGGTCCCGATCGCGAACTCGTCCCAGATGAGCGGCGACTTGAAGTTGGGCCACAGGCCGCGCTCGTTCGGGTACGGAATCAGCCAGTAGAAGTACCACTGCCGCCCGATGTGAATCAGCGGAAACAGCCCAGCCGTCATCACCGCGAACACCGTCATCGCCTCGGCGGTGCGGTACACCGCCGTGCGCCAGGCCGATCGGAAGAGAAACAGAATCGCCGAGATCAGAGTCCCGGAGTGCGCGATGCCCACCCAGAACACGAAGCAGGTGATGAACACCGCCCAGTACACGGGATGCGAATACCCGGCCAGCCCCAGTCCATAGCGCAGCAGGTACAGCAGCGTGATGATGCCGATCGCGAGCAGCGCGACGGCGGCGCCGAGCAGCAGGAAGTACCCGCGCGACGGCGTGCCGAGCGTGCGCGCAATGGTCCGCGTGACGTAGTCGTACGTCACGCGCGCCGGCGCCGTGGGGGGGGGCGACTCAGCCATGGCTGGGCGTATCCTGAGCGACGACGCGCGCCAGATAGGTGATCGCCGGCTTGGTGTTCAACCCTGCGAGCACGTGATAGCCGCGCGGGTTCCCTGCGAGCTCGTAGACGCGGGAGTGCCGGTCGTTGAGGTCGCCGAACACGATCGCTTCGGACGGGCACGTCGCCTGGCACGCGGTGACGATGTCGCCGTCGCGCACGTTCCGGTTCTCGAGCTTCGCCTGGTTCTGCGCGCCGCGGATGCGCTGCACGCAGAACGTGCACTTCTCCATCACGCCCTTCTCGCGCACCGTCACGTCGGGATTGAGCAACATCGACAGCGGCTCGGGGAACGCCTCGTACTTGCCGCCCTGCTCCGCGTAGTTGTACCAGTTGAAGTAGCGGACCTTGTACGGGCAGTTGTTGGAGCAATAGCGCGTGCCGACGCAGCGATTATAGACCTGGCCGTTCAGCCCGTCCGGCGTGTGATACGCGGCGAACACGGGACAGACCGGCTCGCACGGCGCGTTGCCGCACTGCTGGCAGAGCATCGGCTGATTGACGGCGCCCTGGACGTTGTCATGCTCGTCGACACGCCAGTAGCGCTCGAGCCTGAGCCACGCCATTTCGCGCCGCCGCTCCGTCAACTCCTCGCCGACGGTAGGGATGTTGTTCTCGGCATAGCACGCGGTCACGCACGCCGAGCACCCCGTGCATTTCGACAGATCGATCGCGAGCCCCCAGCGCGGCTGCTCGCCTTTGTAGTTGCCGATCTCCGCTTTCTCATGTTGGCGCTCCGCCCACCATTCGACCGCGTCTTTCGCGTATTCGGGCGTCTCCTCGTGATGGAAGGGCGCATCACCCGGATGCAGCGCCTTGGCGCGCGCGAGCGACAGAACTTCGGTGGTGCCCAGGCCGAGCTCGCGAGCGTTCCCTTCGATCGTAGCGATTCGCCGTTGATGCTCATCGGTCTTCGTCGCGCTGGCGCGCACGATGAAGGAGCGACCGCCGTACGTGGTCGCCTGGGCACCGAGGAGCTCGAAGGCATTCGCCGAGCGGTCCTTGGCGTACCGGCCGTACGCGGTGTGTCCCTGCCCCGTCGGCACCGCGAGCACGTCCGGCCGCACCGAGCGCGTGATCCACGCCGGGAACTTCGTCCCGCCGAAATCCGACTTGAGGAGCAGGAAGTCCCCGGTGGCGAGACCCCACTTCGCGGCCGTATCGGGATGCACTTCGACCCAGCTGTGCCAGGCGATCTTCGAGACGGGATCCGGAAGCTCCTGCAGCCAGGGCTTGTTGGCGCCGCGCCCATCGTGCAGAGCGGGGTGCGGGAAGACGATGACTTCTTGCTCCTGGTCGGCAGAGGCCGCAGGCGCCGCAAAACTGAGTTTCGAAACGTCGGCAAGACGCACGGTGCGCGTCGGCGCGTCGGCGTAAATCCCGCCCTTCGCCAGCGCATCCATCCAGTACTGGTCGAACCCCGCTGCGTGGCGACTGCGCCACTTGGCCTGCAGATAATCGAGGAACGTCCCAGTCTTCCCGGCAAGCTTGAGGATCACGTCGCCGGTCGGCTGCGTTCCAAACACCGGTTGCACCACCGGCTGCTGCAACCCGACGACGCCGGCCCGCGGCCGGCTGTCGCCCCATTGCTCGAGCGGATGGTGATCGGGCAGGATCAGGTCGCACGCGGCTGTCGTCTCGTCCATGTAGGACGAGAAGCTGACCTTATACGCGACTTTGCCGAGCGCCTGCTGGAACGCACCAGGGAGCGAGTGCGCCGGGTTCGTGCCGTGCACGAAGAGAAGGGCAACGCGACTGTCTGCCATGTCCGACGTCAGTTTCGACAACTCGCCGAACGTGTTCGTCGACCCTACGCCCAGATCGGCGCCGAACTTCAGGAGCGTCCCGACCGCGCCGACCACGTAGTTCAGGATGTTCACCGCGGCGACGATTTCCGCACCATTCGCGCCTTGCATGGCCATCCCGCCGGTCACAGCGAGTCCGCCGCCCGACCGTGCAAACTCTCGCGCGAGCCGGACGATCGTCGCTTCGTCGATCCCGATCACCTGAGCGACAGCGCGCGGGCTATGTGCCCCCAGCACGCTGACAAGCCGGCTGGCATCAGCCGGTAGACGAGCCAAGTGCTGGCTCATGATCACCTGCGCCATTGCCAGGGCCAGCACGCCTTCGGTCCCCGGCTTGGCGGCGATCCACTCGTCCGCGTTCATGCCGGTGAGCGACAGGCGTGGACCGACATACACGAACTTCGCCATCGACGCGGGACGACCGGCATCGAACGCGTGCGCGCGGGCGAAGCCGTTCTGGAATTCGACCGGCGAGAGCCACGAGTCGAGGAAGTCGGCACCGAAGGACAGCAGGTACTTCGCGTTCGCGAAATCGTATGTCGGCAACGTCCCGGTGCCGAACGCCATGCGATTGCCGGCTCGAAGCGCCTCGAACCCGAAGGCCTCGTAGCTCATGCGCCGTCCGCCCACCTGCTTCATCCATTCATCGACGAGGTCGCCGAACGTCGACTGGTCGGCGCCGGTCAGGAAGACGATGCCCTTCCCTTGCGCCTCGCGCACCTTGGCGGCGAGCCGCTGCAGCGCGCCGTCCCAGTCGATATCCTCGAACGTCCCACTCGCGTTCCGCACGAGCGGATGGGCGATGCGATCGGGGTTGTAGAGTCCCTGGATTGCCGCCTGACCGCGCGCACACAGTCGACCGCGGTTGATCGGCGAGTCGGGATTGCCTTCGAGTTTGACGGCCCGTCCCTCGCGCACGCGGACCCGCACGCCGCATCCCGCCGCGCATTCACGACAGGTAGTGGCGTAATACGTCGCGGTACCCGGTATTTGGTCTTCGGGCTGCACCAAATACGGGATCAGCCGCTCGGTGGGCTCGGGACCGATGCCACACGCCGACACGGCTGCCGCACCGGCGCCGGTGACGCCGAGGACCTTCAGGAAACGTCTGCGATCGATGGAGTCGGTCATATCAATAGTGGCACACGCTGCAGTCGCGGGTCACGTTGTTCTTGATGTGACAGCGGACGCACCACCCCATGCGCAACGTCGAGACTTGATTAACCTGCGCCATGCGCTCGACCTGTCCGTGACACGTCTTGCATGCTTGCGTGCCGAGCGCCTTGATGTGTCGCATGTGCGGGAAGCGCACGAAGCCGGGAAGCGCGTGAATGCGGATCCACTCCGGCGACTTGTGATCGCGTGAACTGGTGCGCAATTGCTGCACCTGGGCCCGTTCGGCGCGAACGGCGGCCGTGTCGCTCTTTACGCCGCCCCGCGTCCCCCCCGCGACATAGAGATGGCACCCCATGCACGTTTGCACCGACGGAATGCCCGGCTCGCTGGAGACCGCTGCCGAGTAATGGCAGTACATGCAGGCGACCTGATACTCACCTGCATGCACGTCATGGCGGAAAAAGATCGGCTGCCGTGGTCCCTTGAGGTCGCCGCTGTCACTGATGATGGGGGCCTGATACCGAGAAGCCGGGGAAGAAGCGGACTGTGCCTGCTGGCCGTTCGCGACCATAGGCGGGAGGGCGAGAATCAACACCACGACCGCAGCTGAACGCAGATTCCCTCTACTGGCTAATCAGTGGTTCGGTTTTGGTGTGGGGCGGCTTAAGCCCGAAGGCTCACGAATGTAACAACGGCTACTCCGGGCGCGCCAGTAGTTGGTACTTCAATCGCACGACGTCGACAAACGCGTGGACGGCATCGAGATCGTCGAATGCCATCCAGCAATGGCGCACGCCGTCGGACATCGTTCCGTCACGCACCGCCTGTTTGATGACGCGCGGCAAGCCGTTCGTCGCGCTGATTTCCTGCTCCTCGACCCCCGACAAGACGAACGTGCCGCTCACGCCCGTCTGCATCGGGTGGAGGTAGCCCAGCTTCCGGCCACCAACTTCGTACATCCAAACCCATTTCCACATCGTGCCGAGGTAGACGACTTGCTCGGTCACATGGCGCAGGCTGCGCAGCTCTTCGCGGGCCGCCTTGAATCGCTGGGCGGCGCGGGCCGACAGGTCACGCACGGGCTGATCGGGCTTGGGCCGCTGGCGCGGGCTCAGGTACAGATGGCCGGCCCAGTAATCAGTGGTTGGCTTGTTCATTGGCGCCCCAATACTACAGGCGTGGTCAAGAGGCGAAATCGAGCAGGATCGAGCAGCCGCCCACACGACTGCTGCGGCACCGCCATACGCCCGTCCCGGCCCATCGCCAGTTTGATGACATCGCCGTTGCGGCCGAACCAGCGGCTCGATGGCTCGAGATCGGAGGGATAGACGAACAAGGGCAATGACGCCGCAGCGAGCCCCGTCTGGGAGCCAATGCCCGATTCCGGCATCGTGCCGGCCCACAACTTCCCACCATATTCGGCAGCCAACCGGTAAATCCGGCAGACCTCCGTCAGCCCGCCGACTCGATGCACCTTGATGTTCCAGACCTTGGGCCCGTTCAATGCCATGATCTGCTGGGCCGCGCGCGCGTCGCGCAGCGTCTCATCGAGGCAGATCGGGGTGCGCAACGCTTTCCCGAGCCGGGCATGCCCTACCAGCTCGTCAGGATGGAGGGGTTGCTCGATGTAGAGGAGGCCGGCGTCGTCGAGCGCGCGCAACGCGGACTCGTCGCGCGGCCATTCATACGCGCCATTCGCGTCGACGGTAAGGGGAACATCGCTGCCCTCGAGTCCCTGCCGCGCCGCGCGAACCGCCGCCACGTCCCAGCCCGGCGCCACTTTGATTTTGACCCGCGCATATCCGTGCCGTACGGCGTCATAGACGGACCTCGTCAGCTCGGCGGGATCGCGGTCGGGTGGAATCCCGAGCGCGACACCGCAGGCGACCGCGGGCGCTGGCATCACGCCCAGTCGCTCGCCGAGCAACATCGCGAGCCCCGTGCCGCGCGCGTGCGCTTCGAGATCCCACGCTGCTGTTTCGATTCCCGCGCGCGCAAACCAATTGCCCCGTACGCCATCGCACATCACGGCGTCAACCGCTTCGGGCAACGGATCCTCAAACTCCCGGCCCACGACGCGCGGCAGCAGTAGTCGTGTGATCAAGTCACGCGCGCTGGACAGCGTCTCCTCCGAATAGAATGGACGCTCGAACGGCGGGCATTCACCGTATCCGACGTGGCCGGTGTCGTCATGCAGCACGACGATGAGTGAGCGCCGTTCCGTCATCGTGCCGCCCGAAATGATGAACGGCTCGAGAAGCGGCAGCGTGAGCTCGAACAACTCAGCGCGGGCGATGCGTGTCATCGTGATCTGTCGGTCTGCTGCGGAACCATACGCGGATCCAGAGGCCAAGTGGAAGGACGACGAGTAGTCCGGCCACCACGAGAAGCGCCTGGCTCCCACTCGACGGGATCAACCATGCCACGGCGCCGATTGCAACGCCCGCCATCATCATCTGGAGGTAGGCACTCTCGATGCGATCACCCGCGGGCAGCCACGACATCCGATCGGAGAAGAGCGCGATGACCCCGAAGCATCCCAGCGCAACGACACCGATCCAGCGGGCCCACGCCTTGGTCTGATCAACCGTGCCGCCCCAGGCCAGGACCACCGCGAGGGCAAGAAACGCCAGCCCTGACAGTCGACGACGCTCGCTCAACGCTTCGCTCCAGGCAGGAGATCGAGGAAGTGCAGCTCGCCGCCGCGTCGCTCGAGTGCGCCTGCGGCTTCGCGCTCGAGCATCACCGCGATCAGGCCGTCGCGGGGATCGAATATCAACGCATGCAGCGCCCGCTGCGTGCGCGACCCCTCGGTCGCGGGATACTCCTCGAGTGGGAGCTGAAAGCAGGTATGGAGCTGGACTGACGAACAGCCGCGCAGCGCGTATTCGACAATCATCCTGCCCGAATGGATGTTGCCAGTGCCGCTGAGGGACGGTCGGACGGTCTGACGGCCGGACGGTCGGTCTAACACTCTCAGATTACGGTCGCTCAGCTCGGGGCCTCCATAGGCGACTCCCAGGTTAGCATCGAAGAGCCGGTTGAATACGACAAGCGCATCGGCTGAGCTCGCAGCATCCATCATCTCCCGCTGAAAGTCATCGTCGAAGCGCGCATTCATCAGCTTCATGGCGAGCCGAACATTGGCGTGCGCTTTGATCTTCGCGGGCACTTCTCGCAGCCATCGCAGGATCTGCTGTTTCTCGTCGGCAAGGGAATCGCCTGCGAGCGTGGGCGAGAAGTCCTTCTCCAGCAAGAGCGGCGTCTGACCGCACGCATGCGAGAGCGCGTGGGTCGTAAAGGCGTACTCGTCGTCGCGAAACGGCTCATTCAGTCGCGGTAGATGATACTTCACCGACGGCACGGTCAGGAGCAGTCCCGCCCGTGTGAAATCCCAAGCGGCGCGTGCCAGCGCAAGATAGTCATCGAACGAGCGATCCCAGCCCCTCCCTTTCCATGTCACCGTCCACCCTCCGCCGCGACGCTCGACTTTCATTTTCGTCTCGTGAATCGCCCAGGCGGCCATCGATTGATCGCCGGCCGAGTCCTGCGCGATCACGGTCTTCAGCACCGCGAACGCGAGCCCGGCCTCGGCGTCGGTTTCCAGCTGCCCGCTGTTGAGCGACAGCTGGCCGGAGCCTTTGCCGATGGGGTGCGGGATCGGCTCGCCCAGGTAGCGCGCCGCGAGAACGATCCGGTAGGTGTCGCGCACGTGCGCGGGAAAATCGCGCGGCAACGCCCGCTTGAACCGCTCGAAGTCGTTAGCGAGCGAAGCGCGAGAGGCGGAATTGCTCATCGGGCGTCGCTCCACTCAGGACCACTCGAGCGACGAGCTCTCCAACGGCGGGGCCGTGTTTGAAGCCGTGGCCCGATCCCCCACCCACGATCCACGCGTTCGCCGCGTCGGGGTGCCGATCGATGATGAAATGCTCGTCGGGAGACTGCTCGTACTGACAGACGCGCGACTCGAGCATCGGCGCGCCCTTCAGTCCGGGGAATCGGTACGCGAGATAGTCGCGGGCGATTTGGAGAGCGCCGGGACTAGGGACTCGGGACTCGGTAGTTGGATCGATGGCGGCTCCTCTGGTATCGTCGGCCACTTTGAAGCCACGCCACTCGTTCCCGGGAATACCGTACATGAAGCGGGTGCCATGATCGGCCCAGACGGGCAGCGCTTCTTCGGTGAACCGTTGATCGCCCGGCGGTGTCCCGAAGAAGAACACCTCCTGCCGAGTCGGCTTCACGCGCTCACCGACAACATCGGGAAACAGCGCGCCGAGCCACGGACCGCAGGCAAAGACAAAGTAGTCAGCCGTCAGTTTACTGTCGTCAGACAGGTTTAGCGCAGAAAGCTCTCCTCCACGAGGCTGGATCGGCGGTTGCACCGCGAGCTGGCGGTACTCGCCGCCCTCGGCAAGAAACCCCTCGAGGACGACGG